>Ga0256833_1002289_pt1 | contig 13592 bp, 8 predicted proteins | sample 356284metaG_FD_190535 | JGI IMG/M metagenome (GOLD analysis project Ga0256833, IMG submission 190535) | Hydrothermal vent microbial communities from Mid Atlantic Ridge, Atlantic Ocean - 356-284 | ecosystem: Environmental > Aquatic > Marine > Hydrothermal vents | place: Atlantic Ocean: Mid...
TCGAGCAGGAGAAAGTCGAGGCGGTCGTGGCATTGCTCCACACCGTGGATAGAGCGTTGGGCAACAAGAATCTGGCCCCGGCAAGCCGGAGAGCGATAATCAACGCTCTGACCATGGGGGTGTTCCTGAGGTCGGCGCAAAGAGAGGCCATCGAGAAATTCAAAGCTGAACACAACGGCTACGGCCCTCCGGCGACTTTGGTAATCAGCCCCGGGAAGGGATGCAATTTGCATTGCGTCGGGTGTTACGCCAGTTCAGGAGCTGCCATGTATGAAAGGCTACCGTGGGAGATATTCGACAGGATAATCACGGAGGCCGAGACCCTGTGGGGTGCCAGGCTTATCACGATATCCGGCGGTGAGCCGTTCGTGTACAGGGACAAAGGCAAGGGGCTCATCGAAGCAGCAGCCAAGCACCAGGATTCCATCTTCATGACGTACACCAACGGCACATTGATCGACAAGAAGGTGGCCGCAAGGCTCGCCGAAGTAGGCAACATCCTTCCCGCAATTTCCGTGGAGGGCCTGGAGGAGAAAACCGACGCCAGACGGGGAGAAGGCGTCTTCAAGAAGATTCTCCAGGCGATGGACAACCTGAACGAAGTGGGCGTTCCTTTCGGGGTTTCCATCACGGCCACCAGATACAACTGGCAGGAAATCTACTCCGATGAGTTCATCGACCTGATTTTCAAGGAGAAAGGGGCTTACTTCGCATGGGTATTCCACTACATGCCTATCGGCAGGGGGTTCACGGTTGACTTGATGCCTACCCCCGAACAACGCCTGTGGATGTGGCGCACAGGGTGGGAAAAGCTCATCATGAAGGAGCGGATATTCATCGCCGATTTCTGGGCTTTCGGGCACCTGTCGGACGGATGCATCTCCTCGGGAAGAGAGAACGGCTACCTCTACATCGATTGGAACGGGAACGTCATGCCGTGTGTGTTCTTCCCGTACTCGCCGATAAACATCCTGGATGTCTACAAAAGTGGCGGTACGTTGAACGACGTACTGGAAGCTCCGCTCTTCAAACACATCCGGGAGTGGCAGTGGAAATACGAGTACGGTCGGGACAAACCTGAAGAGCACGGGAACGTCCTGATGCCTTGCCCGATCAGGGATCATCATGCCCTGGCGCGGCACCTGATCGATATCGACAAGCCGAAGCCGGAGGACGAAAACGCAGCCGCCGCGCTCAAGGATCCGGAGTACTATCGGAAGATGGTGGAGTACGACGAACGTCTTGCGGAGCTAACAGATCCGATCTGGGTGAAGGAATACGGTGGTAGATCCTCGAAAGAAGCGGACAGGATCGCCGCCCCGTTCGATGTGGAGGAGTTGCTCAGGGAGGCTCCGGTTCTGGAGAAGGCTGCATGACGCTTTTCAAGGCCTCTTCCCCGGATCGGACGGGGAAGAGGCTCTTTTTGCGTACCGCCGAATCACATGCGCCGATAGCCCCAGCACGAACAATCCGCCGAGAATCGCCACGACCTGAGTCCAGAACTCCAGGTGCTCCACGGACAAAGTCAGCCTGTACCCGAGGATCACAATGACGCCGGTTCGGATTGCCTCGCCGATCGCCATGATCAGGAACGCCTTCCTCCACCTGACCCCTGTCACGCCCGCAGCGATCAGGGCTGGGATCGTCATGCCGGAGGTAAGTTTGGAAAGGAAGAGTATCCTCGCGCTGTAGAGTTCGAGCCCTTCCATGGCATCGGGGATCGATTCCCTACCGAAGCCCACCTTTTGAGCAAGGCTCATTGCTTTTTCCACGCCCCATGCACGCCCGAGAAAATACCAAAAGTTGTCGGCAGCCACATGTATCGAGGACACGGAAAGGAACACCAGCCAGGGATCGAGGCTTCCTCTCGCGGACGCGACCGCGCCGAGCATGGCGGCCAGGTATCCCTGTAGCAGTCCGAAAATCGACAGAAGCAAATAATCCCATACCCCGCCTGTCAGGTGGTAAGCGGATGTAGAGTAGATCAGGAAAGAAGCCATTCCTCACCTGCCGCCATGTCGACGGTGAAACGACTGCCCCAAAATGACCCGGAGGCCGGCTCCTCGCTTCAAGATGCCAGGACGAGCTTCCTGGGATCGGGAACGTCGGAGAAGAACGATTCGAATTCCTCGGACGAAAGGGTTTCCCTTTCCATCAGCGTTTCGGCGACTTCCTGGAGTTTGGCCTTGTAGGTGCTCAGGATGGAGCGGGCTCTGTTGTAAGCACGATACACTATCCTCTCGACTTCTTCGTCTATCTCCTTCGCCGTCTCCTCGCTGTAATCCCGCTGTTCGGCTATCTCCTTTCCCAGGAACACGAGTTCGTCCCGCTTGCCGAACTGCATAGGCCCGAGTTCCTTGCTCATGCCGTACACTGTCACCATGTTTCTGGCAAGCTGTGTGGCCTTTTCCAGGTCGTCTGATGCTCCGGTCGTGATATCGCCGAAGACGATTTCCTCTGCCGCCCGTCCTCCGAGGATGGCAGCGAGGTCTTGTTCGAACTTTTCCTTGCTGTAGAGGACGTTGTCACGCTCCGGTAGACTCATCGTGTAGCCCAGTGCGGTGCCGCGCGAAACGATGCTGATTTTGTGCACCGGATCGCACAGCGGCAGCATTCTGCGCACGATCGCATGCCCCGATTCGTGGTAGGCGATGATCTTCTTTTCCTCTTTGGAGATCAGCCTGCTCTTACGCTCCGGTCCGGCTATCACTCTCTCGATCGCCTCCGTGAACTCCTCCATTCCTATCTGCTTCTTCCCACGCCGGGCAGCAAGTATCGCTGCTTCGTTCACCAGGTTCTCCAAATCTGCCCCGACGAACCCAGGCGTGCTCTTCGCCAGCACACCCAAGTCAACATCCGGCGCAAGCGGCTTCCCCCGAACGTGCACTTTCAAGATCGCCTCACGCCCTTTGATGTCAGGCCTGTCCAGCACCACCCGCCTATCGAACCTCCCGGGCCTCAGGAGCGCCGGATCCAGAATGTCGGGCCGGTTGGTGGCGGCTATCACTATCACGCTGGTATCCGTCTCGAACCCGTCCATCTCCACCAGTATCTGGTTCAGGGTTTGCTCACGCTCGTCGTGGGAGCCCCCAAGCCCTGCTCCACGGTGACGCCCCACAGCATCGATCTCGTCGATGAAGATGATGCTGGGTGCGTGTTTCTTCGCCTGATCGAACAGGTCTCTCACCCTGGATGCGCCCACCCCGACGAACATCTCAACGAACTCAGAGCCGGAGATGGAGAAGAAGGGCACTCCGGCTTCTCCGGCCACGGCCTTTGCCATGAGGGTTTTGCCGGTTCCCGGAGGGCCGACCATGAGGACGCCTTTGGGGATTCTTGCGCCGAGGGCGAGAAATTTCTGAGGTTCGCGGAGGAACTCGACGACTTCCTGCAGTTCTTCCTTTGCCTCGTCCTCGCCGGCCACGTCGTCGAAGGTCACAGAAGGCCTGTCTCCTGCGATCATCCTCGCCCTGCTCTTGCCGAAGGAGAAAGCCTGGTTCGTCGGGCCCTGAGCCTGACGCAGGATGAAGAAGAACAGCCCGACCAGGAGCAAAATCGGGAGCAAAACGTTTACCCAAGGGGCTATTCTTTCCCACAAAGTGGGCTCCGTAACGGAAATCGGAGGCATCTGTTCCGGCTTCACGCCGAACTCGTTCAAAAGCTTGATTATGTCGATATCAGGCTCTTTCAGGGCGAATATCTTGTCTCCATTTTCGAGTGTGGCCGTGACTTTGTCTCCATGCACGGCGATTTCTTTCACCCGGCCCTGCTGTACCATCTTCACTATCGTCCCGAGATCGGAGGGTTTGATGGTCGTGGTACCTCCTTTCGGAGAAAATGCTGCAAAGAAGATTCCTCCCATCAGGGCCAGGATTATCAGATATATCGCTCCACCTCTAAAGAACTTTCTCACCTATCTCCAATCCTCCACTTCCCGACGCAGGTTCGGGAACGAATTTTCGTAATCAATGCCAGGAAAATTATAACAGAGCGAGAATGTTTAGAGCAAAAGCAGGGGGTTGTGGAAGTGAAGGATTTTCCATCCACCCGTCCGGCCCCTCTTCCGAACACTCAGGCGGTGTCCTTACCGGGGCATCAGCAAGCAGGAGCGACCAGCGGGTCGAATATCGTAAAGTCGTACCGGCTTTGCGGGCAGGCGAGGGATGCGGCCCTCGCCTACCACTCATCGTTCACTTCAAACCGGAATGCAAGAAGCTCTGCATGAACTGACGCTGGAAGAGGAGAAACGCCAGGAAGAGCGGAGCTATTACCGTGATGGTCGCCGCGGCCAGCAGGGGCCACCTCGCTCCGATCTCACCAAGCTGTGTGAATCGCACGAGTCCAATGGTCAAAGGTCTGGAACGGTTGGTCAGCGTCACCACCAAAGGCCAGAGGAACTCGTTCCAGTGCCATGTTATGGAGGAAAGAGCGAACGCCACCAGCGTGGGGATGGAAGGAGGGAGGTATATGTGTCTGAGTAACTGCCACCAGGAGCATCCATCGATAATACCGGCATCCACCAGATCGGACGGCACCTCCAGGAATGCCTGCCTCATGAGGAAGGTGCCGAACGCAGACCCGAGGTAAGGCAGCGCCACCGCGAACACAGTGTCGAAGAGTCCCAGATGTCTGATCGTGGAAAAATTCGGCACCAGGAGAGCTGCCGCAGGTATCATGAGCTGGAGAAGGAGGAAGAAGAAAATCCCCCTCTTGCCCCAAAACTTGTAGTGAGCAAAAGCAAATCCGGCCAGGGTTATCGTCACCATCTGAGCTGCCAGGATCATGCCGACGATGACGATGGTGTTGCGGTAGTAAACACCGAAAGGAGCCAATGACCATGCCTTCAGGTAGTTGGCAAAAGTGACCGAATGCCCGAACCACACATCCCCTCGTCCCAGGGGTTCGCTTTCGGGGCGGAACGAAACCACGAATCCCCAGATGATCACCGACGCCCATGCAAGCCCGACCAAGGCGGTCAGGAGGTTGAGGAACCAGTTGGTCAGTTTCTTTCTCGTTTTCATTCCCATCATTCACCCTCCCGCTCCGAAAGGAGAAAATTGGCAATGGTTATAGAAAGCATGATGATGATCAGCACCACCGTCAGCGCCGATGAGAGCCCCACGTTCTGATCTTCGAACCGCACCTGCCACAAGTAGTAGAGCAGGACGGTGCTCGAACCGCTTGGCCCTCCTTGCGTGAGGACGAAGATGTGATCGATCACCTGAAACGCGTCGATGATTGCTATGGTCGAAACGAAGAGAGTCGTGCGGCGGAGCAGGGGAAACGTAATGGCCCACAGCTTCTTCCACCAACCGGCGCCGTCTATGTCCGCCGCTTCGAAGACGCTGGTAGGCAGCCCCTGCAATCCGGCCAGGTAGAAAATCATCAGGTATCCGGCATTCTTCCACACGGCCACTATCATGACTGCCAGGAGCGCAAGGTGCGGGTTCCCCGTCCAGTTCTGAGGCCCTCTGTACCCTATCGTTCTGAGCGCCGAGTTGAACAAGCCGTAATCGGGCGTGAAGAAGAACATCCAGATGGTGGCGGCGCTTACCATCGGGAGGATGGTGGGGTAGAAGAAGGAAAGCCTTGCCAATCCGATCCCTTTTACGGCTCTGTTCACGAGCAGAGCAAATAGAAATGCGAGCACGATGCTCGTAGGCACCGTACCGACAACGTAGATCAGAGTGTTCCACAACACCTGATGAAACGTGGAATCCGTAAGGAGTTCCTTATAATTGCGCAGTCCCACGAACGTCGGGTGCCTGAATTTTGCTATGTTCAGGTACTGGCGAAAGAAACTCATGTACAGAGAGCTTAGAGTCGGCCAAGCTGTGAACATCAGCACGATGATCATGGTGGGCAGTACCAGCAGGTAGGGAAGGATTGGATTCTTCCTGCCGGAGCCGGAGAGAACTTTCGTGGATATGCTCATTTGCCTACACTCCTTCCTGGGGAGAACCGCTTTCCCCGGGAGCCGGGGCTTGTGTAGCGACGAAGGTGGCAGGCGGTGCATCCGCCTGCCACCTTCTTATGCGTGCAGAATGAACTTTACTTGAACGGAGCAAGAGCCTTGTCGGCTTCCTGCTGTGCTTTCTTCATCGCTTCTGCCGGCGTCATCTGGCCGTTGTAAGCCGCCTGCAGGTACTTGTGGAAGATGTTGCGCACCTTCCCGAGGTTCATGCAGGAAAGCTCCATCCCGGCGTACTTCAGCATGTCCTTGATCTGACCGGCTTGAGGCACTTCCTGGATGTGCTTCTTCATCGCATCGGTTTCGTAAGCGCTCTTGCGGGTCGCCACGTAACCGGTGTTGATGCTGAAGTCGGCTGCGTACTTGGGCTGGGTCACGAACTCGATGAACTTCCACGCAGCGTCCCGTTCTTCCTTGGGGGCTTTCTTCATGATGTAGAAGTTGCCGCCTCCGGGCACCGTGGCATACGTGCCTTTCTCCTTCCCCGGGATAGGCATGACGCCCACTTTGAAATTCGCCTGTTTCAGGATGCCGTTGAGGCTCCCGCTGGAGTGCACGATCATGGCCGCTGCACCCTTGGCGAAATCAGCCGGGGCGCTTCCCCATACTTTCTGAACGCCTTCCGGCATTGCCTTGTACTTGTGCGAAAGGTCGATGTAGAACTGAACCGCTTCGATGACCTTCGGATTGTCGAAGACCACCTTGGTCGGCGATTCGACGATGTTCTGCCCATTGCCGATCGCCAGCGGTTGGAAGAGCCAGTAAGGCCAGCCGGATGGATATTCGATGCCCCATCTCTTGCCTGGGATGGTGAGTTTCTGCGCTGCCTGCGCCCAGGATTCCCAGCTATCGGGAGGCTTTATTCCCTCTTTCTGGAAGAGATCGGCATTGTAGTACATCACGACCACGCTCCGCTGGAACGGGATGCTCCAGATCTTGCCATCGTATTTGGAGTTTGCCATGAAAGCAGGGAAGAAATCGTTGATGTAGGCATCTCCATCTTTCATGTTCTTGATGTAATCGTCCAGCGGAACGATGTAGTCTGCGTTCACCAGATCGTAGAGGTCGGTGGCCAGCATCACGGCCAGCGCCGGCGGCTTGCCGCCTCCTTCGATGGTGGTTTGTATCGTGGTCTTGACATCGCCGTATCCGCCGGAGAAGACCGGCTTAACCGTGATGTTCGGGTACTCCTTCTCGAAATCGGCGATGTACCCTTTGAGTATCTTCGCTATGGGTGCATCGACGGCAACAGGGTAATAGACTTCGATTGTGACTTTCTTGCCTGCAGCCGCTTTCTTGGTGGGAGTGGCCTTTGGTTTCTCCTTCTTCGGCTGTATCGCCTCCTCCAGGTTGATACCCATCAGCTTGGCCGTCTTCCGAACCGGATCGTACATCGCATCGTTGCCCGGAGCCAGCCCACCAATCTCGTAGATGTCCTTCAGCACTTTCTTACCAGCTTCAGTCTTCGAAAGCGCCAACAGCCCATTCGCTATCTTCTTCTTCAGACCCTCCGGCAGATCCTTCCTCACGCTTACCGTGTCGTTCGGAATCTTGGGCGTGTACGCTATGACCTTCACCTTCTCCTTCACATCCGGAAAGTCCTTGGCTATGGTACCCCTGGCGTCCTCGTAGGTAGCTCCTGCGTCCACCTGCCCTTTGTATACAGCAAGAACTACGGCGTTGTGCGACCCTGCAAACACCACCTGCTTGAAGTCCTTGTCCGGGTCGATACCGTGTTCCTTGAACATGGCCGATGGATAGAGGTATCCAGAGGTGGAAGCCGGGTCCACAAAGGCAAACTTCTTGCCTTTCAGGTCATCCAGTGTCTTGATCCCACTGTCTGCCCTCACGATGATCTGCCCTCGGTAGTACGGCTTCCCGTACCGCACCGTCACCAGCTTCACCTCTACCCCGCATTTGTCATGCGCCAAAACGTACGCAAAGGTGGAAAGCCACCCTACGTCCGCTTTCCCGGCGCACATCGCCTCGATGGCTGCCGCATAGCTGGTGGCTACCGAGGACTTGAAGTAGAGACCCGTCTGCTTTTGCAGCAGATTGTCCAGTTCTTTCGCTCCGGTCAGGATCGCCTGGGTGTTGCCCGAAGGCACGAACACCATCTTAATCGGATTGTCCTTGGTCCCAAGCTGCGGCCCCGCAGGGGCTTTGGTGGGAGCCGGTGCCTTGGTCGCCGCAGGCGCCTTGGTAGGCGTCGGCGTGTGCTTGGCGCACGCCGAGAGCACCGGCAAGAGCATCGCCAGCACCAGTATCCAGGTAAGCAACTTCCTATTCTTCATGGTCAATTCCTCCTTGAGAATTTTGTAGAAACGAACCGTCTTCAACTTCCGTGTCACGAGTTCCCTTGAAACTGTCCTGCAATCACCCCCTTTCTTCATCATCTCGAAATATCGTTTCCACCGGTTCCCTCCGCCCCTGGGGAATACGAATCCCTCTCGGGGCACTATGTCCCAGGTGGTGTGAGCAAAGATCATCGGAAAGGTGTTTATTCCATTGACAAACTACTTATACTACCATCCTCCGATGCAAGTCAAATCATCGCTGCATCTCCGCTCCTATGCGCCTCTCGATCGAAAGGTATCGGCCGTAGGTCTCTACACAGGGGATTCCCTTCTTGTCCGAGCTTCTGCCCGAACATCGGTTCGACGTTTTGCCCGCCGATGTGTGGTGTGATACACTACTTGCCGATACTTCACCAATCTCGAGGGCGGATTCGCCCCTGTATCGTCGAATGTGTTGGGAGGAAATATGGGAGAGGCCTACAACCCCCAGGAAATAGAAGAGAAGTGGCACAGGATCTGGGACGAAACGAATATCTACAAAGTAGAAGAGGATCCAGACAAACCGAAATTCTACTTCCTTACCATGTTTCCCTACCCCAGCGGCGACCTCCACATAGGCCACTGGTACGCAATGACCCCTTCCGACGCTGCCGCCAGGTACAAGAGGATGCAGGGGTACAACGTGCTTTTCCCGATAGGCTTCGATGCCTTCGGGCTCCCGGCGGAGAACGCCGCCATCAAACGGGGAATCCATCCGAAGAAATGGACTTATAGCAACATAAGACGCATGGAAGGCCAGCTCCGATCCATGGGGGCCATGTTCGACTGGTCCAGGGAGATAATCACCTGTGAGCCCGATTACTACAAATGGAACCAGTGGTTCTTCCTGAAATTCTTCGAAAAAGGGCTGGCGTACAAGAAAAAAGCCGCCGTGGATTTCTGCCCCACCTGCAACACCACCCTGGCTCGGGAACAGGTGATCGAGCCGGAACGTGTCTGCGAACGGTGCGGCACTCCGGTCATAAAGAAGGAAATGGAGCAGTGGTTCTTCAAGATCACCGATTACGCCGAGGAACTGCTGGACTTTTCCAAACTGGATTGGCCGGAGCGGGTAAAAGTACTCCAGACCAACTGGATCGGGCGAAGCGAGGGCGTGCAGTTCCGAATGGAGGTGAAAGACCACCCCGGCAAGTCCTTCGAGGTCTTCACCACGCGCCCAGATACCGTTTACGGGGTCACGTTCGCAGTGCTCGCACCGGAGCACCCTCTGGTGGACGAGATCACCGCTCCCGACCGTCGAGAGGAAGTGGAGGCGTACAAATACAAAGCCGCCCGCCAGAGCGAAATCCAGCGAATGAGCACGGAGAAAGTCCGCGACGGCGTGTTCATTGGAGCTTACGCGGTCAACCCGATGAACGGAGAGCCGGTGCCGATCTTCATCGCCGATTACGTGATGATGACCTACGGCACCGGGGCCATCATGGCGGTGCCGGCCCACGACGAGCGTGATTTCGATTTCGCCCGCCGGTACGGGCTGCCGATCCGTGTGGTCATCGCCCCGCCGGACTGGGACGGAGGACCGCTGGAGGCGGCCTACACTGGCGAAGGCGTGATGGTCAACTCCGGACCATTCAACGGGCTCAGCAACAAAGAAGGCTGGCAGAGAATCGCCGATTACATGGAAGAACATGGCATCGGAAGGCGCACCGTTCAGTACAAACTGCGGGATTGGCTCATCAGCCGCCAGCGATACTGGGGCACGCCGATCCCCGTGGTCTACTGCGAGAAGTGCGGCATCGTGCCCGTGCCCGAAGACCAGCTCCCGGTCAGACTCCCGGACGACGCAGAGTTCAAGCCCACCGGCGAATCCCCTCTGAAGTACCACGAGGAATTCCTGCACACCACATGCCCCAAGTGCGGCGGCCCTGCCATCCGGGAGACGGATACCATGGACACCTTCGTGGATTCGTCCTGGTATCAGTATGCCTACGTCAGCCCATATTACGACAAGGCACCCTTCGATCCGGAAAAAGGCGAATACTGGCTGCCGGTGGACCAGTACACCGGAGGCGTGGAGCACGCCACCATGCACCTGCTCTACACACGGTTCTTCACCAAAGCAATGCGTGATCTCGGCCTGGTGGAGTTCGACGAGCCGATGGTCAAGCTCTTCAACCAGGGGATCATCCTGGGACCGGACGGGAACCGCATGAGCAAGAGCCGCGGCAACGTCATCGCTCCGGACCCGCTGGTGCAAGAATACGGAGCCGACACGGTGCGGGCTTACCTGATGTTCATCGGGCCGTGGGATCAGGGCGGGCCATGGAATCCCAAAGGAATCGAAGGGGTCTACAGATTCCTGAACCGGGTATGGAGCCTGGTGGTGGATCCAGCGCCGGCTTCGAAAGGCACTCCGGCGGAGAAAGACGTGCGGGAACTCGTGAAGCTCACGCACAAAACGATCAAGAAAGCCACACACGACATCGAAGCTTTCAAGTTCAACACCATGCTGGCCGCGCTCATGTCCTTCACCAATTATCTGGTCAAAGCCAAAGCAACCCCTCTCTACGGCACTCCGGAGTGGAAAGACGCCATCGAGAAACTCCTGCTCCTCATGGCTCCTCTAACGCCGCACATAGCAGAGGAGCTCTGGGAAAGGATCGGCGGGCCCTACAGCATCCACCAGCAGAGATGGCCCACCTGGGACGAAGAACTCACGAAAGAGGAGAGAATAACCCTGATCGTCCAGGTCAACGGCAAAGTGCGGGACAGGATCGAGGTGGAAGCCGGAATCGGGGAAGAAGAAGCCAAGAAGCTCGCCCTGGAGAGCCGCAGGGTAAAGAAGTACATCGACGGCAAGGAGATCAAGAAGGTCGTGTTCGCAGCTGGCAAGCTCGTGAACATCGTGGTAAAGTAGGGAGGGCACCATGAAAAAGGAGATCGTCAAAACGGACAAAGCTCCGGCTGCCATCGGGCCGTACAGCCAGGGGGTGAAGTCGAACGGGTTCGTGTTCGCCTCAGGTCAGCTCGGGATCGATCCGGCAACCGGAAAACTGGCCGATGGAGTGGAAGCACAAACGAGGCAGGCGCTGTCGAACCTGTCGGCGGTGCTGGAAGCTGCCGGTGCGAGCCTGGAGAGTGTGGTCAAAACCACGATTTTCCTTGCCGACATATCGGATTTTCCGGTGGTCAACGGAGTGTACGGCGAATTCTTCGGCGAATCGCTTCCGGCAAGGGCTACAGTCCAGGTGGCGGCGTTGCCTCTGGGTGCTCTGGTGGAGATAGAAGCGATAGCCGAACTGTGAAACCCTCTCCACAGGAATGCCTTAGGATGTAACTTGCACTTTTTTACTGTGCATTTATAATTAGTTTGTATCTTAGCAGGAGGGGATGTTGTCGGTATGAACGAGTTGTCTCAACAGGGTGAAGCCCAGGAAAAGGAGGTGATGACCTCAAATTCTGAAGCGTCCATGAGCGAGTTAGTCGATTCATTTGATCTCACCCACCTCAGGCCGGGGCAGGTGGTAGAGGGCACTATCGTGAGCGTTAGGCCAGACGCCGTTCTGGTCGATGTGGGCGCTAAAACGGAGGGCATCGTAGGACAACGTGAACTGGACCGCATGAGCCAGGAAGAAAGGGAAGCCTTGAAACCTGGAGAGAAAGTTCTGGTCTACGTTGTCAGATCCGGTGGCGTGGATGGAACATTGCTTCTTTCCATCTCGAGGGCTGCCAGGGAGAAAGACTGGCGTGAAGCAGAACGCCTCTACAAGAGCAGATCGGCGTTCAAGGCTCCGGTATCCGGATTCAACCGCGGCGGGTTGATCGTGAAGATCGGAGGTCTCAGGGGGTTCGTCCCCGCTTCTCAGCTTGCTCCAGATCACAAGCTCAATGGAGAAACGTCGCCTCAGGATGTCTGGGGAAAGCTCGTAGGACAGGAATTATTCCTCAAGGTCATCGAAGTCGATCCAAAGAGAAACCGCCTTATCCTCTCCGAAAGGGCGGCCATGAGGGAACGCCGTAAAGCCCAAAAGCAAAAACTCCTGGAATCCTTGCAGGTCGGCGAGATCAGGAACGGCGTAGTCACCAGCGTGACGGATTTTGGAGCCTTCGTGGATCTCGGAGGCGCTGACGGCCTGATTCACATTTCGGAGCTTTCATGGGGCAAGGCCAAGAACCCAAAGAACATCGTCTCGGTCGGGGACGAGGTTAAAGTCTACGTGCTCGGGGTGGACAAAGAAAAACAGAGGATAGCTCTGAGCCTGCGTAGAGCGAAGCCCAATCCATGGGATACGATCGTGGAAAGGTACGCCATCGGCCAGCTGGTGGAAGCAGTCATCACCAACCTTGCAGATTTCGGGGCTTTCGCCGAGATAGAGGACGGAGTCGAAGGGTTGATTCACATCTCCGAGCTTTCCGATCAGCGCGTCGATCACCCCCGTGAGGTGGTCAAGCCAGGAGACAAAGTCACCGTCAGGATCATCAAGATCAACCCCGAGAAAAAGAAAATCGGCCTCAGCATCCGGCTCGTACCGGAGGACAGATATGCCGTAATAGATTGGGTTCCTGTAGACGAGCCGAGCGGGGAAGAGGAAAGTTCCGGTGACGTGGCCGCCGTGATGGAGGAAGCTCTGGCGGCGGTGAAAGAATCGGAGCAGGAAGCCGAGCAAACATCTGAAGAACCCACCGCGGGGGAGGAAGCCCCGGAAGCCGAGCAGGCATCGGAAGAACCCACCGCAGGGGAGGAAACCCTGGAAGCCGAGCAGGCATCGGAAGAACTCACCGCAGGGGAGGAAGCCCCGGAAGCCGAGCAGGCATCGGAAGAACTCACCGCAGGGGAGGAAGCCCCGGAAGCCGAAGCTCCTGAAGCCAAGGAGGCTGAACCGCTTGAAGAGCCGGCGGGAGAAGGCATCGGGGAAGAAAAATCTGGAGATTGACGAGTTCAAGACGGCATGGAAGGACGCAAAACGCGGGTTCAACCCCGCGTTTTCCTTTTTCAATTGTGGAGAGCACAGCTCATGAGTAGCCCGACAAACGCTCACGTTCTCTTTCCACGAACTGCTGCAATTCCATTTCGAAGTACGCATCTTCCCCTTCGTAATGGGTGAATCCAAATCCGAACGCTTTGTAGAACTCGACCGCATCCTGCCAGCTTGCCGTAGTTTCGAACATGGCTTTCCGATACCCTTTCTGGTATGCCAGCCAGCACAGCTCCCGTAGGATTTCCCGTCCTATCCCTTGTCGTCGTAGCTCTTTCCTTACCGACATTCTGAGAATTTGCACCGTTTCGCCGGAAACCGGCAGGAAAGCCCCCGTACCTACCACCT
>Ga0256833_1002290_pt1 | contig 13592 bp, 11 predicted proteins | sample 356284metaG_FD_190535 | JGI IMG/M metagenome (GOLD analysis project Ga0256833, IMG submission 190535) | Hydrothermal vent microbial communities from Mid Atlantic Ridge, Atlantic Ocean - 356-284 | ecosystem: Environmental > Aquatic > Marine > Hydrothermal vents | place: Atlantic Ocean: Mid...
AAAAGTTTTTAGTTTAAGTAACAATAAATTAGTTTTCAAACAAAAGCCATTCTATTACATTTTTTATTTTTATCTCTTTATTTTCAATGAAAAGCTTTTGAGAGTTTTCAAGAGTTAAAATCAATAATTCACTCTGTTCAGTAAATTTTAGTTCATGGGAGGCTTTTAAAAGAGCTCTTACTTCTCTTTCAAAAGTTTTTTTGTTTTCAAAGTTGTAACAAACCTGAATTAATGCTCTGATAGTTTCTTTTTCTTTAATTAAAAAATCTATCTCATAGTTTTGAGAAGTTTTATAATAATAGATCTCATTAAATCTTTTTTTAAGCTGGAGGAAGACTATATTTTCAAGTAAACACCCTTTTCTTTTCCCTGTAAAGAAAGAAACTGCTGTTGTTATACCATTGTCAATTGAAAAGATTTTTTGAGGATTGGCAAGTTGTTTTTTTAAAGACCAATTAAAAAAAGGAATTCTAAAAATCATATAGGCATTTTCAAGGTATTCTACATATTTTTTAATCAGATCAAATGAAACATTTAGATTGTGTTTTAAAGAGTTTAATGATACAGGGTTGCCAATTGAGGAAAGTAAAATTACTGCTAATTTCTGGAGAGAATAAAAATTTTCAAGTTTGTATCTTGCCACAATATCCCTTAAAAGGATTGAATCAAAGTACATTTTTAATTCCTCTTTTTTTAGATTGTTATTCTGTAACAATGTTATTCCCGGGTAACCACCGTAAAATAAGTATTCTTCAAATAGACGGTTAATCTCCAGCTGCTTTGCAATCAATTCTCCTTTTGTTTTAATAGATTTATTCTTAAATTTTAGAAATTCTTTGAAAGATAATGGCATTACCTCTATGTCAAGGTATCTACCACTTAACGAGGTTCCAATCTCTCTGCTTAATAATTTTGAATTGGAGCCTGTAATAATCAGTTTTGATTTTTTTAATTCAAATTCTTTGTAAATCCATTTTTCAAACTCGGGGATGTTTTGTATTTCATCAAGGAATATTATTGGTTTTTGTTCGGTATTAAGGTAAAAAAGATAACACTCCTTGATCTGCTCTAAAAGATCTAAGTTTAAATAAGGTGTGAATCTTGGGTCTTCAAGATTTACAAAGAGTATGGAGTTTACAGGGACTTTGTTTTTTATAAGGTTTTTAATGTGATTTATCAAAAGGGTGGATTTTCCGCTCCTTCTTGCACCTTTGAGTATAATAACCTCGTCAGTATTGGATTTTTCCATTATTTCTTTTTCATATTCTTTTCTTACAATTGATGAAGGTAAAGGGTTGTGCCAGAAGTTCCACTCTGATAAAACCTCAAAAATTTTTTCTCTATCCATTTTTACCCCCATTTAACATCTCACAAATCAGTCGGTATATCAAGTGATTTTTTTATAAAATCACTCGTTATATCGTATGATTTCATAATAAAATCAGTCGTTATATTGTGTTATTTTGATATTTTGCCTTTTTTATTCTTTTTAAAGGTATAACTCTTTCCTTCTATCTTTGAAAAGGTGATTGAGTGGGTTTAGTTCTTTGTTTGTCAGGGAGAGGTCTATGTCAACTGAGAAAAAGCCGGTTGTTTCTTTTCCCACTGTAATCAAAAGCTCTCCGTTTGGGTTTATTATCTGACTTTTTCCTGTGAATTCGACAGCATCACCCTTTGAATTTTTCTCTTTTCCGAATCTGTTTGCGGTTATTATAAAAACCCTGTTTTCAATACTCCTTGCAAACATTGCTCTCTGGCAGTATGGAAGGACAAGGTTTGCAGAGTGAAGGATAATATCAGCCCCGTCAAGGGCGAGGCTTCTCATTGCTTCCGGGAAGATCCAGTCAAAGCAGATCATAAGCCCAACTTTAAAACCCTTCCCTGTGTCAATCGCTTTAAAGGGGGTATTACCTGCCTCAAATACCTCTTTTTCTTTGTAAAAAAGATGAGCCTTTCTGTAAATTGACAAAATCCCTTTCTCAGATACAAGCACCTGAGAGTTGTAAACTTTTTTCCCCTCTTTTTCAGCAAATCCCCCTGCAATTAAACATTCTTTTTCTTTTGCAAGTTTTAAAAGGGATTGAACAAAGTAGCCTTCTGTATTTTCTGCAAGGCTCAATGCCTGTTTTTTATCTTCAAAAAGGTACCCTGTTGAGCAAAGCTCCGGCAAAACGGCAATGTCAAAGTTATGCTTTCTCAAAGTGTTGACTATAAACTCAGTGTTTTTCCTTATCTCCCCAAATTCAGGCTTAAACTGAAAAAAACCGATGGTAAGTTGCATAAGTTATTTACTCCTATTATTTTTTTTTCAACATAATAATAATTCCATCGTTACCTATACTTATATTTTTTGGTATTTCCACATTTTTTTTAAACGATTTTATTTTGTCTGAAGTTTCTGTGAAAGTTCTTAAGTTTTCAGTTAGTTTTTTAAGAGAAGAATCAAAATTTTTGTTTTTGTTGTTTTTAGAAGTGTTGTTTTTTTCACTATTATCATCGGGTTTAAATGTATTTTCTAAAATTTTATAAATTTTTTCCTCAATTCCAATAAATAATTGATTTTCTGATAGACAATCATTTATTGGTATTCCTTTAAAGTTAAAATCTTTCCATTTTTCTATTGTCATCTTACCTGATTGATCAGTGTTGTAATCCAGTAACATTTTAAAAAATTTGTAGTAATGGGAAAAAATTATATATTGTGCTTTTAAATTTTTTATTTTTATTTTTCCCTCTGTATCCGGGTCTATCCAGTAAATTGTTAGATTATTATTTTTAAGCCCGTTGAAATAACTTAAATATTTTCCTAAATCAATATTGTTATTAACACTCGCGACATTTCTAAGTTGGCTTATTCCATTATTGATATAATTGTCATTACATTTACTTATTGTTCCTTTTGCTTCAATTAAATTGATGTCTGATAATTGATTGTTGTCAGTGATGTTACAGGCAATCAAATCAGGTTCTTTTAATCTATTGCTATTTGCCGGTCGGGCTATTTCTATGTCAAAATGAGATCTGGCAATACTTAAGTGGATTGTATGGGAAATATCCAGAAGTCTTTCTGATAACAGATGGGCGAATATCATGCCAAGGTCATAAGAGATGGTTCCTTTTTCACTTTTTTCCAGGGAATCTATTTCATTTTTTAATCGTAGATATCGATTTTCTGCTGAAAAGAAATATAGTAAATAAGGTATTTTTAAAAGTCTCAGTTTTCTCTGCCAGGCACAACTTTTCTCAGGATAACCAGCTGTAATTATTGCTCTAATTAAGTCAGGTAGGCTGATTGATAAATGCCTTATTCCAGTGTTTTGATCACAAATATTTAAATTTATGTCATTATCAGATGGGTCGTTTTTGTTTTCATTATATGTTATTATTTCAATGGAATACTCTGAATTAAAATCTAATTCACAATCCATGAATAAAGAAACACTAAATGACATGATTTCTATCCTCCTTTTCTGTTCAGGTTGTTTTTGTTATCCCGGTTGTGTTTCCATGTAATTACTGTGATTTTAACAAAAAAGGGAAGGTTTTTATAAACTTTTTTAACCATTTAACAAAACAAATTGCACAACCTGAGCATTTTTCAGGATGAACGGTTGTTTTGCTCAAAAAACAAAAAAGCTTTTTAATATGTTGATTGCTTTAAAATAATTTGTAATAACAAATTCCATTTTCTCTGATCATCTTTTTAGAAGATCCTGACTTTTATATTTCTGGTTTTGTTAATTATTTTGTTGAAGAAATACAATTTTTTGATAAAACGCATTGTGTACATTCAGAGTTCCCTGGTTTACAAATTTTAGAGGTAAAATCAACGAGTGCAAAAAGAAATTTCCCGGGATGTTTGTTATTAAAAAGTTTCTCTGCAATTTCTACGATGGTTTTGTTCCTGCGAATTTCACCTTTAAGGCCAAGATTCCAGTATCTGTTGATAAACCTTGCTATGTTGCTATCCACCACTGGTGCGGGTTTGTTAAAGCAAACTGTGAGAATGGCAGCTGCTATGTATTCACCCACTCCCGGGATTTTTTTGAGTTCTTCATAGGTGTCCGGGAAAATGCCATTTAATTCAGAAACAATATACCTTGCTGCCCCAATAAAATGTCTGCTTCTCCAGTGAAGGCCGAGATGCTCTGTGACCTTTTTAACATTTTCCGGATTGGCTTCTGAAAGGGAACAAACATCCGGATATGTTTTGATGAACTCAAGATATACCGGAACCACCTGTTCAGCTCTTGTACGATGAAGCATGAACTCAGCGATCATGATTTTATATGGGTCTTCTGTATGCCTCCAGGGAAAATCACGACCATGTTTATTGTACCATGTAAAAATCTTATTCTGTATCTCCTGCATCTTCATCCCTTTCTTTTTTCAACTGATTATATCTATCAATAAGCTCACGATGATAGTTCTTTGCATTTTGAAGCAATTCGTGGTAGGTCCTAATAAATATTTTCTGTGCTTTTTTCTGCGTGTCGATTTCATCGTTGACTTTTCTATTCCCCTCGGGAATCTTTCCAACAACAATATATGCGATGATCTTCTCATTATGTTCCGTTCCGAGGTGTTGTTCTATAAAACTTCTGTAGTCTTTGGCCTGCTCAATATCCTTATATTGAAGCACATGACCGGGTCTTTTTAATTCAATTACAAAAAATATCCCTCCAAACCTTATACATAAAAAATCAATTCTACGATTCTTATCTTCTAAGTCTCTTTCCTGAAATTCTTCTTTTAATAATTTTGAATATGTAACTTCATCTCTGAATTCCATAATTCGCGGATCAAGTAACCATGGAAATTTCTTAAAAAAATTATGCATGATAGGCACTTCTTTTGCATTCTCTTGAATTAATCTCTCAAAATTTATAATAGTATCTATTCTTACCTGTGAAATTTTATACATTTCTCTTGCCTCTACAAGTTCCCACTTTTTCATAAGATCAAGGACTTTATCTTCCGAAATATAATTATCTTCAATAATTTCCGCAGCCATTTTTCTGAATGTATCAAATTCAAACATATCGTGTATGAAATATACCATTTCTACCGTACGCTCCTCATCTATATTTTCAGATGTCAGAATAGATTTTATCAGTTTTCTGGCAATAGGTTTGCTTACAGGATCAAGTTCTTCAACCCATCTGTTTATATCTATACCTGTTTTCTCCCGCACAGCATTTTCTTTCAATTCTCTCCTTTTTTTTCTCCATTGAGTTGTCACAAAAGAGATGATTTTCTTTAAATAATCTCTCAGTTTTTGAAGCTCTTCATTTTCCCATATAAGCTCCTGCCTGTTTGTAGCAATGTTATCTTTTTCAGGGTCTTCATCTATAAAATCTACTTCAACCCAGCCTGTTAAATATGCATGAGCATAATCTGATGCCCTTATTCCATAAAAATCATTCCGATGCACAAGCTTTCCTCTAGCGACAAGATATATTCCTTTCATATCTTCCGGGACAGGCGTCTTTGCAGTGTATATTTTGCCTTTAACGTTATTTGCATGTTCATAATCTGTAGTGAGCTCGGATAGAGGTAAATTCCATTCAAATTCAATTTGAATCCCTTCAAATCGCAAATCCTGTGTTACCGGGATAGGAGCTGCATCATTATGTTTGATATACACTTTAAAATGCTCATCAAAAATCAAAAATCTCCTTGCAAGATTAACAGCTATTTTATGTGCATCAAAAGGGGATTTTCTTCTTATTTTCATTATTTCTATAGTAGTACCAGACGGTTCATCAGTCTCTTTATTAATTATTTCATGAGGAGGATGATATTCTGTTCCAGCTCTTTTAATATCATCAAGATTCATTCTGAATCTATTTTTTAAATTTTTCCCAGCAACTTCTTTAATAGAAGTAACCACAATTTCGTTAGCTATTCCGAACATAGATAATTTACCAATACCTTTTTTCCCCATTACTTTACGTCCTCCCGGTGTGTAATCTCCAGATTCTCTTCTACGGTTTTTACCTATTACCAGAAAAGAATTTTGAATATCCTCAACGCTCATCCCTATTCCATTATCCTTAACTATTATTTTTTTATCAGATGTATCTATGTCGTTGAGTTCTATCCGGACCTCGGTTGCATCAGCATCCCAGGCGTTTGAAACCAGTTCCGCTATTACAGGAGGTAATGTTGCATACATAGAAATTCCTAGATGCTGGATAACATTCATATCAACTTTCATTTCTAACTTTGTTTCCCCACTCATTTCATCATCTCCTTTATTTTATTAGCAATTTTTTCAGCCATAAGTGGCGGAACAGCATTCCCGATCTGCCTGAGCATGGCCGTCATGGGGCCCTCAAAATAGTAATTGTCTGGAAAAGATTGTAACCTGGCCGCTTCTCTAACAGAAATGGATCTTAATTGATTTATATCCGGATGTATGAAGTAATGACCATCTTTGGCAAGATGAGCCATAATGGTTTGTGAATAAGAAAGATCTGGAGCTACCACTTTAAATCTGTCTTTAAACGAACTTCTGTTTCTATGAGTTTTCAGCTGTTCGGGAAGTTCATTGTATTCGGGCCTTCTCTTTTCATTCATCCATCTTTCAATATAAAATCTGTAAATTTCTCTGTCCCTTTCATTGTGCTTTCGGGCAATATGAAGAGTTAGTATGTCATCTTCCGTTCTTATTCTGTATTTTAATAAATACTCTGAAGGTGGGCCATGATATTTCCCCGCATATATTCTTTCTCCAGGCTGAAGAGGTGGCAGGTCGTCAAGCAGATCGGCAACTCTGTAGGTGGATATATCTTCCCCTTTAAGATCAGGATATTTTAAATCAAGCTCTTTTCTCCAGCCTATCACAAAAATCCTCTTTCTATTCTGTAATACTCCAGAATCCCGTGCATCCAGAAGTTTCCATTCAACCATATATCCAGCATTTTTAAAATACCTGAGGACATCTTTCCAGAGTTTACCATTACCCGCCGATAATAGCCCCGGCACATTTTCGAACACAAAAACACCGGGTTTAAATTCCTTCAGAAATTTTACATATAATCTGTAAAGATAATTTCTTTTATCTTTTTCCATTCGATAGGGGTCACGGGCCCTTCCAATTAGAGAATAAGCCTGGCACGGTGGTCCCCCCGCTATAACATTTATTGTATGCACCCCTGTTTTTTTCATCTGGCTGCGTATATATTCAAAAATATCATGAAGGTTATCCTCTCTTATTTCAATATTTAAAACTGATGAGATAAGTAGTTGTGGAATGTTGCTGTAAAGTTTTTTTCTATTGATTTTTCCTTTTAAGTATTCGTGATATATATCAATTTTTCCGTTTTGAATCAGATAATGATAGGCCAACCTTGTTTTTAATGTGAGTGCTGCATATTTGTCCATTTCAAGGTGTGCAACTGGTTTGAAGCCTGCTCTCATGAATCCTTCTGCCAGACCACCTGCACCGGCAAAAAGTTCTATATACGAAAATTGTTTTTTTATTTTTTGACTTTTTTTCATTTTATTCTCCTGAATGAATTTTATCAAACAGATTGTATAAATTAAAGATTTTTGTTTTGATAAGCTAAATAAGCATTTCTTAAAATAAAATATAATCAACAAAGAGTTTTAGATTCAAAGAAAATAATTAACATCATGAAACTGATTCAAGTTTTTTGTAGATACTGTTACTGTAACCCTGATTGCAATGTTTCAATTTCCCTCTTTTTTTACCTCTATGCCCAGTTCTTCTAACTGTTTTGAGTCAATGTTTGACGGGGATTCTGTCATTAAGCACATTGCAGAGGTTGTTTTTGGAAATGCAATTACATCCCTTATTGATTCTCCCCCTGCAAGGATCATTGCAATTCTGTCAAGCCCGAAGGCAATGCCTCCGTGAGGCGGTGCCCCTAACTTCAAAGCGTTTAAGAAGAATCCGAATTTTTCTTCCGCTTCCTTTTCGCTTAACCCTATTGCTTTGAATACCTTTTTTTGAACTTCCATATTGTGAGTTCTTATGCTTCCCCCCCCTATTTCAAACCCGTTTAATGCAAGGTCGTAAGCCCTTGCCATTACCTTTGACGGCTCGCTTTCAAGCAGTTCAATATGCTCTTTTTTTGGTGAGGTAAAAGGGTGGTGCATTGCAACATACCTCTTTTCCTCTTCGTCCCACTCAAACATCGGGAAGTCTGTTACCCAGACAAAGGACAGGGTGTTTTCAGGGATAAGGTTTCTTTCCTTTGCAATTTTAAGCCTCAATGCCCCAAGGGATGTGCAGGCTGTCTCAAATGTGTCTGCCACTATGAAAACAATATCTCCCTTTTCCCCTTCCATTTTTTCAAATAATGCTTTTGCCTTTTCTTCCCCTAAAAATTTAAGTATTGGAGAGTTGAACCCATCATCTGTCCACTTGAACCATGCAAGCCCCTTTGCCCCGTATGTTTTTACAAAATCCTCAAAGTCTTTTATGTTTTTTCTTGAGTATTCGGCACCACCTTTAACAAGTATTGCCTTTATAACTCCCCCTGATTCTTTCACAGAGTCAAAAACCTTGAACCCGCTTCCGCAAACCGTGTCGCTTATCTCTTTTAACTCCATTGAAAACCTTATGTCAGGCTTGTCGCTTCCATACCTTTCCATTGCCTCTTTGAATGTCATTCTTTTAAAAGGTGTTTCAATCTCATACCCTGCAACCTTGCAAATTTCAACCATCATTCCCTCAACAATGGAGAAAACATCCTCTTCCTCAACAAAGGACATTTCCATATCAATCTGGGTGAATTCAGGCTGTCTGTCTGCCCTTAAATCCTCGTCCCTGAAGCACTTGACAATCTGGAAGTACCTGTCAAAGCCTGAAATCATCAGCAATTGCTTGAAAAGTTGAGGGGACTGCGGGAGTGCGTAAAACTTTCCTCTGTGAATCCTTGACGGCACAACATAATCCCTTGCACCTTCAGGGGTTGACTTTGTAAGCATGGGGGTTTCAACCTCAATAAACCCCCTTTTGTCAAGGAAGTTTCTAACTGACAACGCTATTTTATGCCTTAAAATCAATTTGCTTTGAAGGGGATACCTTCTCAAATCAAGGTATCTGTATTTAAGCCTCAACTCCTCTGAAACATTTGCCTTTTCGTCAATGTTTATGGGAAGAGGCTCTGTTTTATTTAAAAGGATTATGTTTGTTGCTGCAACCTCTATCTCCCCTGTTTTCAAATTGTTGTTTACCATATTTTCTGGCCTTTTTCTCACAATGCCGTCAACAGATACAACATCCCAGTTTCTTAAAGTTTTTGCCTTTTCAAATACCTCTCCGTCGTTTTCGTCAACTGTGATCTGGGTAATCCCCCATCTGTCCCTTAAATCAAAGAAAACAAGGGAGCCTAAATCCCTGTGGGAGTTTATCCACCCTGAAAGTTTTACCATTTCACCTTCGTTTTTCCCTGTTAACTCCCCGCAGGTATGCGTTCTATTTATCAATTTCATCTTTCAACTCCTTTGCAATGTTTTCAAGCTTTATCTCTCTTTGAGTTTTGTTTTCCATATCCTTGAATATTACAATCCCTTTTTCCCTTTCGCTTTCTCCTGCAATCAAAACAAATCTTCCCCTTTGTTTGTTAACGCTGTTTAAAGCCTTTTTTAAAGATTTTGAATCTGCCATAACCTCTGAAGCCAATCCGTTTTCTCTTAAAATCTTTGCAGTTTGAAAGCAGTAATCAATTGAATTTCCAGCAGGCACAATGTAAATGGTTTTATTTGCAAAATCAAAGTTTTTGTCTTCAAGCAAAAGAACAAGCCTGTCAATACCCAGAGCCCAGCCAAATGCAGGGGTATCAGGCCCTCCAAACTCCTTTACAAGGTTATCGTACCTTCCCCCGCCTAAAATTGCATTCTGACTGCCAAGGTTATCCGATACAACCTCAAAAACCGTTCTTGTGTAATAATCAAGGCCTCTAACAAGGTTTGGCTCAACCTCATACTTTACCCCCATTGTTTCAAGGTAATGAAAAACTTTTGCCTGATGCTCTTTGCAATCTTCACACAAACTCTGCTGAATGTTTGGGGCATCCTTTAAGGCCTCTTTGCACGACGGCACTTTACAATCAAGTACTCTTAAAGGGTTTGTGTCAATCCTTCTTTTGCAATCCTCACAGAGTTTCTCTTTTATCCCTTTTAAAAATTTCTGCAAATTCTCTCTGTAAACAGGGCGGCACTTTTCACAGCCAAGAGAGTTAATGTTTACGCTTAAACCCTTTAACCCAACCTTTTCAAGTATATTTATAACAAGCTCAATTGTTTCCGCATCAATAAAGGGATTTTTGCTTCCGAAAACCTCAACTCCAAGTTGAAAAAACTGTCTGTACCTTCCCTTTTGAGGTCTCTCATACCTGAACATTGGCCCAATGTAAAACAGCCTCTTTATTCCTCCCTCGGCATACATCTTATGCTCAAGGTATGCCCTTACAACCGAGGCTGTGTTTTCCGGCCTTAAAGTTATGCTTCTCCCCTTTCTGTCCTTGAATGTGTACATCTCCTTGTGAACGATATCTGTGTCTTCCCCTATCCCCCTTGCAAAAACCTCGGTGTACTCAAAGATAGGGGTGATAATCTCTTTGAAATTGTATGTTTTTAAAATCTCCCTTGCCTTTTCTTCAAAAAATTTCCACTTTTCAATGTCTGGATAAAAAATATCCCTTGTCCCTTTAACTGTCTTTACAGGCATAACTTACCCCTTAACTTTCTTTTCAGGTTGTTATTTTACTATAAAAGCCCTATCTTTTAAAATTGTTTGCTTAGTCGGTTCTTATTTTATTGTGTTAAAATAAAATCAAAGGGAAATCGGGGAAATATTTTGGTAATTATATGCTGTCTATGTGTTGGAGTTATAAATGAAAAAGGTTTTAATTCCTATTCCATCTTACGGTTTTGACCCCACTGAAATGGCTATTCCTTGGCTTTTTTTGAGAAAGAATGGTTTTGCCGTGATTTTTGCAACCCCTTCCGGAAAGAAAGGAGAGGCTGATAAAATTATGTTAAACGGGCATGGGCTTGGTCTATTTTCTTCTTTACTTATTGCTCGTAAAGATACAATAAATGCCTACTCAGAAATGGAAAATAGCCAGGATTTTTTGAATCCTATTTCTTATTCTGATATTTATCCTGATGAATTTGACGGTGTTTTTTTGCCTGGAGGACATCACAAAGGTGTAAAAGAGTATCTTGAATCAGATACTCTCCATTCTCTTATGGTTGAGTTTTTTGCAAAAGGTAAGAAGGCAGCAGCTGTTTGTCATGGCCCTCTTTTGCTTGCAAAAAGCATAAATCCGGAAAATGGAAGATCCGTGATATATGAGTATAAAACAACATCTTTGCTTAAAATACAGGAATATCTCGCATATTACCTTACCAAAGCCTGGGCAGGAGATTATTATCTAACTTATCCTGGTCTTTCTGTTGAGGATGAGGTTAAAGCCTCCTTGAAAAGCAAAAAACAGTTTGTGAGAGGGAATCTCCCTTTATTCAGGGAAACTCCTGAAAAGCCTAAAAGAGGTTTTTTTGTTAAAGACAGAAATTATGTTTCAGCAAGATGGCCTGGGGATATTTACAGTTTATCTTTTGCTTTTATTTCTCTTTTAAAGGATTGAAAATGATTAGCTGGGTTATTGAAACAATATGCCTTTTGTTGTTTATACCACTAATTTCCTGCTCTTCTTCAGGAGCAGAGAAAGATAGTCAGATAATATCAACTCACAACAAACCAAAGATATTGAAAATAGAGGTTGATGGTATTGAAAGGCGATTTGCGATATTTGTCCCTGATAACACAGAAAACAGATTACTTCCCATAATTTTTGAATTGCATGGGGGAGGGGTTTATATTGAAGATATGCTTGGCGAAACGGGGAAGAAAAGTCCTTATAAACTCTGGATAGAACTTGCAGAGCAAGAAAAATTTATTGTTGTTTACCCTGAAGGGTTAAACGGAAGATACAGAAAGCCAACCTGGAATGATTGCAGAGGGGATTGTCTGGTAAGCTCAGAAGCTGATGATGTTGGTTTTATAGAGGCTTTAATAGAGTTTTTGTCTTCTAAATACCCTGTTGATAAAAAAAGAATTTATGTTTCAGGTACTTCAAACGGTGGCTTTATGGCTTTGAGACTGGCTGTAACAATCCCTGAAAAGATCGCGGCTGTTGCTTCTGTTGCTGCAGCCATGCCTGCTGTTTCCTCCTGCAATTATGTACACAAACCTATCTCGGTGCTTTTTATGAATGGTACTGATGACAATCACATGCCTTACAATGGTGGGGTGTTAGGTAATCCCCCTGAGCCTGAGAATGGAACGGTTCTCTCAACTGAAGAGTCTGTAAATTACTGGGTAGAGTTAGATCAAACAGAAAAGGAGCCAGAATATTATGTTTTTAATGATCTTGACCCTGATGACGGTGGTATTGTTGAAAAGTTTAGCTATAGAAATGGTGTTAAAGGAACGGAAGTTGTTTTGTACAGGATAAATGGAGGAGGCCACTCTGCGCCAAGCATAAGGGAGAGATTCTCTTCTCTTTACGAGATGTATTTTAACAAACAAAATCATGACATAGAAATGACAGAGCAGGTGTGGGATTTTTTTAAAAATAAAAGCTTAAAATAAACACCCAGTTCAGAAAGGTTTTTCATTTAAAAAATTATAATGAATGACTTGTTAATATCATCTTAATTGTGTCGGGGATAAAATGCAATACCTTTTATGTTAGAATGCATACTCTATTAAATCAAAATCCATTAATCTTCAATTTTTATACAATGAAAATTTTATTAAATTAGAAGTATATTTTTAAAGTGGTTCGCTGTTAATTCAAGATGTTTTTAAGGGTGTTAAGAATATTTTTCTCTTTCAAAGAGAGTCTCTCTGACACGATTTATAATACACTACTTTTATACTATATCTTTTTTAAAATACGAATAAAGTTGATATAAAAATAGTATTAAAAAAGCAGAGAAAACAAATACTGCCAAATTTAAAGAGTTGTACTCTACTTTAAAAATTTTGTTTAAGCCAAAGAAAAGGTAAATTGATATTGCCAATGCAACAATGTAGGGGAAATAGGTAAGCAATAATGCGTTCTGGATACCCTTTCTTAACCACACTATCTCAAAAGTACCGATATAACAAACAGAACTCAGGAAGTAGAACAAAATTTTTAAATCTTCCGGTGGAAATAAAAACAGAGTGAGTGCAGTCAGGGTGATTATTAAATTTGACCCAAACATAAAAAGAAGTTGCCATCTTGAAAAGCCTGCGTTTAAGAAAACAAGTTGTCCTTCCGGCATTTCAATGTTTTTTGAGAAAGATATTATTAGAAAAGAGACACTGATATATGTGAATACATATACTAAATTGTAGAATGAAGATAAAGGTGGGTAATATATTCTAATAATGTAAATAAAAGCAAAATATAGGGTTAAAAATAACCAGTATTCAGGCGGAAACAATCTTCTAATTTTCATTGTTCCCCTCGTTTTCAAAGATTAATTTAAAAACCTCTATTAAATCTATCTGTGTTGCTTTTTCAGGCTTTTCATTCCGTGGTAAAGCAATGATATGTTTG
>Ga0256833_1002291_pt1 | contig 13590 bp, 10 predicted proteins | sample 356284metaG_FD_190535 | JGI IMG/M metagenome (GOLD analysis project Ga0256833, IMG submission 190535) | Hydrothermal vent microbial communities from Mid Atlantic Ridge, Atlantic Ocean - 356-284 | ecosystem: Environmental > Aquatic > Marine > Hydrothermal vents | place: Atlantic Ocean: Mid...
TTGCCAAGATTTTTATACTTTTTTATTACTCTGAACTATTTCAACGCTTCCTGTTTTAAAAAGCGGTTGCAAAAATATAACATTTTTTTGCATATCGCAAGAGTTTTTGAATTTATTTTTAAATTATTTTTTAAATAGCTTTATTACTAGTATTTGTGATAAATTATTCTGTGGAATAATAAAGATGAAAACACAAATACGGAATTTATACATTAATTTTATAATGATAAAATTTGACGCAGAACTTTATATGGCATTGGGCTTAATTCTTTTGCCTGTGAATTTAATCCCCTAATGCTTAAAAATACACTCAAATTATTATAAATCAAAATATTACTTTTGTTTTAAAAAAATATTTAGGACGGAATTGAAATAGGACACCTAAAAGTCAAAATTTTTAACGCATATTTATTTAAATCAAATAGTTATAAATCCAAATATTCACTTAATTTAAAAAAAACTTAGAAAGGTAGTTGGAATAAAATTTGAAAAATATGAAATTGTTTCATGAAAAGTTTAAAATAATTTTTCTAAAAAGTAATTATTCTCGTATCATTTTACCAGCGAGTTGTCCACAAGCAGCATCAATATCTTTTCCGCGGCTTCGTCTAACAGTAGAAACTATTCCCGCTTTTTTTAATGCTTCACGATATTGTTCCAGAACTATATCTTCGGCTTGTTGGTAGGTATCGTTATTATCTATTGGATTGTATTCAATCAAATTGACTTTGGAAGGAACTTGTTTGGCAAAATTGACCAGGGCTTTTATGGATTTTTGGTCATCATTGATGTTTTTGAAAACAAGATATTCAAAAGTGATACGAGATTTGGTTTTTTTATACCAATATTGCAAAGCGGAAAGAAGTTCTTTCAAACCGCCTTGTCGTTTATTAACAGGCATTATTTGATTTCGGATATCATCAATAGCGGAATGGAGAGAAACGGCTAATTTTACTTTAGGATTTTCATCAGCCATTTTTCTTATCATTTTGGGAATACCTGAAGTAGAAACGGTTATTCTACGGGCTGCCATGCCCAAAGCTTTTTCCGAGGTTATTTTTTCAATGGCTTTCATTACATTATCGTAATTGAGTAAAGGCTCTCCCATTCCCATAAAAACGATATTACTTAAAGGGTGTCCATAATATTGTTTGCTTTGCAAATCGGCTTCTACCACTTGATCTACTATTTCGTCAGGCGTTAAGTTTCTCATTCTTTTGAGTCGTGCTGTAGCGCAAAACTTACAATCCAAAGAACATCCGACTTGTGAGGAAACGCAAGCAGTAGTTCTGGTTTCCGTAGGTATTAATACGGATTCGACCAATAAGTTATCCGGCAATGTTACGGCATTTTTTATAGTGCCATCTGTGCTTCGTTGGAAATGTTTAATTTTTATATGAGGAATACTAAAATTATCATCCAAAAATTTTCTCAAATCTTTGGATAAGTTAGTCATTTCATCAAAATTACGAGCATTTTTTTTCCATAGCCATTCATAGACTTGCTTGGCTCTAAAAGATTTTTCGCCTTTTTTAATAAAAAAAAGGGTCAATTCATCCAATGAAAGACTTCTGATATTGGGTTTATCAGTCATTTTTTATTGTTCAGGTAATGTATATTTAATTACTAATTTAGGTTTTTTAGTAACAACTGAAGTTTGATTACCAAACAAAATTACGCCTTTTGGACTGTGATTATCAGGATCATTAAACACAGGTAATTGTGCGTATATTAATGGGTTGCTTGTAACACGTAGCGCTAAATCTACATTTATTGAATCTTTTTCAATGATATTTCTTAAATGTTCAGTAATACTAAATTTATAATATTTATTTCCATCATCATCGGTTTCCAATTGACCACCGAAAATTTTATTTTGTGCATTTATATTTTCCTCATCATAAAAATCTATAAGAGGTTTTTCATGCTCTTTATCATATAAAAATAAATTTTCAGGTAATAAATCTCCAGACCCGGGCTGTGTATCATCCACATAAAAATATAATTCGGCTTTATTAATCATCCAACTTTGATCTTTGATATCTAAAATTTCTTGTTCACCAAATAAATGTATAATAGCCTCGGCTGCGGCATCTCCCTTGATATATACATTTTCATCACCGTTTATCAAGTCACTATTATCCAAAGCATTTTGCATATCGATACCAAAAGTATTTTGATAAGTATTGATTTTGGGTGTATCAAATTTTAAATGTATTTCTTCATATTTAGGTTCCAAAAAATCATCGGAAACATCGTCTGGCGTTCCATTATCATTATTTATATCGTGTGTATATCGGATATATATTTCGGCTTTCGAAAAATCGGGCATAATAAAACTACCGTTGTTATTTTGAGGAATAATTTCGAAATAAATTCCTCTGAAATAATCTTGAAAAGCAGGTTTACTTAACAATTCGTTTTGTCCGGACTTATCAAATATTTTTTGTCTGATAAAGGTTGTATCTACTTTAATAATTAATCGGGGACCCAGGGTGTCTTTAACCTGCGGATCGCCATTGTCATCTAATTTTATAGTTCCGTCTTGCTCCCGTTCATATTCTATAAAAGGAGAAAAATCGGGTGTAAAATCCAATGTGTCGGCTATGATATTAGTAAAATATGGAGAAAAATCAAAATCCGAATAATATTTTCTTAAAGTTTCTAAATTTTGATCAGGATCGTAAGACGGTAGTAAATAGTTAAGTTCGTGTACTTTAATTTGCATAGGTTCATTCCCATAAATAGAATCTACTTCAAAAGTTGTGGTTCCATTATCTATTTTCTTTTGACTAAAATAAGGAATTCTAATTTCGGCAGCTAAAATTTTTGTATTGTCCCCCAAACCATCCGTAGTAAATTTTGTTAAGTCAGGCGCTAAAGTTGTTGCTAATTCTGCTTTTAAAATACCATAAGCATCATTATTATAAACTCCTATTGCATGCACTGGAAGATTTGTAGAAAAAACTTTTTCTACTATCCGGTCATATATAGTTATTTGGGCTTGGTCATAGACTTTACCGACAAAATCAGGTTGTTCAATAAGATTATTTCCGACGGTAGTAAAATCTTTTTTGCATGAGGTATTAATAAAAAACAAAGCCAGAGAGACTATAATTATTACTCGCTTAAATTTCATAAATTAAATATTTTTCAGTTTTATTCATCGTCTTGATCGGCAAAAGCCTCCAACACACGTTTTTTTAATTCATCTTCTTGTTCTTCCAGATCCAAATCAGAAACGTCTAATATTTTTAGATTTTTTTCCTTAATAATGTTTTGTATATCATCAGGAATATCATTAGTTCTGACAATCACTCCATCTGCAAAGTTTAATGCAATTTTTAATAAAGTATCAACATCCGGATTTTTCAATTTTTTCACGAATTCGGAAGGTATTTCATCAAAATGCAGTTTTTCTTTTAAATTATTATTCAAAGGATTTTTTAAAATTTCATCATTTAAAACAACTAAAGTTTTTGCATCATGAAATAGTGGTTCATTTTTATAATAAGTTTTTATATACAACGGTAATAAAGCTGAAAACCAATCGGTTACTATCATATAATCTGGACGCCATTTTAATTTTTTTACAGTCTCCACTATCCCTTTAGTAAAAAATATCAATCGTGCATCATTGTCATTGAAAAATATATCATTTTCATCACGAAAAATATGTTTGCGCTTGAATAACTCGTCATTATCTATGAAGTAAACTTGCATACGTTCTCTGGGAATAGAAGCTACTTTTATGATAAGTGGCATATCATCGTCATTAACTACAATATTTACACCGGAAAGACGAATTACTTCATGCAATTGATGTTTTCTTTCGTTTATTGTGCCAAAACGCGGCATAAACATTCTTGTTTGCCCCCCTTTACTATTGATAGCACGAGCCAATTTATAAGCCAAATAAGCATAATCCTTATTGTTAATGTAAGGATAGATACCTGAAGAGGCAATTAAAAAATTCTTACCTTTCATAAAAATGAATTTGGTTCTAAAACACAAATATACGATTTTTTAATGTAATTTTGAAGCGAATAAGATTATATAACACGTTAAATTTTTCATAATGAAGATATTCCAAGCTAAAAATGATTTATACAAATACCTCAAAGAATTGAAACAAAACGGGAAACGCATTGGGTTTGTTCCGACCATGGGTGCGCTGCATGCCGGTCATCTGGCGTTGGTAAATCAATCATTAATTGATAACGATATAAGTGTAGTAAGTATTTTTGTAAACCCAACACAGTTTGATAATCCCGACGACTTACGTAAATATCCACGGACATTCAAACAAGATCTTGATACACTTAAAAAATTGGACACAAACCTTATTGTTTACTACCCAGATGCATCCGACATTTATAATGGAAATATCCAAGCCGAGCATTTCGATTTTGACGGATTGGAATTTGAGATGGAAGGAAAACATCGTCCGGGACATTTTGACGGTGTCGGAACTATTGTAAAAAAGCTTTTTGAAATTGTACAGCCAGATCGGGCATATTTCGGCGAAAAAGATTTTCAACAATTGCAAATCATAAGAAAACTTGTAGCAAAAGAAAAAATGAATATTAAAATAGTTCCTATTCCTATTTTTCGGGAGACAGACGGGCTTGCTATGAGTTCGAGAAATAAAAGATTAACAGAAGAATATAGAAAAGCTGCCCCCTTCATATATAAAACATTATTGAAAACAAAAGAGATGTGGAAAACATTTGATATACACGAAATAAAAGAATTTGTTACAAATACATTTGCCAAACATCCCTTGTTAAAGTTGGAATATTTTGAAATTGCCGATGAAAAATACTTAAAACCCGCCCAAGAAAAAATTTCCGGTAACAAATACAGGGGATTTATCGTTGTATATGCAGGAGATGTAAGGTTGATTGATAATATTTCTTATTGAGTCGGAAGTAAAATGTTGGGTTATATTTTTGTTGTATTGGAACTAAAATTGAAAAGCGTATTGAGTAAAATATTAAATAATCTTTATCAATAATATTGTTGAACATACGTAGCCAAGCATGTAAACAAATAAAAATTAGATTACAAATATGAAAATTATAGAGCTTAAAAATATTGCTAGACATTTTAAAATGGGCAATGAGGTCGTAAAAGCATTACGCGGGATAGATCTGGAAATAAATAAAGGAGAATATGTAGCACTTATGGGACCATCTGGAAGTGGAAAATCCACCTTAATGAATATCTTGGGAGCTTTGGATACACCGACTTCAGGAAAATACAAGCTAAACGGAAAAGAAGTGGAAAAACTCAGCGACAAAGAATTAGCAGAAATCAGAAATAAAGAAATTGGTTTTGTCTTTCAAACATTTAATTTGTTACCACGAACTACTGCATTGGATAATGTAGCTCTTCCTTTGATTTATGCAGGTTTTTCTAAATCCAAAAGATATGAGAGAGCCAAAGAGGTTTTAAAACAAGTGGGGTTGGAAGATCGAATGACGCACAAGCCAAATGAACTATCGGGAGGACAAAGACAAAGAGTTGCAGTTGCAAGGGCATTAGTAAACAATCCTTCAATAATATTAGCTGATGAACCAACGGGGAATTTAGACTCTAAAACTTCGGAGGAAATAATGGAATTATTTAACCAATTACATAAAGAAGGCAACACGATTATATTAGTTACTCACGAAGAAGATATTGCAGAACATGCGAATAGAATTATACGATTGAAAGATGGTAGAATAATCAGTGATGAAGTAAAAACGGAAAATTCCAAATCGGTTATTGCCCAATAAATTATTGTTCCACGTGAAACAAATTTGAAACTATCTACCCATATAGACCAATAAAACCGAAATATCACTTGGTGAAACACCACTAATTCTACTAGCTTGTGCAATTGTTTTAGGGCGAATTTTGGAAAGTTTTTCCCTGCCTTCAAATGATATCGATTTGATTTTATGATAATCAAAATCATCCGGAATTATAATATGCTCCAAGCGGTTGAGTTTATCGGCATTTAATTTTTCTTTTTCTATATAACCGGAATATTTTAAATGAATATCCACTTGTTCCAAAACTTCATCCGTAATATTATTTTTATTTACAAAAGATTTAACACAAGGAAGGCTTTTTAATTTGTATAAATTCAATTGCGGACGTGAAGCGATTTTGTGTAATTTTAATGATTGTTTTATCTCGGGGGTACCCGCAGCAGATAAAATAGGATTTATTTCGTCCGGTTGTATACTTGTTTTTTGTAAAAATGAAATAAATTCTTTAGTTTTCATAAGCTTCTCTTCTACTCTACGCATACGGTTTTCATCAGCTAAACCAATGGCAAAAGATTTAGGCGTGAGTCTTATATCAGCATTATCTTGTCGCAATAGGGTTCTATATTCTGCACGACTGGTAAACATACGATAAGGTTCGTCGACACCTTTAGTAATTAAATCATCAATCAAAACGCCGATATAAGCTTCGTTTCGTTTTAAAATAAACTCATCATCTCCCCTTAGTTTGAGAACTGCATTAATTCCAGCGATAATACCTTGTGCAGCAGCTTCTTCATAACCTGTAGTTCCATTGATTTGACCAGCAAAATAAAGATTGGGAATGATCTTAGTTTCGAGTGTGTGTTTAAGTTGTGTAGGTGGAAAATAATCATATTCAATAGCGTAGGCAAACTGCATAAATTTTGCATTTTCAAACCCAGGAACTTTGCGTAAAGATTCATATTGAACTGCTTCACTTAGTGAGCTGGAAAAGCCGTTAATATAAACCTCATAAGTATTCCAACCTTCGGGTTCTACAAAAAGTTGATGTCGGTCTTTAGAAGAAAATCTAACTATTTTATCTTCTATAGAGGGACAATATCTGGGACCAACACCGTTTATTTCTCCTGAAAAAAGAGGAGATTCTTTAAAACCAATACGTAAGGTATCATGCACCTCTGGATTTGTATAGGTTATAAAGCAAGAACGTTGTTCTGATAATGGGCTGGTGATATCTGAGAATGAAAATTTTTGAGGATATTCATCTCCGGGTTGTTCGGTCATTTTAGAATAATCCAAAGATCTTCCATCAATTCGTGGTGGTGTTCCGGTTTTCATCCTTCCAGATTGAAATCCGAGATCTACCAAATTTTCTGTTAAACCGATAGCGGATTTCTCTCCCATTCTACCACCACCGAAAGATTTTTTTCCTATAAATATTTTTCCGTTCAAAAAAGTTCCGTTAGTTAAGATAACTGCTTTTGAAAAAATTTCTGTACCTAATCTGGTTTTTACTCCGGCTAAATTATCTTTTTCAAAAATTAATTCGGTAACCATATCAGCCATTAAATCTAGGTTAGGTATTTGCTCTAAAGTCTTGCGCCAAGTATTAGTAAATAAAATTCTGTCATTCTGAGTGCGGGGACTCCACATAGCAGGACCTTTGGATTTATTAAGCATACGAAATTGAATAGCTGAAATATCAGAAACGATACCGCTATATCCTCCAAGAGCATCAATTTCACGAACTATTTGACCTTTGGCAATTCCACCCATAGCCGGATTACAACTCATTTGAGCAATTTTAAATAAATCCAGCGTTATCAAAAGTGTTTTGGCTCCCATATTTGCAGCAGCTGCAGCAGCTTCGGAACCGGCATGTCCAGCCCCAACAACAATTATATCATATCTAAACGGATATTTCATTACTAATAAATTTAAATTTGTTGAATGAAATTTTTAATTAAAATTGTTCCACGTGAAACATTATAAAAAATTAATTTTATTCAAACAAAGTTCTTCTTGTAATCTCATTTGTAATTTTTGCTCATTTGTTTTATCCTTAAAGCCCATAAGATGTAAAACACCATGGATTATTACGCGTGATAATTCATTATAAAATTTGTTATTAAAAAATTCTGCGTTTTCAGTTACCCTGTCAATTGAAATATAAATATCTGCACTTAAAACCTTATTTTCAGAATAATCAAAAGTAATAATATCGGTCAAGGTATCATGATTCAAAAACTTTTTATTCATTTTATGCAAATAAATATCATCTACAAAAATATAATTGATTTCACCGGTTTCAAAATTATTTGAAAGGATACAATTTTCAATCCAATCTCTAAATTCATTTTCATGTTCCAAACAAAAATTGGTTTCGGTATAAAAACTAATCATGACTTAAATAATCTTTGATTTTTTTGTTAATATTCTGATTTACAGGTATTTGATAACGTTTAAGGATTTCATCAAACGGAGCAAATTTACTACTTTTTTTTATAAATAAACTGTCAGGAGCAGAATAATTTTTAGAATTTGATCTACTTATACGTTGATTATCAATACTTTGCTTATAAGTGGCGTTTCTTAATTTTAACAATTCATGTTGTAATTGTAACATTTTATTAAGTGTTTCTTGCGTAATACCTTCCCGTAAAAGTTTTCTTTCCAAATTATCCATTTCTTTTAATAGTTTGGTAATCCTTTGTTTATCGGATGGTGAAGAAAATTTATCAGCAAGCTGATTTAATTTATCTTTTATGTGCTGTTGTTGTTGATATAAACGGTATTGTAATTCAGCATCTTTTTCTCCAATTTTACGGGATTGTTTACCGTCTTTTTTTCCGTTTTTGCCGTTCTTTTTTTTCCCTTGTTGCTTTTTAAGAGCATTTTGCATTTGTTGAAGAGATTCGGATTGTTTTTTTATAATATCAGGAAGACTGAAACCCTTACCTTTTTTTCCCTTGCCCTTACCGGTCATAGACATGGAATTTTTCATATTATCAAGTGCGTTACTGAGCAAATCGGCAAGGGTATTGGCATCGGTTAGCACGAATTGCGCGTGTTGTAAAACAGAAAAAACCTGATTTTCGGCAAGCGATTCCAAAGTCATATCCAATTCGGAATGTATATTATAAGCGGCATCCAAAATGAGTTGGGAAATTTTGGGGTTACGTAAAGCTAGTGTATATAAAGAGTCATTGATATGTTTGAAATAAAGTTTTTGCTTGTTTTGATTGACCAAATGGGCGCTTACGGAAGATTTATCATTATAAGATTTGTAATTATTCAATAAATTTTCCTGATTAAAAGAAAAGTTGAGTAAACTTTTCAGAAGTGATTGCAAGGTTTTGATATCCTCTTCATTTTGTTCTCCTCCCCCACCTTGCATACTCATTTTCATAGATTTACTCATATGTTTCATCTTATTGGCAGCTTTTTGTTGAGAACTATTGGCTTTGGATGAATTTTGTTGTTCCAAAGATTGAGAAGCCTTTTGCATATCTTGCTTGATATTTTCGGTATCCGTAGGGAAATCTGGCATTTGCATCGGTCGTTTGAGTTTCTTATTCATTTGGAATAAAGAATCTGTTTGTTTCGATAATTTTTCAAACTTTTTGTTCAACCGGTCTTGTTCTTGTTTGGTATCTCTGTCATTATTTGCCAATTTTTCCTGTGCTGTTGCCAAACTATCTAATTTTTGGGAAAGTTTAGACATTTGTTGTTGCATATAATATTTTTTGGTAAGCTCCAAAATGCGTTCCAAAGATTTTTCTTGATGTTCAGAATAATTTTGTAGTTTTTTTAAATCTTTCATCAATTGTTCCTTATCTAATTTTTCAGCTAATTTTTTAAGCTCATCCAAAAGTTTTTTCTTTTGATCTAATTTTTTTAATTCATCCAATCGTTTTTGTAAATCTTCTTTTTTTAAAGAGAGACTATCGGCAGGTAATTTATTAAGCAATTGATTTAGTTTTTCCACCGATTGTTCAAATTGATTTTGAAGTTTTTCTTGATTCTTTAATTGATTGGTTATAAGTTGTTTGGTTTGCCAATCCAATTGTTTTTTTTGGGTTAATTGTTGATTAAGTTGTTTTAATTGATTAAAACTTTGTTGTTGATTTTGTTGAATTTGAGAAAGTTGTTGCAATTGATTTTTCTGTTTTTCCAAAAGATAATTTTGTAATTTGTCCGGTGATTGTTTATTAAAAGTAAATATTTGACTTTTGGTTTGTTTGTAACCGTGCTTACTATCATTATCATAAACGGCAAAATAATAAGAATAAGATGTTCCGGGTTTTAGTTGTATGGTATCAGGAAAAATATAAAAAGTTTCTATAAAACCACTTCGTTTAACGGGAATATTTACGGAAATATAATTGGCGTTTTGAGATTCTTTATAATATAATTTTAATTTAGTGATACGATAATCATCAGAAGCGATGATACGGTGGTGATTTTGCATATTTAAGCTATCGACCAATAAATCGACCTTGATTTTCGGATATTCGTCTTTGATGACGTTAATACGATACCGGAAAGGATTGGATCGATATCCGGAGGAATTTATGGCTTGAAAACTATAATCGAATGTATTGTGAGCGGATAAAGAAATAACGGCTGTTTGAGATGTAACGGATATCAGTGTATCTAAAAATGTGGTTTTAAAAGCTAAACTATCGGTATAATCAAGATTAAAAATCCAATGCAACCGCGAGCCTTCAGGGAGACTGATGTTACTTAAATTATCGTAAGTTTTAGCATTTAATCCTAAATAGTCTGGAAAAACGACTTTTAATTGATGTTTACTTATCAATGGCGGATGAACAAGTAAAATATGATAAGGACCGAAAGTATGGTTGCCGGCAAGGAGTTGAAATTTTAAATCTTTGTTAAAATTTTTGAATTTGTATATAAAAATACTGTCGTTTTGTTTGAGCAATTTGATTTTTTGTCCACTATCAGATTGAAAATAGATTTCTTCGGGGAGTGATTCACCGGAAAGCTTTACTTGCAAAGTATAATCGGTGCCGAAAAGAGCTTTATCGGGTGAACTCAAATGCAAACTGAAAGGTATGGGCGGCTGGTAGGTTTTGTTATAAGAAATCAATCGCTTGTAACTTTGTTGTAAGTCGGTATCGAAATGTAAAATTTTGGAAAGACCTAAAATAAATAAAGGTATGAGAAGCAAAGAAAAATATCTTCGGTTTTTTTTGAAATCTATTGCTTGTGTAAAGCGGAAATTTTTTAGCTGTAATGATTTTTGTTCGATAGAAGCCAACAAAAGTTCGGAGTCTTGATTGGATTGTTTCAATTGTATGATATTGAGTAGTTTATCTTTTATCTCCGGAAAGAAATCACCTATGAGTTTAGCTGCTTTTTCATCGGAAAGCTGTTGGCGAAAGCCGAGATATGCTGCAAAAGGTAAAAGAATGAAAACAAATAAAAAGAAAAACAAAATGATTAAGGAAGTATAGAAAATTATCTCTCGAACAGTAGTTGATAACCAAAAAAATTGTTCGAGCAATACTAAAACAAACAAATAAAGAAAAGAAAAAAATATGAACAATACGATACCTTTGAACAATTCGTTGAGGTAATATTTTTTGACAAATTGTTCGAGTTTTTGTTTAATTATATGGAAATTATTTGTTTGCATAAGTCTTGCAAGATACAAAAATAGTAAAAATGAATGATGTATGGAGATTTGTTGAATCATTGATTTGGTTAATTGTTAATAGTAAGACGTAAAGACAAGGTATGCCTTGTCTTTACTGCATAAGATACTGTATAAATTATGAATGAAAAATAAATAATTCAGCTGCGATGATACCCTGCGTGAGTGGTTGAAGCGGTAGCTCCCGCTCTGCAAAACACTACAAAAACACAAGCAAAAGAGCGACCAGAGAAGCTCCTTTTGCTTGTCCGGTTTTTGTGTGTTTTTGCGGGCGGGACTTTAAGCGGAAAACACGACCCGAGGAAAGCCTTGGATTTTAATAAGGATAGCTCGGGATATAAGGGAGGGACACGCCCAAAAAAATATATTTATACCAATATTTTTTGTAATAAATGCTTACTTTTGTATGGAAAATTTTTGCTATGACGAAAAATATAAGAGTTAGATTTGCACCAAGCCCTACAGGTCCACTACATATGGGCGGTGTAAGAACTGCATTATTTAACTATTTATTTGCCCGCAAAAATAACGGAACAATGATTTTGCGTATAGAAGATACCGACCAAAATCGTTTTGTTGATGGTGCAGAAGAATATATAAAAAAAAGTTTGGCGTGGACAGGAATAAAAATTGACGAAGGTGTTGATAATAAAGGAAATTTTGGTCCGTATAGACAAAGCGAAAGAAAAGAAATTTATCAAAAATACATACAACAACTTCTGGACAACGGCAAAGCGTATTATGCATTTGATACCCCTGATGAATTGGATAAAATTCGAAAAGAATATGAAAATCGTAAGGATGTTTTTATGTATAATTCCACTACAAGAAACAGATTAAATAATTCGTTAAATCTAACAAAACAAGAAGTAGAGAAAAAAATTAAAAGCGGAGAAAAATACGTTATCCGTTTTAAAATACCCGAAAATAAAATCATCAAACTAAAAGATATAATTCGTGGTGAAATGGAAGTGAATTCCAATACATTAGACGATAAAGTGCTGATGAAAAGCGACGGATTGCCAACTTATCATTTAGCCAATATTGTTGATGATCATTTGATGGAAATTTCGCACGTAATACGCGGTGAAGAATGGTTGCCTTCACTCCCGCTCCACTACTTGCTTTATGATGCTTTTGGCTGGCAAAAACCTGAATTTGCCCACCTGCCGCTTATTCTAAAACCCGTAGGTAAAGGTAAATTGAGTAAAAGAGACGGAGCTAAATTCGGTTTTCCTGTGTTTCCAATGGAATGGAAAGATGAAAATTCGGGAGAAATTTATGCCGGATATAAGGAAGAAGGATATTTTCCTGAAAGTTTTGTAAATATTCTGGCATTACTGGGTTGGAATCCGGGAACGGATAAAGAAGTCTTCTCAATGAATGAACTCATAGTTGCTTTTGATTTGACAAAAGTGAATAAATCAGGGGCTAAATTTGATCCGGAAAAAGCCAAATGGTTTCAACATCAACATTTGCAACGTAAAAGTACAGATGAACTTTTGGAATTGTTTGTTCCGATACTGGAAGAGAAAACAGGTAAAAAACCGAATACGAAAGATTTGGATTATACACGAAAAGTTATTGAGTTGCTGAAAGAACGAGCTACTTTTGTAAAAGATTTTTGGGAATTGGGACAATTTTTCTACCAAGCACCCGAAACTTATGACAAAAAAGCAATGAAAAAAGCTTGGAAAGAAAATACTGCGGAATTGATGAAAGAAGTTGTCAAATTACTTGAAAATATCAATGATTTCGAAGCAAAAAATATCAAAGAAAAATTGTCTGAATGGATCAATAATCGTGAGATAGGATTTGGAAAAGTGATGCAACCGCTACGTTTGGCATTGGTAGGCAGTCTGAAAGGACCCGATTTGTTTGAAATTATGGAAATGCTTGGAAAGACGGAAGTTTTGAAACGAATTGAGAGATTGATTATAAATGCTTAATGAAAGTATAGCTGAATTGCGCCATGGCGAGAGAATTAATAAAGCGTTTGCCTTGACAACGATATAAATAATTTAATATACGTATTATTTTTATTATATTGGCACGTGTAACTAAAAATGTTAAAGTAATGATTAGCAATACCTACTATTTATTGAGAAAAACAGCAAAACATAAAAAGTTATTGAAAAATTAAAA
>Ga0256833_1002292_pt1 | contig 13585 bp, 11 predicted proteins | sample 356284metaG_FD_190535 | JGI IMG/M metagenome (GOLD analysis project Ga0256833, IMG submission 190535) | Hydrothermal vent microbial communities from Mid Atlantic Ridge, Atlantic Ocean - 356-284 | ecosystem: Environmental > Aquatic > Marine > Hydrothermal vents | place: Atlantic Ocean: Mid...
GTTGACGTAGCCCCCCTTTAGGGCGCCGTAGATCGCCTCGGCCTTTACCGCTCCTCCCGCTACCCCGATCACCCGATCAATTGCTTGGAGGGCTTCCGGGTCGATCCCGATGACCCGACGGTTGAGTTCGATCGGCAAGCGACGTCCGTCGAGGTCATAGTGTTGGGCACAAACGTCTCCCACCGCCCCTCTTTTGCGGATTGCCTCGGCTTCCTTCTCGGTGAGGTACCCGGCCCGCACCAGACTGTAATACCCGGCTTGAGTGGTGCCGATGCCCACAAGAGCTACGTCGGCCCTGCGGGCCCGTTCTAAGGTCTCGCGGATGTGCCGTTCTGCGAGGAGTGCACGGCGGGCCCGTTCGTCCCGAACTACGAGGGGTGCGTGGAGCTGGTAGCTTTTGCATCCCAGCCGCTCGGCGAGGAGCTGGGCCAAGATAGGACCGCTTTCGGGGGTGGCCTCGGCGCCGGTCGCGCCGATGAGCTGGACCACCGAGGTGTGGGTGAGCCGACGGGGGCGGATCGCTCGAATCATCTCGTAGAGGGCCGAACCCCAGGAGATTCCAATGGTCATACCATCTTCGAGCAGGCCCTCGAAGTAGCGGGCGGCCAGCCGTCCGAGTTGGCTGAGCATGCGGCCGTACTCGGGATCGGGGCGAGCGAGCACGCGGGCATCCCTCAGTCCAAAGCGTTCGATCAGCGCGATTTCAAGCCCGGGGTCGGTGGGCAAGGGATGGTGGACCACGATTTCCACCACACCTCGCCGTTTGGCCTCGCTCAGAAGGCGAGAGACGCCGGAACGCGAGATGCCCATCAACTCAGCGATCTCGCGCTGGCTTCGGTCCTCCTCGTAGTAAAGCGAGGCCACCCGGGCGAGGAGCGCCAAGCGGTCTTCGTCTTCTAGGTACCGGGCTCGGGGCCTTGGCACGTAAGTGATTATATTCGAACATTTGCCCACCACCTTTTGCACGCCCCTTTTGGTTCTTGCTTGACAGCTCGGGAAAAGCGGGGCTAGCATGGTGCACAAAGGTTACAAAGCGCTGGCAAATGTGAAGTTTGCGGCGCGATGGAGGCCCACCCATGGACGAAGGTCAAAGGCCAGGCGGTGCGTGCGGGAAGGACGGTGGGCGAGCGTGACCCCGCTCCTTGAGCTTGAGGGGGTGTGGAAGGTCTTCTCCGGGGTGCCGGTTTTGAAGGGGGTGCGATTTTCCCTGGAGCCTGGGGAGATTCACGCACTGCTGGGAGGAAACGGTTCAGGGAAGTCCACCTTGATGAAGATCATTGCCGGCGTCTACGCCATGGACGCGGGGACGATGCGCTTTAAGGGCGCGTCGGTTCGGGTGGATTCGCCCTCTGCTGCCCACGCCCTTGGGATCTACATGGTCCCCCAGGAGCCCCACATCTTTCCGCACCTTTCGTTGCTCGAGAACCTTGGGATGGGGCTTCCCTACGGGGCGAAGGAGCTATCTGACCGGGTCCGGCCGGTGATGGAGGCGCTTGAGTTCCACGCCGACCTTTTTGAACCGGCTGCGTTTCTCTCGATCGCGCAGCAGCAACTACTCGAGATCGTTCGGGGGCTATTGCGCGAGGCCTCGGTTTTGATCTTCGACGAGCCTACTTCGGCGCTCACCTTCCGCGAGGCCGAACACCTCTTTGAGCGCATGCGCCGGCTTGCTCGGGAGGGGATCGGGATCGTCTTCATCTCCCACCGGTTGGGCGAGGTGATGGAGGTGGCCGACCGGGTCAGCGTGCTCCGGGACGGGGTAATGGTGCTCGAGGGACCGACCGAAGCGCTTACCCCTCATGATCTGGTTCGAGCGATGCTCCCGGAGGCTACCGACGTGCCGGTGGAGCCTACCGAACGCCGGGGGACGACGGGTTCGGACCCCGTACTTGAGGTGAGGGGTCTTTCCAGCGAAGCCTTCCGGGACGCAAACTTCCGCCTTTACCCCGGCGAGGTGCTGGGGGTCGCCGGCCTGGTGGGCTCGGGACGCACCGAGCTGGCGGAGGCGATCGCTGGACTTGACCCCCACGCCCGGGGAGAGGTGCGCGTCGGTGGGGTTCCCCTCCGGCGGCTGGGGCCGGCCGAGAGCCAACGTCGTGGGCTCGTCTACGTTCCCGAAGACCGCCACGCCCACGGAATCTTTCTGGAGCTCGCGAGCCTTTACACCATGACTGCGAGCATTCTTCCCGAGCTGGGTCGGGTTTTTCTTTCCACAGCGAAGGAGGCGGCGGTGGGCCGCCGCTTTGTGGACTCCTTGAACATCAAGTTGCATAGTCTCTGGCAGCCGGCGGGAACCCTTTCAGGGGGTAATCAGCAAAAGGTAGTTTTGGCTAAGGCTCTCGCCACGCGGCCCCGAGTGATCATCCTCGACGAGCCCACCCGAGGGATCGACGCTTCCGCCCGTCGGGACGTCTACCGGCTTATTCGCGCCCTCGCCGAGCAAGGGGTGGGGGTACTTTTGATTTCCTCGGAGCTCGAGGAGGTAGTGGAGCTCTCTGACCGGGTCTTGGTGATGCATAAGGGCCGGATTTTGGGGATGCTCGAAGGGGAGGCGATTACCCTGGAGCGGGTCACCGAGGCCTCCTTCGGCAATCGGGGGGTGTCCGCGTGAAACACCTTTTGAAGAGCCGGGAGGCTTTGGTGGCGTTGCTGCTGATTTTGCTCGTCGTCGCCACCGGGTTCGTGAACCCCAACATCCTCAGGTTCAAGTCGCTGGTCGAGATCCTAAACGCAAGCCTCACCCTAGTGCTCATTGCCTTGGGGGAGATGTTCGTCATCTTTACCCGGGGCATCGACGTCTCGGTGGGGGCGGCGACCGGCCTTGCGGCAGTGATTTTGGGGACTACCTTGAACCTGGGTTGGCCGGTAGGCCTGGCGATTCTGGCGGCGCTTTCGACCGGGGTCCTGGCTGGGGCGGTAAACGCTTTCGGGGTCACGTTTTTGCGGGTGCCTCCCATCATTATGACCCTGGGCACCTTGGGCATCTACCGCGGCTTGATGCGGATCATCACCGGCGGAAGCTGGATTGAGAACCTACCGCAGTCAATCAAAGATCCGAACCTTTGGGGTTTCCTAGGGGTACCCTTCTTCGTTTGGGCGACATTCCTTGTGTTGGCCGTTACCGCCTGGACAACCTTGCGGTTTCGCCCTGCTCGTTTCTTCTACGCAGTGGGGGACAACGAGCAGGGCGCCTACGTACTGGGCCTTCCAGTCCGGGCGACCCAGTTCGTCGCTTACACCCTAGCGGGTCTTTTCGCCGCCTTAGCGGCGGTGGTCTATACCTCCCAGATCGGTTTCGTTTCCATGAACGCCGCCGATGGATATGAGCTTAAGGCGATCGCCGCCAACGTGCTCGGCGGCGTCAGCCTTACCGGCGGCGCGGGAACCCCGTTGGGGGCTGCAGTGGGGGCGCTCTTCATGACCGCGGTGCACAGCATGCTGATCTTTCTTGGAGTGCCCGGGATCTGGGACAACGCCTTCGCGGGGTTGATCCTCTTGCTCGTGGTCTACGCCGACTACCGGTTGCGGCGAGCGCTCGAGCTCCAGCGCCGCCAGGCCCGCATCCTCGGCGAGGGAGGGGGGAGCGGTGGCTAGGTTTTGGAAAAGCTGGGAGTTCGCCCTTTTGGGGCTTTTGGTGCTCGAGATCCTTGTGCTCGGCGCGGTAAACTCCACCTTTTACGATCCGGAAAACCTTTTCTATTCCACGCTCGACTTCATGCACATCCTCTTCGCCGCCTTGCCCCTCACCCTGGTGATCATTACCGCTGGCATCGATATCTCTGGCGTGAGTGTGATGGGGCTCGCCTCGATTACCCTGGGGCTCGTCTGGGTGGCGGGGGTGAACGTCTTCGTCGCCGCCGGGGCAGCCCTCCTAGTCGGCGTGCTCGCCGGACTTTTAAACGGCGTCTTCGTTGCCAAGACCGACGTAAACCCCCTCGTGGTTACCCTAGGCACGCTTTTCATGTACGCCGGGCTGGCGCAGGGCTTACCCTCGCTCTTGGATCTGCTCGGTTTCAAAGCCTACGGCTCCGAGGGGCTCGCCGCCTATCAGTACGAGGGGATCACCGGTCTTCCCGATTCCTTCATCGCCCTCACCGAGGGGACGGTGGGGATCGTCCCTTATCCCTTGATCCTTGTGCTCTTTTTCGCGCTCGCGCTCGGCCTTTTGCTCCACCGCACCCGCTTTGGGCGCTACCTTTACCTGATCGGGGTCAACCCCGAGGCCGCCCGTTATAGCGGCATTCCCATCGTCCGAACCCTGGTCATCGCTTACGTGCTCTCGGGGTTTGGGGCGGCGCTCGCCGGGGTAATGCTCACTTCCTACATGACCTCGGCCCGGGCCGACCTCGGTGGCGATGCCCTTTTGCCCATCATCACCGCGGTGGTACTGGGAGGCGCCGACATTCTGGGGGGAAGCGGGACGATCCTTGGCACGCTCCTCGCCGGGCTCTTGCTCGGTTTTCTTCGCCAGGGACTCTTGGCTTTAGGGGTGACCAACGACCTGATCCAAGTGGTGATTGGCGGGCTTTTGATTGCGGCGATGGCTGCCAAGCAGTTGCTTTCGCGCTGGGGGGAGCGGCGGCTCAACCGCCGAGCGCTCTCGGCGTCGCAAAGGGGGTGATCGGGGAAAGAAAAAAGCGGTTCTGCGGGTCAAAAGAAGTTTCTTAGGAAAGGAGAGCGAAAATGAAACGAGGGTTCGTACTTGCGGCCGTGGCGCTGGTGCTCGCGCTCGCGGGCGGCGCTTGGGCCAAGAAAGAGGTGAAGATCGCCTTCATCCCCAAGCTCACCGGGGTGGGGTTCTTCGAGTCCGGCGGCAAGGGTGCAATGGAGATGGGCAAAATGCTGGGCATTCACGTCAAATACGACGGGCCCAGCACCGCCAGCGTCTCGGGTCAGATTCAATACATCAACAACTTTGTGAATCAGGGCTACGATGCCATCGCGATCTCGGCGCTTTCTCCCGACGGCCTTAATCAGGCCCTAAAGCGGGCGATGCGGAAGGGCGTAATCATCCTTACCTGGGACTCCGACGTGAATCCTCGCTACCGCACCTTCTACATCAGCCAGGGAACGGCGCAGCAGCTCGGTGAGCTGCTCGTGAAAATGGCCGCCGATCAGATGGACGATCCCCACAAGGGGACCAAAAAGGTGGCCTTCCATTACTCGAGCCCCACGGTAACCGATCAAAACCAGTGGGTGCGGGTGGCCAAAAAGGTTATCGCCGAGCGGTATCCCAACTGGGTGATTGTGGACACCGTCTTCAGCCACGAGGACGCCCAGAAGGCGGTGCAGGTGCCCACCGCCCTCTTCCAGGCCCACCCCGACCTCGATGCGGTGATCTGTCCCGACGCCAACGCCCTTCCCGGCACTGCCCAAGCGGCGGAGAACCTGGGGATCGCCGGCAAGGTGATCATTACCGGCTTCTCCACCCCCAACGTGATGCGGCCCTACGTGAAGCGTGGCACGGTGAAGGCCTTCGGGCTCTGGGACGTGGTCAAGCAAGGCAAGCTCACCATCTACGTAGCCAACCTGCTGGTGCAGGGCAAAAAGCTTAAGGTCGGCGACGAGTTCGACGTGCCCGACGTGGGCCACGTCAAGGTTTACCCCAACTCGGTGCAGGGCTACGACTACCAGGGGGAGGTCAACAACGGCATCATCCTCCTGCCCGAGCGGGTAGTCTTCACCATCGAGAACATCGACAACTACGACTTTTAGACCCGGAGGGCCGGGCGGGCTTCCGCCCGGCCTCCAAAGGAGCATGATGCGCCACATCCTAGCCCTGGATGCCGGTACCGGAAGCGGCCGGGCGGTGGTCTTCGACGAGGAGGGTAGAGAGCTTGCCGTTGCCCGCCGGGAATGGACCCACCGCGAGGAGCCTGGCTTTCCCGGCTCGATGACCTTTGACCGGGAGACCAACTGGCGGCTTTTGGTGGAGGCCATCCGGGAAGCGCTCTCGCGGGTGGACCAGCCTCGGGTGGTGGCCGTTAGCACTACGAGCATGCGCGAGGGAATCGCGCTCTACGACGAGGCGGGTCAGGAGCTTTGGGCCTGCGCCAACGTGGACGCCCGGGCGGTGGAGGAGGTACGGGAGCTGAAGGCGCGGGAACCCGAGCTCGAGCTCTGGGCTTACCAACGCTCGGGTCAGACTTACGCGCTGGGTGCAGCTCCCCGCTTGTTCTGGCTAAAAAAGCACCAGCCCGAGATCTACGAGCGAGCCCGATGGCTCACCATGCTGAGCGACTGGATCGCGGTGCGGCTCGGGGCGCCTCCGGCGGTGGACCCCACCAATGGCGGGACCACCGGGCTCTTCCACCTTGAGACCCGGAGCTGGGACCTCGAGCTCGGTCGTCGGCTCGGAGTGAAGGAGGCACTCCTCGAAACCCCGGTGTTCGAGCCCGGAACGGTGGTTGGCGAGGTGAGTGCGAAGGCTGCCCGCGAGACCGGGCTCCCCCCTGGCACGCCCATCATCATGGGCGGGGGCGACGCCCAGCTCGGTACCCTCGGCCTTGGGGCCACGGGCCCGGGTGACACGGTCATTTTGGGAGGCTCTTTCTGGCAACAGGAGGTGAACCTTGCGGTCCCCAAGGCGGACCCTACCGCGCGCATCCGGGTCAACTTTGCCGCCCAGCCTGCGCTCTGGCAAGCGGAGGCGATCGTCTTCTTCCCGGGGATCGCGGTGCGCTGGTTCCGGGACGCCCTCGCCCCTGATCTCAAGGCGGAAGCCCGCAGGGCGGGGAGGGACCCTTACGAACTTCTCGAAGAGCTCGCCGCCCGTGTCCCTCCCGGCGCTTACGGGCTCACCCCGATCCTCTCCGACGCCATGGACTACTTGCATTGGCGCCACGCCGCGCCTTCCTTTCTGAACTTTGGTTTGGATCCCGTGCGCTTCCACCGCGGAACCTTCTTCCGGGCGCTCGAGGAGAACGCCGCCCTCGTTACCCGGGCCAATCTGGAACGTATCGCCGCGTTTGCCGGGGTTTTCCCGAAGGAGGCGGTTTTCGCCGGAGGCGCGTCGAAGGGGAAGCTTTGGCCGCAGATCGTCGCCGACGTGCTCCAGGTGCCTTTGAAAATCCCGGTGGTCAAGGAGGCCACCGCCCTAGGCGCGGCGATCGTCGCCGGTGTGGGGGTAGGGCTTTACCCCGACGCTGCCCGCGCGGCCACCGCTCTCGTGCGTTACGAGCGGGTGGTCGAGCCGCGAAGGGAAAATCGGGAGGTTTACGAGGAGGCTTACCAGCGCTGGCGGGAAGCCTACCCTGTGCAGCTCGAGCTCGCCGACCGGGGCGTGACCACCTCGATGTGGCGGGCGCCGGGGGAATAGGAGGCGGGTTTGAAACCTTTCATCATTCACGAGAGCGAGGTGCCCTACCGGTTTGACGGCGTTTCCGGCCCGAAGTACCTCTTGAGGGGGCCGCGGTCGGACTTTGGCATGGTGGTTTTGCTTCCGGGGGAGGACTTTCCCACCCACTACCACCGGCGGGTGGAGGAGAACTTCTTCACCCTGGAAGGCGAGGTGGACATCTACATCCTCGGCGAGCGCTACACTCTCCGCCCTGGTGAGCTCTGCCACGTACCCCCAATGCACCCCCACTACCTCAAAAACAACGGCGCGGTACCTTGGAAGGCGATCTTCGTCAAAGCGCCCTACGATCCCAAGGACAAGGTGGACGTTGACTGGTTCCCCGGCGACCCCCTCCCGGACCTGGACTAACCCCGCCGCCGGGCGTTGACAGCTGCGCACGCCCGGCGGTACACTCACTACCAACCGGAGGTAGTGAAGCTACAAAATGACCAGGGCCCGGGTACTCTCGCGGATCAATAGCTTTTACGAAAAGCTCTCGCCTTCCGAGCGCAAGGTCGCCGACTACGTGCGCGCCCACCCCGAGGAGGTCATTCACATGTCGCTTTCCAAGCTGGCGGAGGCCGCCGGGGTGAGCGACCCTTCGGTACTCAGGTTTTGCCGGGCGATCGGCTACCAGGGATACCTCGACTTCAAGGTCGCGCTCACCCAGGACCTGGCCTCGCCGGTGAAGTTCATCCACGAGGCGGTGGAGCCCGGCGATCCGCCCGGGGCCATCGCCCAGAAGGTCTTCGCCGCCGCCAACCGGGCGCTGCTTGAAACCCTGCAGAGCTTGGACCCCAAAAGGCTTGAGGCGGTGGTGGATCTCCTGGACCGCGCGAAGCGGATCTTGATCATCGGGGTGGGGACCTCCGCCCCCATCGCCCAGATCTTTCACAACCGGCTCTTCCGGCTCGGCCTGCCCGTCTGGGTGGAGACCGATAGCTACCTCCAGCTCATGCGGGCGGCCCTTTTGGATCCCGGCGATGTGGCTTTTGGCATCTCCCAGACCGGCGCCTCGGTGGATCCGGTGCTCACCCTAAAGGAGGCAAAAAAGCACGGCGCCACCACGGTCGCGCTCACCAGCTCGCTCTCCTCGCCGATTACCGAGGTCGCCGACTACACCCTCTATTCCAGCTACCACGAGCTTCGCCCTGAGGCCGCCTCCTCCCGTGTCGCCCAGGTCGCCCTTTTGGAGACGATCTACGTCGCCCTAAGCCTGCGCCGGCTCAAGGAGGCCGACGCGCTCGAGCGCCGGATCTGGGAGGCCCTGGCGCCGAAGACGCTTTAAGGGGGTGGGAAGTGCAAAAGATTCGGCGGCCCCAGGCAGCTAGGCCCTAGAACCCGAAGCCGAAGGAGGCTTCCTATGGATAAGAAAAAGCCCGAAACCTCGATAGACCGCAGGAAGTTCATGATCCAAAGCGCCCTGGCCTCGATGGGCATCTTTGGCGGCGCCGCTTTCATGCAGACGGTGCGCGCTGCCGAGGGTAAGAACCGCCCCCTGAAAGCGGCCTTCTCGAACGCCGGGCTCCAGGCCACCTGGTGCGCTCAGGGGAAGGACACCGTCGAGCAGTGGGGCAAGTGGCTCGGCGTCGAGATCCATTGGTACGACGGCCAGCTCGACGTCGCCAAGCAGCGGGCGGCGGTGGACGCCATGGCCCAGAAGGACTGGGACTTTGTCGCCATTCAGTCGCTCTCGATCGGTTCCTTGGTCGAGCCGGTCCAGAAGATGATCGACAAGGGGATCCCGGTCATCGCCATGGACACGATGCTGGCCCCCTGGGGTACTTTGAAGCTCCACACCTTCATCGCCCCGGACAACGTCTGGATGGCCGAGCAGGTCACCCAGGCCCTGGTGGACGCGATCGGCGGCAAGGGGAACATCATCATGACCCAGGGCTCCCTAGGCCACACCGGCGCCCAGGGCCGGGCCCAGGGATTTTGGAACGTGGTAAAGCGCTACCCCGATATCAAGGTGCTCGACACCTCGCCGGCGGACTGGGATGTGGCCAAGGTCGCGCAGCTTTGGGAAAACCTCTTAAACCGCTACAAGAAGATCGACGCCGCCTTCTTCCACAACGACGACATGGCCCTCGCCGCGTACCAGGTGATCAAGAACGCCGGTCGCGAGAACGAGATCGTGATTGGCGGGATCGACGCCATGTCCCCCGCGGTGCAGGCGGTACTCGACGGCAAGCTCCACGCCACCGCCCGCAACTCGGCCCCCCGGATCCACTGGGGTGCGCTGGTCGCCGGCTACTACGCGGTGATGCAGAAGGAGGTCGGGGGCAAGGATATCCCCGAGTTCATCCTCGCCGACGGTCCGGTCATCCTCCCGCCCTCCAAGGAGAAAACCGATAAGCCATGGCTGCTCAAGGGTTACGGCATCGGCGCCGGCCCCGGCCTCCTCTGGGAGGAAAAGCACTACCTGGCCTAGACAGAACCCTGGGGCGCCCTCCGGGGCGCCCCCACCTCCCGAGATGGAACCCCTTCTCCGGCTTTCCCAGGTAAGGAAACGCTTCGGCGGGATCGAGGCCTTAAAGGGTATTGACTTCGAGGTCTTCGCCGGCGAGGTGCACGCCCTCGTAGGGGAAAACGGCGCCGGTAAGAGCACGATGATGAAGATCCTCGCCGGGGTGATCCCCGACTACGAGGGCGAGATGGCCTATAAGGGCCGAGCCCTCCGGCTCAAAAACCCCAAGGAGGCCCTCGACCTCGGGATCGCCATGATTCATCAGGAGCTCAGCGTGATGCCCGAGCTCTCGGTGGCCGAGAACATCTTTTTGGGTCGCCAGCCCACCCGCGGCCGGGTGGTGGATTGGCGGCGGATGTTCGCCGAGGCCCGCCGGATCCTTGAGGCCCTGGGCTACCCCCACGTCGAGGTAGAGCGAGCGCTCGGCGACTATCCCTTGGGCGTGCACCAGCTCGCCGAGATCGCCCGGGCGGTGACCTCGGGCGCCGAGCTCATCATTATGGACGAGCCCACGAGCGCGCTGAGCCCCATGGAAACCGAGCGCCTGCTCGAGCTCATCCGCCGGCTCGCGGAGCAAGGGAAGGCGATCGTCTACATCTCCCACTTCCTCGAGGAGGTCACCGCCGTCGCCGACCGCATCACCGTGCTCCGGGACGGGCGGAAGGTGGCCACCCTCCGGGCCGAGGAGACCGACAAGGCCGAGCTGGTGCGGTTGATGCTGGGGAAGGAGGCGCGGTTTTTCGAGCGAACCGAGCTGGCGGCCCGGGCGCGGGAGGGGAAGCCGGTGCTCGAGCTCACCCACCTCTCCCGCCCCCGCGCCTTCGAAGACGTAAGTCTTGCCCTTTATCCCGGTGAGATCGTCGGGCTATACGGCCTGATCGGCTCCGGCCACTTTGAGCTCGCCGAGACCGTCTTCGGCCTCGCCCGTTCGTCCGCGGGCCAGGTCCGGGTCGCGGGAAAGCCCCTAAGAGGAGGCCCTCGCCGGGCGATCCGCGAGGGGATCGCCTACGTCCCCCCTTCCCGGCGCTCCGGGCTTTTCTTAGAAAAACCCGTCTACCAAAACGTCTCCCTCCCCTGGCTCGATCGGCTCTTCGGTCCCGCCCGCGAGCTCGCCGCCGCCCGCCGGGTCACCGAGGAGGTGGGCCTGCGCCCCCCCGATCCCGCGCGCAACGTCGGCGCCTTTTCCGGGGGCAACCAGCAAAAGGTGGCGATCGCCCGCTGGCTAATCGAGCCCCCCAAGGTCTTCCTGGCCAGCGAACCCACCCGGGGGATGGACGTCGGCGCTAAGGACGAGGTCCTCTCAATCCTGCGCCGGATGGCCGACGCCGGTACCGCCGTGCTCCTCGTCTCCTCCGAACCCGAGACCATCCTCGCCGCTGCCCACCGCATCCTGGTCATGGCCAAGGGGAAGATCGTGGCCGAGTACGCCTCCGGCGAGGTCACCAAGGAGATGCTGGTTCACGCCGCTGCCGGCGAGCTGAAAAAGAGCGCCTAGCCGAGGTCTTTTATGGCAGAGAAACGAAGTCGCACCTCCCGCTTGGCCGAGCGCGCGCGCGAGCTCGCGCCGGTCTGGACCCTGCTCGCTTTGATCGTTTTCTTCGGGGTCTACTCCGAGAGTTTTTTCACCCTCGAGAACTTCGGCAACATCCTCAACCAGGTGGCCCTCCTCGCGATCATGGGCACCGGCATCACCTTCGTCTTGCTCACCGCCCAGATCGATCTTTCGGTCTCCTACATGGCTACCCTCGCGGGGGTGGTGGCGGCCTACGCCACCGCCGGCCACCTGCCCCAGCCCTGGCCGATCGTCGTCGCCTTGCTCGTGGCCGCCTTCCTGGGCTGGGTCAGCGGAGCGGCCACCGCGTATCTCGGCATCCCCTCCTTCATGAGCACGCTGGCGATGTCGCTAATCGCCTCCGGCCTTAGCCTCTACCTCACCCGAGGGCGGATCCTCTTCGACCTCCCGCCGCTTTCCAAGACCCTGGGCAGCGGACGGATCTTCGGCGTCAAGTGGTTGGTGATCGTCGCCGCCCTCACTCTGCTCGTCGGCCACCTGGTGCTCCGCTACACCCGCTTCGGCCGTTACGTCTACATGACCGGGGCCAACCCCAAGGCCGCCGAGCTCGCCGGGGTCAACACCCGCCGGATCGTGGCGTGGGTGATGGTGATCGCCGCTTTTACCGCAGGGCTCGCCGGGGTGGTGGGGATCGGTCGGCTCGGTAGCGCCACCCCCACCGCCTTCGACGGCATGTTGATCGACGCCATCGGCGCCGTCGTCCTCGGCGGCACCTCGCTTTTTGGCGGGGTCGGAGGCATTCCCCAGACGGTGGTGGGGCTTTTGATCCTGGGCGTGCTCCGAAACGGCCTCGACCAGGTTTCGGTGAACATCTACGCCAAGACCCTGATCACCGGAATCATCCTCTTCGCCGCCCTCGTCTTCAACATCCTCTTTGCCGGAAAGAAGGAGAGCTGATGCAGGTCCAAGGCAAGCACTACCGCACCATCTGGCTAAAACCGAACGATCCCGAGGTGGTCCAGATCATCGACCAGCGCCCGCTGCCCCACCGCTTCGTGATCGAGGACATCGTGAGCGTGGAGGGTATGGCCCGGGCGATCAAGGAGATGCACCTAAGGGGCGCGGGGCTGATCGGGGCCGCCGCCGGCTACGGGATGTACCTGGCGGCGCTCGAGGCCCCGAAAACCTCGCTCGAGGCCTTCCTTCAGTACCTCGGGGAGGCCGGCGAGCGGCTCAAGAAGACCCGCCCCACCGCGGTGAACCTGGAGTGGGCGGTGGCCCGCCAGTTAAGCGCGATCCGCGAGCGGGCGACAAGCCCCGCCGAGGGGGTTCGGGTCGCCCTCGCCGAGGCCGAGCGAATCGCCGACGAGGACGCCGAGTTCTGCCGCAGAATCGGCGAGCACGGGGTCCGGCTCATCGAGGAGATCTACGAAAAGAAGGGCGATACTGTCCATGTCCTCACCCACTGCAACGCCGGCTGGCTCGCCTTCGTGGACTACGGCACCGCCACCGCTCCCATCTACGAGGCGCAAAAGCGAGGCATCCCGGTCCACGTCTGGGTGGACGAGACCCGCCCCCGGAACCAGGGGGCCCGGCTCACCGCCTGGGAGCTCTTGGAGCAAGGGGTGCCCCACACGGTGATCGCCGACAACACCGGCGGACACCTGATGCAGCACGGGATGGTGGACCTGGTCATCACCGGCGCCGACCGGGTGACCCGGAAGGGCGACGTCGCCAATAAGATCGGAACCTACCTAAAAGCCCTCGCCGCCGCCGATAACGGCGTACCCTTCTACGTCGCCCTGCCCAGCTCGACGATCGACTGGACGATTTCGGACGGCGTCCGCGAGATCCCCATCGAAGAGCGCGGCGAGGAGGAGGTTAAGTACATCCAGGGGCTCCACGAGGGTGAGCTAAAGCGGGTCCTCCTCACCCCACCAGAAAGCCCCGCCGCCAACTACGCCTTCGACGTCACCCCCGCGCGGCTCGTCACCGGGTTGATCACCGAGCGGGGCATCGCCGAGGCCAGCGAGGAAGGGCTCTTATTGCTTTACCCGGAAAGGAGGCGGGCGTGAGCTACCGGCCGCTTACCCCCAAGACCCTGCTCGATTACCTGAAGACGAGGGAAGCGCTAAAAGACCGCCTGCCCCCGGACGAGACCTACCGGGTCCGGGAGGTGGGCGACGGAAACCTGAACCTCGTTTTCGTGGTCGAGAGCGAGGAGAACCCAGAGCACACGGTGGTGGTCAAGCAGGCGCTCCCC
>Ga0256833_1002293_pt1 | contig 13585 bp, 11 predicted proteins | sample 356284metaG_FD_190535 | JGI IMG/M metagenome (GOLD analysis project Ga0256833, IMG submission 190535) | Hydrothermal vent microbial communities from Mid Atlantic Ridge, Atlantic Ocean - 356-284 | ecosystem: Environmental > Aquatic > Marine > Hydrothermal vents | place: Atlantic Ocean: Mid...
CATATATTGTTTTAGCTTAAGTGTGCATAGATTTATTTAGTTAATTATTAACTAAATACCTTAACACATTTTATCATTTTAGATGATATATCAATGTAGCTCATGGTGTCATTTTAGATGGTTTGATACGAAGTATTGACTTTTTTAGCTAAATATGCTAGTATATGAAGTTGATTATAAAATCAACAGTACCTTAAAATTTAAGTCCTTTATTTATTTTTAGAATAAAGGCCATTTAAAATGAGTTTTTAAATGCTAATTATTAAGCATTTTTTAATGCGTATTTTTAGTGTATTATTATCGTTTATAGCTATTTTAGAATTATTATTTCCTCAAACAGTAATAGCTACACAGAAAATTAATACAGAAAACACTAAAAATAAAAATAAAATTGAAACTAAAAAAATTATAAAAATACCTTATAATTATCCTAATTACAAACCCTTAAAAATTTTAAGTGAAGATGAAATTACAAGAAACCTTATTTTAGCTAGAAGAGTGCGTGGAAACCAAAGTAAATATCAAAATTATTATTCAACTAAAAATAGAAAAAAAATATTTATAGCTAATCTTTCAGCTTATACAGCTTCAGCCGATGAATGTGGTAAAAGCGACGGCATCACGGCGAGTGGAGTAAAAGTTAAAGAAAAGAGAACTTTAGCTTGTCCTCCTCAATATGTTTTTGGTACTAAAATAAAAATTAAAGGAATGGGAGTTTATGTTTGTGAAGATAGAGGGGGAGCAATTAAAGGCAATCGCTTTGATATTTATATGAAAACAAAAAAACAAGCTTTTAGTTTTGGACGTCGTTATTTGGAAGTTCAAATTATTAGCTAACTAAAAAACAGCTTTAAAGCTGTTTTTTAGTTTAGTAAAAAATGATATAATGTTAAAATCAAATAAATAAGAATAAATATATTGGAATTATGGCGACTTTATATACGCAAGCTGATCACAATAAACATTTAACCTGGATTTATCTAAGTGGTTTTTTGATTTTTGTTATGGGTGTCGGATATGTTTTTTCACGAGCAATGCAAAATAGTTTTATTTTATATTTAGCGGTAATATTTTCTGTTATGACTAGTTTTATTTCTTATTGGTGGAGCGATAAAATAGTTTTAAGTATAAATGGAGCGCAAAAGGTTACTAGAGAAAATGCTAGAGATATTTATAATATAGTAGAAAATCTTTGTATAACAGCTGGTTTGCCTGTTCCGCGTATTTATATTATTAATGATCCCTCTCCTAATGCTTTTGCGACAGGACGTGATCCTCAGCACGGCGTAGTTTGTTTAACTACTGGTTTAATAAATAAATTAGAAAAGAGTGAGTTAGAAGGAGTAATTGCTCACGAATTATCTCATATTGGCAATAGAGATATTTTGCTTTCTACGGTAATTACTGTTTTGGTTGGCTTTGTTATTTTATTAGCAGATTGGTTTAAAAATTGGGTTTTTTGGGGAAGAGGAAATGACGATAATGACAATAATCAGTTTCGTGTCTTAATGATGATTTTAGCTTTAATATTATCTTTATTAGCTCCGTTAGCGGCAGTATTAATGCAGTTAGCTATTTCTCGGAAAAGAGAATATTTAGCTGATGCTAGTGGAGCCTTATTAACTCGTTATCCAGAAGGGTTAGCTAATGCTTTAGAAAAAATAGATAGTGATCCGCAACCACTGCAAAGAGCTAATAGATCTACGGCACATTTATTTATTGCTAATCCTTTTAAGGGTAAAAAAATCTCTCGTCTTTTTATGACGCATCCTCCAATTCAAGAGAGAATTAAAAAATTAAGAGAAATGAGTTTTTAATTTATTCACTATAAGTAATTATTAAAATAAAAACTATGGGAAAAATAAAGGTAGAAAAAATTTCTCCAGAAGAAATGGAGAAAAGAGGAATTAAAAATTGGGGAATATGGGAAAAAGATATTTCAGAGTTTCCTTGGGAATATGGACAAACGGAAGTTTGTTATATTATTGAAGGTCAAGCAGAAATTACTGATCAAGATACAGGAGAAAAAGTTATAATTAAATCAGGTGATCTAGTTACTTTTTCTAGTGGTTTAAATTCCTTTTGGAAAATAATAGAGCCAATTAAAAAATATTACAATTTTGAATAAAAAACATATAGCCTATGAGACTAGATGTGATGGATAAACCAAATTTTTTATTAGTGAGATAAATAAAGTATTATTATCTTCTTTATTCCTGTCATTATTTCTTTTATTTCCTTATTTATTATCTTATTTTCCCCTTTTATTTTTAAAAAATCAAGATAACCATTTAAAATATAATTAAGTTCTAGTGTAGATAGTTAATATTTTTCGGAAAGATTATTTCTTAAAATATCTTGAATAACTTTTTCTATTCTTTTTTATAAAACAGGAGAAAAAAATCCATTCCATCTAAATGGCTAGCGAAGGTTATAATTTTTCTAAAATGTGTATTTAAAGCAAAGGATTTCATTTTATCATTCTGACAATAAAAAAATTTTTCAGTTTTTTGACCGCAAAAATCACAAATCACAATTTTATTTTCATTAAAAACATTAACATAATTAGTGCCCATTCCTTCTTTTTTACAATTTTCACAGATATAAAACATAGCAAGACCTCCTTTTTTTTGTTATGATTAAATTAATTTTAAAGAACTATAAATTGTTATGCTAATAAATTTCAGAAAAAATGTTAACAAAGTTTTTTTCTTTCTCTTTCTTTTTTTAATTTTTTTTCTGCCTTGGGAAAAAATAGTTTTTATATCCGTTTATAATATTGATATTCGTCCTTACCAATTTCTTCTTTTTGTATTGTATTTTTTTCTTGGTTTAGATTATTTATTAAACAAAAAAAAGATAAAGTTTAAAAAAGTTTTTTGGAAATTAAGACAGAAAAAAATTGATTTATTTTTAGTGTTATTTTTTTTAGCTAGTTTTTTATCTATGGGGAATGCCCTTAATAAAAAAATAGCCCTCAAACAATCTTTAATTTTAATAATTTTAGGAAGTATTTACTGGCTAACTCCATATTTTATTAATCAAAAAAATAAATTGAAGGTAGCAATAAAATGGTTTTATTTTTCCATTTTAGGTGTAATTGTTTATGGAATTTGGCAAAATTGGCAATTTATGCATGGCTATCAGCATTATGAAACTATGCCAGGAAGACCAAATGCTAGTTTCGTTGAAGCTGATTGGCTAGGAATATTTTTAGCTTTAACACTTTCTGTGGAATATTTAGTTTTTTTAGTTTTTCTTTCTCAAAATAAACTTGGCCAAAAAAAATATTTTTATCATTTTTTGAATTTATTTTTAATAGAATTAACTCTTATATTATTAATTTTAACTGTTTCTAGAAGCGCTTGGTTAGGAGCTGTAGGGACAACTTTTTGTTTTTTCTTGTTTTTAATTTATTTAGCTTTTAAAAAAATACTAATTAATTTCAAAAAATTATTGTATTCATCCTTAATTTTGGCAGGTTTATTTCTCCTGTCTTTATTTTTAATTAAAATAATACCTTTAAGTAAATTTGAATTTAAAAATCGTTTACAAAGCACGCAAAGCGGTTGGCAAGAAATAACCATAAGTTGTAATAAAAATAAATATCAATCTTTTCAAGAACTTAAGAAAAAACTTCCCTTAAAAATTAACGATTTAGATGAATTAAAAAAATATCAATGCCATTTTATCAAATTAGAAGAAATTGCATCAGAAAAAAGGAAAGGAAATTATATAGCAAAAGTTTATCGTTCTGATCCTAATTTTAATATTCGCCAAAAAATTTATAAAAAATCTTTTCAGGAAATTAAAAAACATTTTATTTTAGGAATTGGTTGGGGAAATATTTCTTTGGTTTTAGGTAAAGATAGTCTAGGAAACAATTTAAATGCTAGTAATATTTTTTTGGAAGTCTGGTTAGGTAGTGGTTTATTAGGGTTAGTTAGTTTTTTAGCTATATTAATTAATATTTTTCAAAAGGGTGGAGAATATTTTTTTATTGGGGTAAAACAAAAAGATAATTTTTTAATTTTATGGGGAATCTTTTTATGTTTAAGTTTGTTAGCTTTCTTTGTCCCTAACCTTTTTAATTCAGGAATAATGTTAGGTTTTTTCTGGTTATGGTTAGGAATAGTTAGTTTAGATTTTTTTGTTTTACAAAAAAATTAAAAACTAAAATTTTTATTTATTAATAATTGAATTATAAAATTAGTTTAATTTTTATAACTACAAGTGGATGCATTGATTATACTATCAATTTCGTCTAAATTTTTTTGAGATAATTTTATTTGAAAAGAAGTTTTTATTTTTTTATTTTTTAATGAAAGAAATATTTGAGTATTTCCTAAAGGAAGAGAGCGTAAATAATTAGAAAGATTTTGTAAAGTGCTTTTAGAAATGTTGTTATTTAATTTAATAAGATATTCTTTAGCGTCAATGGAATTATTTTTGTTTGCTTTATATTTTTTTTGAGTAACGGAAATGCGTTGAAAATTATTAAGTTCTTCTTCGGTCACTTCTTGTACATGTTCTACTAGTAATTTTAATTCGGCATCCTTACGAGATAAATTTCCTGTAGCCAGAATTATTTTCTCCTCTTGCCAGATTGCGCTGAACTCTTCCAATATTTTAGGAAAAACAATAAGTTCTAAACTACCTTGTAAATCTTCAATTGTAACAAAAGCCATAGGTTGTTTGCTACGAGTAATAATTTTTTGGATTTTAGTTATTACTCCTCCTACCTTAATATTTTCTTGAGAAGGTAGATCAGTTAAAGAACGAATGGGAGTAGCCATTTTTTTGAAATATTCTTGAAATTCTGATAAGGGGTGATCACTAATAAATAATCCTAATAGTTCTTTCTCCCAGTGTAATTTTTGTTTTTTTGTGGCTGGTGCAACTGAAGAAAGTTGAATCTGAGGCGATTCCATTTGTATATTGCCAAAAAGACTAGTTTGATTGCTGTTTTGAAGTTTTTGCGCATTTTTAGAAAATTTTAAAATATTTTCTATGTTTTCTAAAGCTTGATTACGTTCTACTAATTCATCTAAAGCGCCTACTTTAGCTAGTGCTTCTAGAGATTTTTTGTTTAAATCTTTATGGGTTACTCTTTCTAAAAAATTACTTAGAGAGTTATACTTTCCATTTTTTTTTCTTTCAATTACAATTTGATGAGCAATGGTATGTCCAACATTTTTAATAGCATTTAGCCCAAAGCGAATATTAATCTTTTTTTCATTTTCATAAATTACAGCAAATTCTTCAAAACTTTCATTAATATTAGGAGGAAGGACATTAATTCCAAGTTCTTTAGCTTCTTCTACTTCAATAGCAATTCTATCGCTATTGTCTTGATCAGAAGTCATTAAAGCAGCCATGAATTCAGCGGGGAAGTGAGCTTTTAAATAAGCTGTTTGATAGCCGATTAGGGCGTAGCAAGCTGCATGACTGCGATTAAATCCATAACCAGCAAAAGGTTCTATAAAAGAAAAAATTTTTTCAGCGGTTTTTTGACTGATGCCATTTTCAACAGCTCCTTGAATGAATTTAACACGTTCTTCTTTAATTAATTCTGGAATTTTTTTTCCCATAGCTTTTCTCAGCATGTCAGCTTCTCCTAAAGAAAAACCAGCTAAAGACTGAGCGATTTGCATTACTTGTTCTTGATAGACAGCTACTCCATAAGTTTTTTTTAAAATAGGTTCTAATAGTGGGTGTAAATATTTAATTTTCTTTTTTCCGTGTTTGCGTTCAATGAAATCAGGTATCCAATCCATAGGACCAGGTCTATAAAGAGCTACCATAGCAATTACATCTTCTAAGGTAGTAGGTTTCAATTGTTTTAAATATCTTTTCATTCCGGAACTTTCTAATTGAAACACTCCTGTTGTGCGAGCTTGTTGTAGAAGCTGATAAGTTTTAGTGTCATCTAAAGGTATTTTTTCTATATCTATAGTTATATGTTTAGTTTTTTGAATAATATTAATAGCATTTTGAATAATGGTTAGATTTTTTAGACCTAAAAAATCCATTTTTAATAAACCGATTTTTTCTACATAACTAGATTTTGTTGAAGACGAATATTGAGTTACTAAATCTTCGCTTTTATCTTTTCCTGCAATTTTTTGTAAAGGAGTGTATTCTACGACTGGATTTTTAGTAATAACAACTCCACAAGCATGCATAGAAGCGTGACGAGCAACTCCTTCTAATTTTTGAGCAGTGTCAATTAATTTTTTAGCAGAAGCATCTGAATTATAAAGATTTTTAAATTCTTGCACATCTTCCAAAGCATTTTTTATATGGGAAAACATAGGAATCATTTTAGCTATTTTATCACAGAATTCATAAGGAAATCCTAAAGCGCGTCCTGCATCACGGATAGCTGCTCTAGCTGCCATTGTTCCAAAAGTAATAATTTGTGCTACGTGATCATATCCGTATTTTTTTCTGACATAGTCTAAAACTTCATCACGACGATCATCAGCAAAATCCATATCAATATCAGGCATAGAAATACGTTCAGGATTAAGAAATCGTTCAAAAAGAAGATCATATTTTAAAGGATCAATATTAGTAATTCCTAGTAGATAAGAAACGAAACTTCCTGCAGCGCTTCCTCTTCCCGGTCCCACTACAATACCTTGTTTTTTAGCCCAATTAACAAAATCAGCTACAATTAAAAAATAAGAGGGAAATCCCATTTTCTCAATAATAGATAATTCATAAGCTAATCTTTTTTTATGTTCCTGTGTTATTTTGTTCTGTGGATAGCGCTTTTTAAGTCCTTTTTCAGTAAGATATTTTAAGTAAGATTTATCAGTAAATCCTTGAGGAACTTCAAAATAAGGAAGCTGCGTTTCTCCTAGTTTTATTTCATGATTACATTTATTAACAATTTCTTGTGTATTTTTTATGACTTCCGGATTATTTTTAAAGGCCTTAATCATTTCTTGAGGTGCTTTCATAGATAAATCAAAATCCATTAAATTCATACGATCTTTTTCATTAACTTTGCGATTGGTTTGAATGCAAAGTAAAACATCTTGAATTTTAGCGTCTTCAGGTTTAATGTAGTGAATATCTCCTGTGGCAACGGCGGGTATGCCAGTTTTTTGAGAAATTTCTAAAAGTCCTTGGTTAGCAATGTTTTGTTTATCATAATGAGGGTGATGCTGAACTTCTAAATAAAAATTATTTTTTCCAAATATTTTTTCATATTCTAAAGCTACCTGTATAGCTTCTTTAATTCCTTTATTAATAACTGTTTGAGGAACTTCTCCTTGAATACAAGCACTCATTCCTATTAATCCTTGACTATATTTTTTTAAAGTTTTTTTATCTATGCGTGGTTTATAGTAAAATCCTTTTAAATGAGCAATAGAAACTAACTTCATTAAATTTTTATAACCTATCTCGTTTTTTACTAAAAGGGTTAAATGATAACGAGTTTTATCTAAGCGAGTATTGTTTTTATTTTCTAATCCGTTAGGAGCTAAATACATTTCACAACCAATAATAGGTTTTATTCCCGCTTCTTTAGCTTTAATAAAAAATTCTACAGCTCCATACATAACACCGTGATCAGTAAGAGCTAATGAATCCATACCTAACTCTTTAGCGCGATTAATAAGATCATCAATTTTAGCTAACCCATCTAGAAGTGAGTAATGAGAGTGAACATGTAAATGAGTAAATTTCATATAATAATTATTAGTATCAAAAATTAATAAGTGATTAAATAATTCTAGCAAATTTCTTTTAAAAAGAAAAATTTTAAAAATACTTGCTTTTTAACAAAAAGAGTTTAAGATAATAGTTGTAAATAAGCATACTAAAATTATGAAAAGAATTTTGATTAAAGATTTACCTCAAAAAATTGGACAAAAAGTAACTATAGCTGGTTGGGTAAATAGTAGACGAGACCATGGAAAAATAATTTTTATGGATATTAGAGATAGAAGTGGTTTAATTCAAACAGTTGTTATTCCTGATCAAGAAGAAGCTTATGAAAAAGCTAAAAAAATAAAAAATGAATTCGTAGTAGAGATAGAAGGAAAAGTAAAAGAAAGACCAGGAGAAACAACTAATAAAGCTCAAGTTAGCAATGTAGAAATAGAAATAGAAAATTTAAAAATTATTAGTTCTACAAAGGAAGAACTGCCAGTGGAGATAACCAAAGAAAACATAAATCTTAATTTAGAAACATTATTAAATCATCGTTCTTTAATTTTAAGGAATGAAAAAATAAAATCTATTTTCAAAATCTATGCTACTTTATTAGATGCTTACAATTTTATAATGCGTCAAAATGATTTTTTAGAAATAAAAACTCCTAAAATTTTAAGTAATGCCACAGAAGGAGGAGCTAATTTTTTTAAAATTAAATATTTTGATAGAGATGCTTTTTTGGCACAAAGTCCTCAATTTTATAAGCAAGCTGGAGTAAGTGTTTTTGAAAGAGTTTTTGAGATAGGTAGTGTTTTTCGCGCAGAACCACATTTTACTACGCGTCATCTTAATGAATATGTGAGTTTAGATGCTGAAATGGGATTTATTGAAGGATTTGAAGATATTATGGATCAATTAGAAAAAGTGATTACTTTTATAATTAAAGAAATTAACAAACAACATAAAAAAGAAATTAATCAATATAATATAGATTCAGTATCTATACCTAAAAAAGGTATTCCTCGTTTACGTTTAGATGAAGCTAGAGAAATTTTAAAAAAAGAGATGGGAAAAGAAATAGAGAAAGCGGATATTGATCCAGAGGGAGAGAGATTAATTGGAGAATATGCTAAAAAAGAATGGGAAAGCGATTTTGTTTTTTTAACCCACTATCCTGTTACTGTGCGTCCCTTTTATACTATGCCTGATTTTCAAAATAAAAAGCTTACTTTTAGCTTTGATTTAATTTTTAGAGGAGTAGAAATTGCTACAGGAGGGCAACGTATTCATGATTATTATCAATTAATTGATAATATGAAAAAACATAAATTAGATCCCAATGATTACAAACATTATTTAGATATTTTTCGTTATGGTATGCCTCCTCATGGAGGATGGGGAATGGGTAGTGAAAGAATAGTTCAAAAAATTTTAGGACTAAATAGCATCAAAGAAGCAGTTTTATTTCCTCGTGATGTAAAAAGGCTAACTCCTTAAGATAGATTTGAAATCTTCTAAAACTAAAAATATTAAAACAAAAAAATTGTTTTTAAAAACAACCATGAATCATTATTTAAAACACAAAGAAAAACTAAATAAAAATAAAATTTATTTAGTTATCACGCTTTCTTTTTTATTAGGATTTTCTTCATCTTTGTTGGCTTATGTGGCATCTTCTTATTTTAAGCAAGCTAGCGGATCTGAAAATATAGGAGGATTTTATTTAATAATATATGGTATTATTTTAATTGCCTTATTAAATTTCCATCGTTTTATTTTATGGTTAGGAAAATCAAAACTGTTATTTTTAGGTTATTTTTTAAAAATTTTGTTAATAACTGCTTTAATATTTTCCTCTATTAATTATTTAGGAATATTTTTACTAATTAGTTATTTTATAATATCTTCTATTAGCTGGGTTGATTTAGATATTATATTAGAATCATTTTCTATAGATAAAGCTTCAGGAAGAATTAGGGGGATACTCTTAACAATGGTTAATTTAGGTTTTTTATTAGGGCCTATTTTATCTGCAGACTTACTAGAAGAATATGGCTATTCGGCTATTTTTTTACTTATCTTTTTTTTGCATCTGGTAATAATTAATTTAGCCGTATTAGGCTTAAGAGGTTTAAATCATAAAATTAGACGGCAAATTACTTTAAAAAACTTATGGAACAAAATAAAACAAAGGCGTAATGTGAGAATGATTTATTGGATATCCTTTACTTTAGAATTTTTTTACGCTATTATGGTTATTTATACGCCACTTTATCTTTTGGATTTAGGCTTTGCTTGGCATGAAATAGGTATTATATTTACCATTATGTTATTGCCTTTTATCTTATTTCAATATCCCGCTGGTTTAATAGCTGACAAAAAAACAGGAGAAAAAGAAATGTTATTTGGAGCTATTTTTCTGATGGGACTTTTTACTTTATTAATTTTTATAGGAAAATCTTATACTTTATGGGAATGGGCATTTTTATTGTTTGGAACACGTTTAGGTGCAGCTCTGGTGGAAATTTTAAGAGATTCTTATTTTTATAAAAGAATTGATGGACGAGATATTGATATGATAAATTTTTTTCGCACCGCTCAATCAGTGGCTTATATTTCCGCAGCAATTTTATCAGTTATTTGGCTTTCTTTTTTTCCGCTTTCATCTATTTTTCTTCTTTTGGCATTAGTAGTTTTAGGAGCACTCTATCCAGCTTTTATTTTAGAAGATAATAATTAGTATTTAATAATTCTTTGAAATGTTAATGTAAGAATAATTAATAAAAGATTATAAAAATTGGAATAATAGGTTCTGGTATAATTTATTATGTTAATAAAATGATAGGAATCAGAAGATATTGCGAATTTCATTGTTATTAACAAAAACAATAAAAATAAATTGAATCTTATCTTTTCAAAAGGCAAAAAATATGTTATAATTTTTTTTAATCATATAAAAGTTTTTCATAAATCTATGGAATTAATAAAAGAATTAATACGAGATGGAGCTATTTTTTTAATTCCTTTAGTGGTATTAATTATTACTCGTCTTATTAAATTTGTTTTATTTTATTTAAGGCATAACTATGATTGGAAGTTTGCTTTTCAGCATTCAATGTCTTATGGGCACATGCCTAGTGTGCATACAGCTCTAATGGTTTCTTTAGTAACAACAGTAGGATATTATACTGGAATAAAAAGCGGAGCTTTTGCAGTAGCAGTTGTGATAGCTACTTTGATTATAGATGATGCTACTCGTTTAAGAGTTTATATGGGTGACTTAGGTCGCTACATCAATGCTATTCGTAAAAAAATAGATTTAGATGAAAAAGAATTCCCCCGTTTAAAAGAAAGAATGGGACACAGAATTAGCGAAGTAATAGCTGGAGCTATTACAGGTTTCTTGTTGACAATTTTATTTATTTATTGGATTGGATAATTTTTTTAGCTTTTCTTTTATTTTTTTAGATACTATTTTTCTATCATCCCAAGGAATTTTTTTTCCACTAGCTATACAAATAGCTTGTTCACTTCCTTTACCTGTAATTAAAACTAAATCATTTTTTTCTGCCAATTGAATGCCTTTTTCTATAGCTCGTTCTCTGTTTTCTATAAGAAAAAGGTTTTTGTTTTCTTTTTTGCCAAACTTTTTCACTCCTTTAGCTACCTCATTGATAATTTTTATAGGATCTTCATCGTAAGGATCTTCATTAGTGAGTATAACTATATCAGCGTTTTTGCCCGCTATTTCTCCCAGTGGTTTACGCCGTTTTTTGTCTCGTCCTCCTCCAGTGGCTCCTAATATATGAATTATTTTTTGGGGTGAAAAATTTTCTAAAATGGTTTTATAGAGAGACGCTAGTGCTTTGGGTTCAAAGGCATAATCTACTATCACATCAAAATCTTGGCCTAATTGAATCTTTTCTATTCTTCCTGGAATATTATTAATTTTTTCAATTCCTTTTTTAATAACACTTTCTTTTACCTTTAAAACTTTAGCAACGCTACTGGCCAAAGAAGCATTAAGAATATTAAAATTTCCTAAAATTTTAAGAGCTATTTTTTTTTGATTGAAATAAAAAACATTTTTTTCTTTAGGAGTATAAGAAAAATAAGTTAGTTGATTTTTCTGAGTTATTTTTTGAGGAAAAGATGTTTTTTGGAGAATAATTTTTTGAGAAAGAGAAAAATTTAAAAATTCTTTATAGTATTTATCATCGCCATTAACAACGATTGTTTTTAAAAGAGGATAAAATTTTTGAAAAGATTTATCAAGATTTTTGGAATGACAATGTTTTTCTAAATGCCTAAAAAGTTCTAATTTAGCTTGTTTATAATTTTTAAAACTACCATGAGATTCAATATGTTCTGGATATATTCCTGTAAAAACTAAAATATCATAATTAATGAATCTATGGCGAAATTGACGAATTCCTTCAGATGTAGTTTCTATGATGGCCACTTGACATTTATTATTAACCATTTGTCTTAACATTTTTTGAGTAAAAAAACGTCCCAACATAGTCATTTTTTTATTGTTGAGCCAATCTTTTTTTCCATCACTAAACATAGCTGTAGAAGTATAGCCAGCTTTAATTCCAGCTTCTCTTAAAATTTGAGCTAAAAAATAAACAGTGGTAGTTTTTCCGGTAGTACCAGTAACGCCAATAACAATTAGTTTGTTGCTGGGAAAATTATATAAAACAGCAGAAAATCCATTTATAAGCCAATGATAAATAGGTTGAATTTTTTTAAAAATAAAAGAAGGAATAAGTTTTTTAATAAAATAAAATATAGTTTCCATAATTTAATAGTAAGGTTTTTTAGATAATTAGCAAGAGAGTGTTGATTTAATTCTTTTGTTTGCATTTTAATAATACATAAAAAATAAATATTTTATTTTAAATTTATAATGCATTTTGACGCTATTATTTTTGTATGTTATTTTTTAATATATTATTTAATTTAAACTAATAAATCAAAGTATTAGCTGTGCAAAAAATAAATTAAAAAACTTAATTCAAACCAAATTTAAAAATATCAAATTAGAACAATGAACAAAAAAACCTTAATCATAATAATAACAATAACAATTCTAGGATTGGCTATAATAGCCGGTGGTTTTTATCTCTGGTCGCAGAAAAAAGCGGATTTAAAGCATGTTAATGTAGAAAAGAGAATTATTGAAAATGACAAACAAGAGCAAAAGGGAGATGGAGGAAATAGAAAGAATGGGATTGTTGAAAAAGAAGATGAAGGGAAGAAAGAAGGAAATGGAAATCAAGAAAATGAAAAACAAGTAGAGATAGATTATAACCCCCATACACAACTTACAAAACAAGAAATAGAAAAACTAAAAAAAGAAAAAGATTTAGTTTGGTATGAAATTCCGGAACTGGGGATTAAGTTTTTAGTAACGAAGGATGCGAAGGAGGATTTGAGGTATGATTATAAAATTAACAAAAATAAGAAATCCGCAAAACTTTATTGGCAATCAGAAATTGATTTTTTACCACAGCAACGTTGTTTTGATAAACAAAATGATAATTTATGTACTATTGGTATTTTAAATAAAATTTTAGTAAAAAATAAGAAAAAACAAGGAAAAGAAACTGGACAATCATTTTGTTGGGGTATTCAGATTATTACAATAAACAATAATAGTTTAATTTGTTTTATTGGTCCACAAGCATGGAATTTTATTTCTGTAAAAGAATACAACGAATACCTAAAAACAATAAAAGATAAAAACCTTGAGATTTATTTAGGCACAATGGAACCAATATCAACCAAATAATCATTTCACAATACACAAAAAATTTGCGTATTGTAATTGTGATTATTTGTTAAGTCTAACAAAAATCTAATAGTTAGTTCTTTAAAAATCAAAAATCTCAATTAAAAATAAAAATAG
>Ga0256833_1002294_pt1 | contig 13584 bp, 11 predicted proteins | sample 356284metaG_FD_190535 | JGI IMG/M metagenome (GOLD analysis project Ga0256833, IMG submission 190535) | Hydrothermal vent microbial communities from Mid Atlantic Ridge, Atlantic Ocean - 356-284 | ecosystem: Environmental > Aquatic > Marine > Hydrothermal vents | place: Atlantic Ocean: Mid...
AAGCAAACCCAGAATCGCAAGAGCTATTTGGCTACATGGCACAAAAGCTAATGGAAAAAGGAATCATGGGCAATGTGCAACCAATCCAAACAAGCTGCCTTGGTAGATGTCAACAAGGTCCAGTAATGCTTGTAGAGCCAGGACACACAATGTATGTAGGCTTAACAAAAGATAAAATCGATAGAATAATAGATGAACACTTAATAGGTGGCAATGTAGTCCAAGAGTTCGTAATCCCAGAAGAGTTTTGGGCAGAGCCATTGCCAGTAGCTTAGGAGTTATAAAAAAAATAGGTATTTTACCTATTTTTCATAATAACCACCATAGCCATAATAGTTCTTTTGATGCTTCACTTCATTTAATACAATACCTAATTTTTCGATTTTTTTCTCTTGTTTAAATTCTTTCATTATTGTGATAAACTCTTTTTTAGAATATTCAGCTTTAAACACATACAGAACTATATCCGATTGTGATAGCAAAATACTTGCATCTGAAACTAAGCCAATTGGTGGTGTATCTAAAATAATATAATCATATCTATGTTTTAGTTCATCAAATAAATTTTTTACTTTTATTGTGCCAATTAATTCACTAGGATCAGGTGGCACTGTGCCAGCAGAAATAATATCTAAATTTTTAAATTTAGTTGACTCTATAATCTCTTCAAGTGTTGCTTGGTTAGATAGATATGCACTTAGTCCTTTTGAGTTTTTCATGTTAAAAATTGTATGCAATGTAGGTTTTCTTAAGTCAAAATTTATGATAATTACTTTTTTACCATACTTTTCTAAAGCTAAAGCTAAATTAGAGGCTATTGTTGTTTTGCCTTCAGCTATTACAGTTGATGTTATGGCTATTATTTTTGCTTCATCATCATCTTTTTCTATTATAAATTTAAGGTTTGTTCTTAAACTTCTAAAGCTTTCTGCAATAGCTGATTTTGGTTTTTTACTTATAATAAGATCTATATCTTCGGTGATCTTTTTAGCATATTTTGGGATAGAAGCAACTATAGGTATGTTAGTTTCTTTCTTTATATCTTCTTTGTTTTTTATTGTATCATCAAAAATATTTCTTATAAAAGCTAAAGTTAATCCTAATAATAATCCTAATATTAACCCAATGCCAATGATAATTTTTCTTTTTGGTTTAATAGGTGCTGTAGGTATTAAAGCAGAATCTATAATTCTATTTTGAGTTACAGTTGCTGCTTTTTTTATTTCTGTTTCAGTCTTTTTTTCTAATAAATATGTATAAAATTTTTGATTAAATTCAAGTTTTCTTTCAAGTGATAGGTAATCTTGTTGAGCTTTAGGAAGTTTTTTTAATTTATTTTGGTATTTAACCATTTGTGTTTTAAGTAGTTTTTGTTTTCCTTGCAAGTCTGTCAAAATGTTTGAGATAGATTTTTTTATAATTGTTTTCAAATTTGAAATAGTAGATGATAATTTTTGAACCTCAGGATGATTTGTTGTGTATTCTCTTAAAAGTTCTTGTTTTTTCAATATAGCTTGTTGTAATTGTTGAATAAGGCTATTTACCCCTTGTGTATCAAGCTTTTCGATACCAATAATTGTAAGTGAATCTAACGCTATACCTTTTTTTATTTTATTAAAAGTTCTTTGTAGTATAGATATTTGCATATTCAAAATACTAATTTTATTTTCTAAATCTGATAATTGTTTAGATAATTGTTTGCTACTCATCTTTATATCAACAGTTTTTTCTTTTGTTTTAAAATTTTCAATATTTTTTTCAGACTTTTGCAAGTTCTTTTTTATTAAATTTAATTGTGTGTTAACGAAGCTTAATGCTTTGGTTGCTTCTTTAGTTCTTAATTCTATATTTTGTTTTATATAGGCTTGTGCTAATGCATTTACAAACTCTTTGGCTCTTAGTGGTATATTGTCTGTATAAGTAATATCTAAAACTTTTGACTTTTTTTTATGAGGTGTTACATTAATTTTACTAATAAGTTTATTGGCATAGTGATTAGATTTATAGACAATAAATTTGTAATATTGTTTATCAAGTGGATATTTTGTTTTTGTAACTATTATCTTATAATCATTTGTTTTGGCAATTTGATTATATCTATATTTGAGTTTATAGTGAAACTTAGTTCCATCATTTTTTGATATACCTTTTACCTCTAATTGGTAATATTTATCATCTATAGGAGTTAAGGTAAACATTAATCCCTTACCCTTTTCTACATGGATAGCAATTGGTGCATTCAAATAATATTCAGTTTTTTTAAAAAGTTTATTAATACCCCAAATATGAGCAGTGACATTTACATTTTTCATTGCATTAAGAATTAAAAAGCGAGATTCAAGAATAGAAACTTCTGTATCTATATCAGCATCGCTACCTACACCTCCTATTAGGGCTTGTTGCAATAAATCTTGTTGAGCAATAGAAGATTTAGAACCAATGCCAACTTGAATAGAAGTTTTACTTTTGTAAACATTTGGTTGATAGTAGGCAAAAATAGCGGCTATTGAAGTTGTTAATAGCATAACTAACAAAATAGAATATTTATATCTGTTAATTATCCTAAATAACTCCTTGGGATCCATTTCATTTCTCATGAACATCCTTTTCTTGAAAATATACTAAAATTATATCTTAATTATGATATAACTCTCGGAAAATATGACATACATACAGATATACTCTTATTATTATAAAAAATTGAAATAAAAATAGGATAACAGACTGATTATCATTTAGATTTTTACTTATTGTGAGCAAATAATCTTTTTATATTGTATAACAATCTTGCTAATATCAAAATCTTTAACTCTCTGTATAGATTTTTCTTTATACATATTTATTAAACTCTTCTGTTCTATTAAAGTATTAATCGCTTCAGTTAATTTTTGTTCGTCATTAATAGGGGTTAAAATGCCATATTCGGCTAATTCTATTTTATTTTTTAATTGAAAATCAAATTTTTTATCAGGTTCTAATATTTCTCTTGGACCACTTAAGCAATCTGTGCTTATGACGCAACATTTACAAATCATAGATTCTACTAATGCATTTGGAAAACCTTCACTATTAGAACTTAATATAAAAATCTCTGATTTAGATAAATATTTATATGGGTTATTGTCAAAACCTAAAAAAATAACTTTGTCTGTTATCTTTAATTCTTTAATTAATTTTATTAAATTACTCTTCTCTTCACCTTCTCCTATGATGTATAATTTATAATCTTTATCTTTTATATTACTAAATGCTTTAATCAAAAGTTGGTGGTTTTTTCGTTTGCTTAAACTTCCTACAGTAATTATACTTTTCTTTTGTATTGGAGTTTTTATATTTTCTTTTGATAGTAAAATAATATGATTTATATCATATGGATTATAAATTACAATTTGTTTGGTTCGTATATTAAAATTTTTAATTAAATCCTCTTTTATAGCTTTAGATACTGATATTATAATACAGGCTTTATTGTATAGTTTTTTAATTAAAAATTTACTAATCATTGAAGATAATGTATTGTTACTATACATCGAACTTGGTGCAATTCTTTCGCTTATAATGACTCTATGTTTAGAAAAAGGTTTGCATAAAATGTTTACATAATTGGCTCGATATAAGAAGCTAACTATTTGATTAAATTTATATTTTTTGATTATTTTATACAATTTATAAGATAATATTGGTAGTTTTATTAGTTTGTAAAAGTTATTTTCATTTTTATTTTGATATAAAGAAATTATTTTGACTCTCTTATCTAGCTCGTAACTAAATTCATTTTCAAAGATTATTAGATAGCATTCATATGTTTCAACAAATTGATTTAAAAGTGTAGTGACAACCCTTTCTGCACCACCACCTCCCAATGAATTTATCATAAATACTATTTTTTGCATTATAGCTCCTCATTTTTGATACTTTTTATTAAAAATTTTTCAATAGATTTGGAGTGGTTATCTATTTTTTTATAAATATTTTCAAAAACTTTATGATTTTTATTATTAATAATACTTTGTATATTTTCTATAAATTTTAATATTAATTTATTATTATTTAAGTTTTCGCTATAAAAATATAGAGGTAAAGCATTATACATTCCATAAAATATCTCCTTTTTTTTATCATCTACGGTTGAAATAGGTAGTTGTGTGCCAGAACCTATTGCAATCACTGGAGTATGTAATTTCCAACCTACCAAGGATAAGTGATAAGTGTCTGTAATAATTAATGAAGCATTTTTAATTGCATAAATTAAGTCAGAATAATCATTAGTTTTTAATTTTTTTATATTTTTTTTATACTTATGTTTTATTTTAGAAAATTGTTTATGGTTTATATCTACTAACCAAGGTATCCAATATATATCTAGTTTCAATTTTTCGTTAATCTTAAACACAAAATTTAGTAATTCGTTTATATTAGCATGGGTTCTTGTAAAATGAATCAAAATATATTTTGTATTATCCATTTGTTTGAAATAAGGTTTTTGGTCAATAATTTTTTTATAATCTGACCAATTATTTAATAATGCTGCATCAATGCCTAAATATGAGTTGTAATAATCATTTTTTATATGTGCAATTTGAAATGCACTAAAAACTTCTCTTACAAATATATTATCCACTTTATTTTGAATAAATTCATTGAAAGCATTATTATATCTATCATCATAAAAATTTGTAATTTCGCTATCTCCTACAAAAGTAGTTCCAAATGATATTGTTTTTTTCCAATGAGGTTCAATATTCTCTAATAAGTGATATTTGTATGCTAAATCTAAATAATTATCATATATTTTAGCTTCTTTTTCTACCTTTTCATTTTTTTGTTGCTTTAAAAAGTTGAATATTTTTCTTTTTAAAGAGGTTTTTCTTCTGTTTGCAATTCTTTTTAAATCGTTTTTAATGTAATGATTTGAATGTAAAAAATCGCCCCAATAAATTAATATATCATCACTTGATAGAGAATCAAACTTAAATCCTATTAAAGATTCATATTTTAAGGTAAAATTATTTGTAATTTTTATAATATTTTTTTGAGGTTTAATGGAGTATCTTTTATAAGGTATATTTATGTTGTTTCTTTTTAAAAATAATTCCCATGCAATATCGACTGTCTTCATCCCATTATTATTTTCTGTTGCCGTAGATTCAGCATTAATTAAATATATCATTTTAAATCCTTTTTTAACCTGTTAAAAATCATATCTATAATTTTTTTATCGGTTCTTTCATTAAATTTTCTTGCAAATAATTGTTTTGAATTCATAATTTCATTATAATCTTCTTCTCTAAAGATATATGGCTTACCTCTATCCCAATCTATTAATCTTAAAGAACCTTCATTCTCTTCAACTAAATTATAGATATTATCTTTAAAATGAGAGTTGAATAGTATTGTGTGTGCAAAAAATTCTCCTGGGTGCAGTGATTTATTAAATAACTTTTTAAAAATCACTTCTTGTTCAATTAGATATAGAGCTGATTTATGGGTTATGCTATACCAATCTGTTCCTTTTTTTATTATAAGATTATATTTTTTTGTTTTGTCAATATCTAATATTTTTTGAATGTTAACTATATAAGCAGATATTTTTTTTGCAAAATAAGAGATAAAAAAGTTTTTATTTCTAAAAAATTTTACTAAGTAATAGTTTTTAGAAATATAATTATTATTATACTCTTTGGCAAATCCTAGAAACTCTTTCCCTGAATTTGTATTAAAAAAATTATATATATATTCTTGTTCTTTAATTGGCAAATCTGAACCAGATAGAAAGTGATAATAGGAATATTTTTTACTTACAGCCACTTTAAGTAGATTTATTTGTGCTTCAACTTGAGAGTATGTTCCCCAATATACAGTGGTTCTATCAACAAAAAAGATATTTGACTTTTTACAAATGTTTTTGTATTCGTTAAAATTAAAATTTTCTACTTTTTTATCAATATGCAAATATATATCATTAAATTCTGCATCTAATAGAGACAATAATTTTTTTAAATTATAAAAATTATCATGACTCATAATTAAATAAGCATGTCTCATTTTAAGTTCCTTAATTTACTTAATAAGTTAGGAAAATGTGAGAGTAAGTATTTTGTTTTCCATAGTAGATTATGTTTTCCATATGCTTTGGCAAATATATAATTTCTCCTAAACCTTTCAAAGTCACTTACTCCAAAATCTATTTTCATATGATGTTTATACATTTGAAATAAATATTTTTTTTGTTCATTTGGCGATATTCCAAATATGTTTTCCATTAAAACTATATAATCATAAAATTCCATTTTTTCTCTATTTTTGCTTAAAGAAGCGTTATTATGAACTCTATATCCTGCTATTTTTTCTTTTAAACAATGAAACTTGAATTTTTCTGATATTCTAATCCAATAATCCCAATCCTCAGAACTTTTTAAGTATTCTTTGAAAAAACCAATATCTTTAACAACTCTTTTTGTTATCATTATTGATAATGGAGAGTTTATATAGTTCCTAGATAATAAAATATTTTTTATTGAACCTTGATTGTCATAAGTTAATTGACTGATTACATTATTATTTTCATCTATTTTATCCACAAAACTATATACTACATTGCATCTATTTTCTTTTAGAAATTGAACTTGAATACTAATTTTATTTTTATAAAAAATATCATCATCATCAATAAAAACGATATAGTCACCAGTTGATTCTTTTAAACCTTTATTTCTTGCAGCAGATAGTCCTTGATTGTTTTGATAAAAATATTTTATTTGTTTATCTTTATAGGACAAGCAAACCTCTTCAGTATTATCATTAGAGCCATCATTGACAATAATTAATTCAATATTACTATAATCTTGATTTAAAACACTTTCAATAGCTTGTCTTAAAAATACTCCATTACCTCTACTAGCCCCATTATATACTGGTAATATTACTGTAACTTTCTCTTTCATATAACTCCTTTTATTTGAAATTTGTATCAAAAAGATTATAAATTTTATTTAATTCATTTTTATTTGTATAATCTCTTTTTTTTGTGTTTTCAATTAATTTAGATTGTAATTTTTGATCTAAAATTATATTTACAAGCTCACTTGCAAATAGTTTAGTTTCCATTGGTAATATTATCCCATCTACACCATTTTCTAATTGAGATTGAGAAGTTGCATAATTTGAAATAACAACAGGTTTATTCAGTAATTGTGCTTCTATAACAGTGACTGATTTTCCTTCATATCTTGATGGTTGAATATATAAGTTACAATGTTTTATATATGGATAAGGATTTGTTTTCTTGCCTAATATAATTACACTATTTTCTACTTTGAACTCTTTTATTCTATTTTTTATTAACTCTTCATCATTTCCATAACCTATTAAATACCATTTAATATTGTTAAGCCCATTTTTTATTAATAAATGGCATATTTCAGGTATATTGTCAAAATTTTTTGCTTTGCCAAATCTACCTATTGATAATAATTTAATATCATTTTTATTGAACTCTTTCGGATAAAATTGTGCAACTTGCTTTTTTATAAATTCTTTAGATAACATATTTTCAATTACTAATGATTTACTTTTAAACATTGGATATTTTGATAGAAAAATATTATTACAGTCATTTGAAACATTTATAATATAGTTAACTTTAGAAAAATGTTTTATATCCATATTTTCATTTGCTGAAATCTTACTATAATCTGTATGAATCCATGTTATTTTGCCTTTTGCCTTAACTTTTTTGATTAAAATATCAGGAACACCTAGGTAATTAACTGCTACATCATACTCTTTGGTATTTATCGCAGGTAGTAAAGGGACAATATATTTATAGATATATTGTTGCAATATCCATGAGCTTGTGAATGTATTTTTGAATACTTTTTCCTTTATGAAAAAATCAATTTTCGCAAAAATTTTTAAAAAAATATAAAAAAAGTTTTTAGATAATAATAGCTTTTTGAATGGAGTTTCAAAAACAGAATATTCTTTAATTTCAGGTAATATATTTATATGATTAGGTATTAAATGCATAAACTCACCTTGATGGCGATAAATCATTAAATCTATATCATATCTATTTTGATCGATTAAATAAAGCATATTTAATAAGCTTCTTTCTGCTCCACCAATATTCATAGATTTAATTAAGATTAAAATTTTTTTCTTCATAATTAGCCTTGTATTTCATATAATTGATAAAACTTTTTTATAATATTGTTTAATTTATATGGACTTTTTTCTATTGCATTTAATATTGTTTGTTTATTATCTATTTTTGAATCTAAATTATTTAAAATTGTTTGAATCCATTTATCTATATTGTCTAATTTTACCCATTTAATTAAGTTTAATCCTATATCTACTTCTTTTTGTATATTTTCTGATACTACACATGGTATTCCAATACTTTGAGCTTCTAATAAAACAATACCAAATCCCTCAAATAAAGATGGTAAAATAAATACATCCATAATGTTTAGTAGCTTTTCTACATCTGTTCTCAAACCTAATACTCTTACATTATTATTGATGTTTAAATTATGAATCTCTTTTGAAATTGTAGGTCTAGTTGGACCATCTCCTATTAAAATCAAATAAATATTAGAATTATTGCTTATTAACTGCTTAAACATTTTAATTATAAATTCGTGATTTTTAACTTTACCATATCTGCCAATATGTCCAATTATTTTTGCATCAATGGGGATATTTAGTTCTTTTTTTAACTCTTTTTCATTTGCATTTGAATTTATAAATTTATTAAAATCAATTCCATTTGGAATAAAATGAAAATTTTTAATATTTTTTTTAAAGAATAGGTATTCAGCAGATTTTTTGCTACAAGCTGCAAATTTATTAGAAACACTATTAATTAAAACTTTCATGGATAGTTTATATAAAAATCTAATTATGTTGAACTTTTCTCCATTTCCCACATTATGAGAATGTATAATTCTAATTTTTATATTTTCCAATTTGGCAGCAAATAAACTTAATCCACAACTATGAGTGGTATGACAGTGTATGATATCAATATCATTTTTTCTTAACACTTGTCTAATATTTTTAATAGTTTGAAGTATCCCCACTTTTTTAATAGAAGGTATATTAATAATTTTACCTCCATAATGCAAAATTTCCTCATCAAAAAAACCTTTTTCATCTTTTTCATAAAATGTTAAGAAATAGAATTGAACTTTTGTTTTATCAATATTTCTATAAATATTCATTAAAAAACTTTCAGTGCCACCTAAATTCATTTTTGCTACGATATGTAAAACTTTTTTCATAATCTTCCTCCTTCCCCTTTTAAAATATTTCTAAATTTAAGGGGTGATATATAAAGTGTTTTACTGCAATGAATTGATAGTAAAAGAAAAATAAATACATATTAACAATTAGAATAATAAATATTTTTCTTAAATGTTCAGGTATGATTTGATAAATTAAAAAAATTATTGAAATATGAATGAATGGTTCAAAATAACTTGATACTCTTCCAAACATAATCGCTCCACCATATAAAGAAAATATTAAAAATATAAGTGACAAGATAGAAAAATTAATCGATAGAATAAAAAATTTATTATCTAAAGTATTAATTTGTTCTTTAAAAAAAAATGAAAGAATAGGAACAAATAAATAAAAAATTACCCTGAAAGGATTAACAGAAGATTGATTTAATATGTAATTTATATCATAATCTTTTATATAACTTAAAGAATTGATAGAAATTTTTACAAATTCGTTGAAAGATAATCCAACTAAAAGTGATAAAAAGAGTAATAGTATTGTTTTATAATCCCATACTTTTTTATTAAAAAAAATCACACTTAAATACATAAATGCATATGCATGAAATAACATTGAAATTGTTATTAAAATAAAAAAAATAGAATATTTTTGTTTAAAATAGTAATGTATTGCCCAAATTCCAAATGAAATTGCTAACATTTGTTTAATAGCAGACATACCTAAAAAATAGAATCCTGAACTTATATATAAATATATTACAAAACTGAATTTATTAGAATGTTTATAATAAAAGAGTATGATCATTGCATTTATAATAAAAGCAGTAACAAAAATAAAAAAATGTGCATTGTTCCAAACATAAAATTTTAAAAAATATTGAAAATAATGAAATCCAGGATTTTCTCCTAATGATAAATTTATACTGATATTATCAAAATTATTAAAATTGTATATATATCTTGCTGTATCATTATATTTTAATCTAAGTCCAGATAAAAGTGATAAAATCAAAATAACTAAAAATAGAAAATAATAAGAAACATACTTCACTTTTTCTTTATAAAAATCTGCTAAATATGAGAAAATCAGTGAAAAGATTATAGATACATACATTATCATCTTTTTTTAACCTTATGTCTTAGAGATTTTCTTTTTGTTCTTTTTAAATATTCATGAAACAATAAACCAAAGGGTAGCATCAATAATACATAAAATTTATTAGTAGAGTTTTTAATATAATTTTTATTTCCACTAAATTTACTTGAAGAGATATAATGAATTGCTTCTTTCATAATAAATAAAGGATGAGTCCATAATCTCATCATTTCATTTCTATAAAAAGTAAAACTTTTTGCACAAGTTTTATATTGTTTAACCCTATTAAAGGTATTACTGTTTTCGTGTACATTAACTACACATACAGGTTTGTCTAATAGCAACATATCATATTCTAAAGAGATTAAATGAAATAAATAACTTGCAGGAAAGTATTTTTCACTTTCAAAATGGGGATATCTATATTTTTTTACAATATCGGTTTTAAAAATAAGTTTTTTATCTCCACCACAATTATATTTTTGATGCAAATCTGTAAAAGTGCATTGTTTAAGTTCTTTTGGAAAAGTCTTTCCTATTATTTCTCCATTTGGATATCTATTTAATGCAATTATGCCAGAAACTGAAGGGTTTTTATTTTTATCCCAAAAATTGATTATTGTATTAACTGCATCATCTTCTAACCAATCATCTGAATCGATTATTACATTTAATTCTGTATCAATTATTTGATATGCTACATTTCTTGAAGCAGTCATACCAATATTGTCATGATAATGATAAATAATATCTATTATATTTTCTCTTTGATAACTTTCAATTAATTTTTTTGTTCCATCATTAGAGCCATCATCAACAACAAGCCAAACAAAATCTTTATTTTCTTGCTTTATTAATGATTGATATAGATCATCTAAACAATATGCTCTATTATAAGTAGTAGTAATAATACCCAATGTTTTCATTTGTTTCCTTTATTTATACTTCTTTAATATTGGCAAAAGTATCAACTATCTTTCCATTTTCTAATTTATATATAACATCACAATCTTCCAATGTCGATAATCTATGAGCTATCATTAAAATTGTTAATTTTTCATTCAAGTTATTAATTGCTTTCATTACTTGTTTTTCTGTTTCATTATCAAGGGCACTAGTTGCTTCATCAAATATAATAACTTCAGCATTTTTATACAGAGCTCTTGCTATTCCTATTCTTTGTCGTTGACCACCAGATAATTGGACTCCTCTTTCTCCAACATATGTATCGTATTTTTGAGGTAAGGTTAAAATGAAATCATGCAAACAGGCTTCTTTGGCCGCTTCTATAACTTTTTTGGTATCAATTTGATTTTTAGGAATTCCAAAAGCAATATTTTCTAAAATAGTAGCATCGCTTAAAAAAATTGATTGTGGCACATGAGCAAAATTTTTTTGCCACTCTTTTTTGTTTGTTTCATCTAGTAAAGTTTCATCGCTTTTGATTTTTCCTGATTTTGGATTTAATAGTCCCATTATTACATCAAGTAATGTGCTTTTTCCACTGCCAGTTTTACCTATAAATCCTACTTTTTGCCCTTTTTTTATTGACAAATTAATATTTTTAAGTATATTCTCTTTTTTATTATATGAGAAATTGATATTCTCTAAAACAATATTTTTATTAAATTTTAATTTTTTATTAGTTGAATTATTATATGTTTTATTATTTAAATAAATTTGGGAAACAATTTCATTAATAATAGGCAAATTGCTATTAATAGAACTCCATGAAGAAAACATTTGTTGCATAATAGGTAGTAATTTTTGTGCACCTAAAGCTAATACACCCAATAAAGGCAATACTTGGTTGTCACCTTTTATAACTTTTAGATAATATGCTAATATAGCAATAAAAGTCATACCTAAGCCCTCCATGATGAATTTAGGAGTATTGTTTAATAATAAATTTTGCATATTTGCATATTCTATTTTTGAAGATATTTTTTTATAATTTTCAATAAAAATATTTTGATTATTATCTAAAATAATATCTCTAATACCACCTAAACCCTCTTGAATAAGTTTGACTGCTTTTGGTTGATTATCTTTTATTGTAATTCCATTTCTATATATTCGTTTTCTAACTAAATATCCTATTGAGACATAGCCTCCCCCTAAAATTATAAAAGCAATTATGGCTACTATTGGGTTTAGATAAATAAGAGTTGTCATAATTGCTAAAGCACTAATAAAATAGATTATAAATAACAATACCTGTAGTATTCCAGATTGAATAACTCTACTTACTTTTTCAGTAACTAAGCTTATTATTTCACTACTGTTATGAGAAATATGATATTCATAATCTTGACATAATGTTTTTTCGAAAACCTTACCTTTAAGCTCTATTGCTAACTCTGCACTAATTTTAGAATTGTAATATAATAGCAATAGCTTTACTAATGATGAGCCTAATGCGGCAATAATAAATAGTGCTGTGATTTTAAAAATCAAGTCATTTTGAGAAGTTATATTTAAAATATTGACACTTGAGTGAAACCAGGGCTTAGATAATAAAATTTCTGGATTAGTCAATGCTCCTAAAAAAGGAATAATAGCACCAATACTAACAATATCAGCAAAAATAGACAATATCATTAAAGCAAATAAAAAGATAAACTTATTCATCTTGCTTTTAATTAATACTTTCCATAATTTAATAATGCTAGAATATTTTTTCATTTTATACCTTTAAATTTTATAATAAAAACCAATTTTGTTGTAAAAGTGGCTTTTTATATTTTTTATTAGATGATAGAATAGAATTAATATAATCTAATTTAGCATTAAGTTTCATTATATGGAGTTTATATATTTGCCATTTAATTATAGAAAAGTTAAGGATTAAATATTTAAAATTAAAACATTTATTTATAAATAAATAGATATATTGTGATATTATTATTTTGATATTATAATTTTGCATTATTTACTTCCACTTTTCTTTATAATTTTTAATTTTTTAAAACTACAGTTGCGATTATAACATTATAAATCTAATTTTAATTAAAGCAATTTCAATATGTCATATTTATAAATTAAGTCTATTTTGATTTATTCTTAAATTCTAACTTCTTTTGATATAATATCAATATATAATTTATTAGAGGTAATAACAAAATGACAATAACAATGCTTTATAGTAAGATACACAGAGCAACTGTTACGGATGCTAACTTGAATTATGTTGGTTCGATTACGATAGATAGTGATATTTTAAAAGAAGCCAATATG
>Ga0256833_1002295_pt1 | contig 13584 bp, 15 predicted proteins | sample 356284metaG_FD_190535 | JGI IMG/M metagenome (GOLD analysis project Ga0256833, IMG submission 190535) | Hydrothermal vent microbial communities from Mid Atlantic Ridge, Atlantic Ocean - 356-284 | ecosystem: Environmental > Aquatic > Marine > Hydrothermal vents | place: Atlantic Ocean: Mid...
TTCCGTTTTATAAGCAGAAATAAATTGTTTGTAACTTTCCCCGAAATCCATTACTTCTCGCTTATCCAACGTAAGCCATGCATTCTTAGTTTTATATTCAAGATTCTCCATTATTCACCTCCAAAATTATTATAAAAACATTTGCATAAAAAGCAAAACTATATACAATTTAAAAAAGGAGATTTTATATGCCAATAAAGGGAAATTTAAAAGACTTTAAACTGGAAGAAATACTGCAAATGATTGTATCGGGTAAAAAGAGTGGGAAATTAGAAATAAATTCTCACGGAAGGAGATATCGTGTTTATTTTAAAAACGGGGAAATATTGCATGCTTCCGCTCCTTATTCCAACGGAGAAGACGCAATAAAGGATATCTTTCTTGAGAACTACGGCCACTTCGAATTTATACAAAACATTATACTCCCACCCAAAACGATTAAAAAAAATAACACGGAAATAATTTTTCAAGGGTTGTCCGTAAGAGATGAATGTGCCGATGTAAAGGATATATTTCTTGGTACGGCAAAGCTTATTTCCTCTCCGAATTCTACGGATGACGAGGTATCCATAACCGAAGAGGAATGGAAAATACTAAAGAATATAGCCGAGCAAAAAGATATAAACGAGATTTTAGAAAAAGAGGAATTGTCGTATTATAAAGCGTGCAGAATTCTAAAAAATTTAATTAAGAAAGGACTACTTAAAGTAGTAAAAAATGGAGGTGGATAGACAATGGAAGACGAAAGACTTTCAAAGTTTCAGGTAGTTTTAAACGAAGAGGAGTCAAAAATAATTGACGAAATGTTCGGGGAGTATCTTGCAGATTCAGAGGCAAAAGATATCATATTGCTAAACAAAAGCGGAGAACTTATTGCAAAGAGCGGAGATATTACGTCTGATGCCGCAGTAATGGTTTCCGCACTTGCAGCAGGCGTATTTTCCGCAACGAATGAACTCGCCAGAATTTTAGGAGAAAAAGAATTCACTATAACTTTCCACCAGGGAAAAGAGACAAATATTCACATTTCTCTTATAACACCCAATACTCTACTTGCCATTATATTCGATAACAGAGCTCCGATAGGTGCTATCAGATTTTGGGCCAAGAAAGTGGGCAACAGTGTAAAAGAAATAGTGAAAAAAGCCGAAAAGAGAAGCGAGGGACAAAAGACACCTCAAAATCTTGGCAAAGATATTGAGAACGAAATAGACAACCTCTTTTAGTACCCGAAAGGAGATCTGATGAGCACATTTAATTTCGCACGAAAGGAAATTTCGTTTAAGATAGTATATTACGGCCCGGCTCTAAGCGGTAAAACAACAAGTCTTCGATACATATACAGTTCATTGCCCGGAAAAGTAAAAGGGCAGTTCACGAGCATTGCAACAGAAACAGAAAGAACATTATTCTTCGATTTCCTGCCGTTGGAATTAGGCAGCATTAAAGGTTTTAAGATAAGATTAAGCCTATATACAGTACCAGGGCAATTCATATACAAACTTACAAGAAAGTCCGTATTGCGTTCTACGGACGGTATTATTTTCGTGGCTGATTCACAGAGAAGAAAGAAAGAAGAAAACATTTACAGTTTTAATGATATGCTGGAGAATCTTGAGGAATACGGAGAATCGCTTTCGACAATCCCCCTTATATTCCAATACAATAAAAGAGACATGGAAGACATTATGTCGGTTGAGGAACTTCAGAACACATTAAATCCCGAAAACAAATACACGTATTTCGAAACAATCGCGCTTGAAGGAAAAGGCGTGCTTGATGCGTTAAAAGCAATTACCAAACTCGTAGTAGCAAAGATATAGAATGAGTTGGCCAAAATTTATAGGAATAGCGGGCGGCACAGGTTCCGGAAAAACAACTGTGGCTGAAATCATTCAGAAACATTTCGGAAAAGAGAAGTGCTGTATTATTTCAATGGATTCGTATTATAAGGATTTTCCGGAGCTTTCTCTCGAGGAAAGAAAAAAAATAAATTACGACCATCCGTTTGCATTCGATATAGACTTATTTAAAAAACATCTCAATAAACTCAAAAACGGAGAATGTGTAAAAATACCGGAATATTCTTTCTCAATGTATAAACGAACGGGTAAGTTTAAAAAGGTATGTCCGACACCGGTCATAATAGTTGAAGGAATATTACTCTTCTACTATGAGGATATAAGGAATTTTTTTGACATCAAAATATTCATAGATGCAGACTCCGATGTAAGAATTATAAGGAGAATAAGAAGAGATGTCCTAAAAAGAGGAAGGAATTTGCGCTCAGTTACGGAACAATACCTCAAAACAGTCCGCCCCATGCATATTCAATTTGTCGAACCCACGAAACAATTCGCAGACATTATCATTCCGAGGGGTGGAAAAAACGAAATTGCAATGGATATATTGATAGCGAAAATCAAATCTTTCTTAAAAGAGTACGGTAAAAATTAGAGATATTGAATCCAACCGTTCTTAAATCCAAATTTCCTTAAAATAAAAGACGCTCTAAGAAGTTCGTTCTTAGATATTCTCCTGCCAATTTCTTTATAATTCATTGCCTTAAAAACCGGTACATACTGACTCATAAGGCTTATATAAACATCTGTACCTATGGCTTTTTTAATCAATTTCAAACTATTTGTCAGTTCATTCAAACCGTTAGGAAAAAGAAGGTGTCGGATAATCAACCCTCGCTTTGCAATACCACTTCTATTAACCTTCAAATTGCCTACCTGTAAGTACATTTCCTTTAATGCGGCAGAAACGACTTCCGTATAAAATGGGGCCGAAGAATACTTTACAGCCCATTCGTTAGTCCCGTAACGGAAATCAGTAAGATAAATATCAATAAAACCTTTTAAAAGCTTTAAGACCGCAACGGATTCGTATCCGCTTGTATTGTATACTATAGGCAAATTTAAACCGTTTTTTCTTGCAATTTTTATTGTAGAAACAGCTTGCGGCAAAAAATGAGTTGCAGTTATAAGGTTGATATTAGCTGCCCCCCTTTCTTGCAGCTCCAACATAATTTTTGCAAGTTTAGTAATACTTACGTATTTACCTACGCCATTTTGACTAAAATTATAATTCTGGCAGTACACGCATTTCAAGTTGCAATAACTAAAAAAAATAGCACCGGAACCATAACTTCCAACAAGCGGAGGTTCCTCACCAAAATAGAGAGTTGCGGAAGAAATTTTCATCTTTACACCTGCATTGCAGATGCCCCTTTCACCTTTAAGCCTACTAACACCACAATTTAACGGACACAAATAACAAGGAGAAAAAAGTGTATAAAGCGATTTAATTTGTGCGGTACTATTCATAAACTCCGTTTAAAGAGCTCTATGGATTTTATACTATCCTCAACGAATTTTTTCTTTCTTGTCTTTTTAGGGAGCTCAAAATAATCAGCAGGTATAATGCCAAAATTTGCCCTCATAGGTTGGGGATTCTCAAGCAAATTCGTTGTTACAAATCTTATAAGGCTTCCAAGCATTGTAGTTTGCGGCAAAGGAATGAGCTCTTCTTTTTTGAGGAATTTTATCGCATTGATTGCTGCAAACAAACCTGTAGCTATCGATTCCACATAACCCTCAACCCCACTTATCTGACCGGCAAAAAATATTGACGGATTTTTTTTTAACTGCAAAAACTCGTTCAGTAGTACGTTAGCCTTTATATAAGCGTTCTTATGAATCGAACCGTACCTGACGAATACGGCATTCTCCAATCCCGGAATAAACCGAAACACACGTTTTTGTTCGGAATATTTAAGTGCCGTTTGAAAACCAACAAGTTCAAACAAAGTTCCCTCTTTGTTTTCGCGACGGAGTTGAACGACAGCATAGTATTCTCTGCCAAACCCCTTAGGCCTGAGAGGCCCAAACCTAAGTGCATCTTTTCCCCTCATCGCTATTTCTTCGATAGGAAGGCATGCCTCAAAAAACTTTCTGTCAAAATCGTGCGGCAAATGTCTTTCCGCATGAATGAGTTCGTTATAAAATTTTTCATATTCTTCTTGGGAAAACGGAGCGTTAAGGTAATCAGAAGGCTGATTGTAACGGCCGCCCCAGAAAAGTTTGCTCATATCGAGAGATTCGAAAGTGACAACCGGAGATAAGGCATCGTAAAAAAATAGGTTATCAGTGCGAAGAAAATCTTTCAGGTAGTTTAAAAATAAATTTGATGTAAGAGGCCCTGTTGCAATTATACTAATTCCTTCCGGAATTTCAGTGACTTCTTTCCTGACAACTTCTATATACGGATTGGATTCTATGAGCTCCGTAACTCTTCTTGAGAAACAATTTCTATCAACAGCGAGTGCCTTACCCGCAGGTACGTTGCACTCGGAAGCAATCCTTAGTAAAGAAGAGCCCAATAAGAATGCTTCGTGCTTCAAAAGCCCCCTACCATTTTCGAGTTCTTTCGAACCAAAAGAATTACTACATACAATTTCCGCAAATAAGCTTCCGCGGTGGGCTTCGGTTTGTTTTAAAGGACGCATTTCAAAAAGTCTTACGGGTATTCCTTTATTTGCTATGTAAATTGCCGCTTCACTACCTGCAAGACCTCCACCAATTACGTTTATCTTCATGATATTTTGATATATCTACCTCCATTTCTCTTTACAAAACATTTTAATTCCATATAAGTAAGAATTGTAGTAAGACGTTCTACGGAAATACCCGTTTTTTGAGAAATTGTATCAATTGTTTCCGCGCTATTTTCAATAACGGACAGAATTTTTTCTTCATTCTCGTTTGGTTTTTCAGTTTCCTTATCACCAGTTAAAGCTAAATTTCTAAATTCCGGTATGTAAGAAATTACATCGTCAGTACAAGTAATAGGTATTGCCCCGTCTTTTAACAAGTCGTTAGTGCCTTCGCTTGTTCTACTTGTAATATTACCCGGTACAGAAAAAACATCCTTACCCTGTTCCGAAGCGAGGCGGGCAGTAATAAGCGAACCGCTCTTGCGAGCAGCTTCAATAACGATAGTCGCCAGAGATAATCCGCTTATTATGCGGTTTCTAAACGGAAAATTATATTTAGTGGGACGAGTCCCCAATGGAAATTCACTTACTAAAGCACCTGAAGTTTCGATCCGAGAATACAATTTTGAATTTGAAGCGGGATAAACGATATCAATTCCCGTGCCAAGTACGGCAGCTGTTTTTCCGTTACCGTCAATTGCACCGAGGTGAGAGGCAGAGTCAATTCCAACGGCAAGCCCGCTCACTACGGCTATTCCGAAAGAGGCAAATTCTTTAGCAAATTTATAAGCAACATTCCTTCCGTACGGAGAACATTTTCTCGAACCGACAATACTGACAGAATTTCGAAATAATCTCAACGAATCACCTTTTACATAAAGCGCCACGGGAGGATCGGGTATGTTCCTTAATCTCTCCGGATACTCAGCCGAATTAAAAGTAATAATACGTGCTCCTATATTTTTAACTCTTTCGTTTTCCTTTTCGGCTTCTTTCAAAATATCTCCGTTTATATGAATTCCGGAAGGCTCTCCGTTAAGTAATGCATGATAAATAGAGTTAAATTCGTCTCTTTTACCTTTAAATCTCATTAAATTTAATGCTATAAGTTCTATCTCTTTCACAAAGCAATAATATATGAATTTTAACAAATTAGCAAATATGCTATAATAAGTAAGCCTCCAGGGCAAGGTGAGCCGGAAATATTTTTCCGGCAATTCCTGATCGGCGGTGATGACCATACGTCTAAGCCCGCGAGCCTTTAAACGGTTGATCCGGTGAGAATCCGGAGCCGACAGTAAAGTCTGGATGGAAGGAGGTGAAGATTGACCCTGGACAATCGTTTGAATTGAAGCAAAGTAAACTAAAGGTAATTCTTTTTGCAGGAATCCTTGCAGCGTTGAGCTTCGTATTAATGCGATTTACGGAATTTCCACTCCTACCTGCATCAACTTTTCTTAAAACGGATCTTGGAGACATACCATTGCTTATAGGTGCAATTTATCTCGGGCCCATATACGGAATAGCCATTGCATTTACAAAAGATTTACTCTACTTGTTAAGCGGCGGCGGAAGTGGCGGACTACTGGGAGCTTTTATAAACTTTATAGCCCTTGGAACGTTTAGCGCAATTGTGGGATTGTTTTCAAGAAAAAGAAACAACGTTAATATCATTCTCGGTTTAATTTTTGGCACACTACTGATGGCACTTGTAATGATTCCTGTAAACCTATGGGCCGTTCCTACATTCTGGATGCCAAAAATCACCCATAAAGCACTTATGGATTACATACTTAAGTTAAATTTACCTTTTAATCTAATCAAAGGAGCAATCGATACAATAATAACTTTTATTGTATTTGTATCATTAAAAAATCGCTATAAAGGACTGTAAAAAGAAAGAGAGGGGTGTAAATAAATACCTCTCTCTTTTAAGTGATATTCTACCAATGTTCGAAACTTATGCCGAAATCCCCAGAGCTTCTTTGGCCTTATTCACGAGCGCAACAAAAGCATCAACATCATTAACGGCAAGATCCGCAAGCATCTTCCTATCAATTGTTACACCTGCTTTTTTAAGGCCGTTAATAAATCTGCTGTATGACAAACCGTACTGCCTCGAAAGTGCATTAATTCTTATAATCCAGAGATTTCTGAATTCCCTTTTTCTTTCTCTCCTGTGAACATAAGAATTTTTCATTGCATGCATTACCGCCTCGTTTGCCACTTTAAAACGTTTGGAAGCAGCACCACGGTAACCCTTAGCCATTTTGAGTATTTTCTTATGTTTTTTCCTTGTTACAATTCCAGCTTTTACTCTCATAACCAATCACGCTCCTTTCACTTCAAATAGGGAAGCAAAGCTTTAATGTTCTTTAAATCTTCCTTCTGAACGATTCTTTTTTTAAGTTGTCTTTTCTTTCTTTTCATTCCTTTTTTTTCAAGATGGTGGCTATGGCCTGCACCATAAGCAACAATTTTACCGCTTCCGGTTACTTTAAATCTCTTTGCTGCTGATTTCATTGTCTTCATTTTTTTTGCCATCTTTATCTCTCCTTTCCTTTAATCTTTTCAGAGTTTCCTTTGTCGGTTCAAAGTAGAAAATCAAATTTCTACCTGAAAGTTTAGGTTCAGAAACAAGAGACCCTACATCCGAAAGAGCATCTATAATGCGGTGTGCCAATTCAAATCCCTTTTCAGTATGAGCCATTTCTCTTCCCCTAAACCATATTTCCACTTTAACACGATTTCCTGACTCAAGAAACTTTTTGACCTTCTTGTTTTTCGTATCAAAATCGTTCTTATCTATCTTAAGCCGATAACGCATCTGCTTCATTTCTACCTTCATCTGTTTCTTCTTAGCTTCTTTCTCACGTTTGGACTTTTCATAAAGAAATTTCCCAAGATCAACGAGTTTGCAAACAGGCGGATTCGCATTAGGAGCAATCGCAATAAGATCATAACCTCGATCTCGTGCTAAATTTAACGCATCACGAGAACTCATTACACCCATCTGATTACCACTCTCGTCAATTACCCTTACTTCTTTCCATCTGATTCTTTCGTTTGCAATAACGTCTTTTTCTCTAATATTTTCACCTCCAAAATAAATATAGGTGGCACGAGGCCACCTTATAAAAATTAATAGTTATCCAATAAAACCTTTTCGCAGGCCTCGACGCCGCTTAAGGTAGGGCATTCACCCTTTTCCTCAATCTTTGCATAGATATTATAGTAAATTAACAAGTTTAATCAATAGTTTTATCTTCAATTTCTTTCAAAATAGTGCGTAGGAATTCATCCGCTTTAATAGCGCCGATGTTGCCCTTCTTTCTCTTTCTTACAGAGACGGTATTGTTCTCGACTTCTCTGTCTCCTATTACCAGAATATAGGGAACTTTTTCCTTTTCGGCATCTCGGATTTTGGAATTCATTTTCTCTCCCCTGTCATCCAATTCTACACGCACATGATTTTCAAATAAAAGGGAGTAAACTTTCTCCGCATAGTCAAGATGAGAATCCCCTATCGGAACTATTTTTACCTGAACAGGTGCAAGCCAAGTAGGAAAAGCCCCTGCATACTGCTCAATCAATGTTCCGAAGAAACGTTCCATTGAACCGAGAACAACCCTGTGAAGCATAATAGGCCTGTGAGATTTGCCGTCTTTTCCTATGTAAGAAACATCAAACCTTTCAGGCAAATTAAAGTCAACCTGCACGGTAGGCCCTTGCCACTCTCTGCCCAACGCATCAACAAGTTTTACATCTATCTTCGGACCGTAAAACACACCTTCACCCGGATCAATTTTATACGGCAGCCCTAATTTTTCCACTGCAATTTTTAACGCATTTGTTGCAAGCTCCCAGTTTTCCAAACTTCCGACATACTTTTCCGGCCTTGTGGACAGATAAATGTTATAATTCGAAAATCCGAATGTTTCTATCATGAATTTTGTAAAATCAAGCACTCCTATTATTTCATTTTCCAATTGATCTGGAGTTACAAAAAGATGTGCATCGTCTTGCGTAAAGCCTCTAACACGAAGCAGTCCGTGTAAAACACCAGATTTTTCGTATCTGTACACGGTTCCAAGTTCGGCATATCTGATAGGTAAGTCTCTATAACTACGGGTTTTCGATTTATAAACCATTATATGGAAAGGACAATTCATCGGCTTTATCATGTATTGGCCTTTATCAACTTCCATAGGGGAAAACATGTTTTCTCTGTAAAAATCCCAGTGTCCTGAAATTTTCCACAAATCAACACGTGCGATATGCGGAGTATATAAAAACTGATATCCTCTTTTTATATGCTCTTCTTTCCAAAAATCCTCTATCACTTTCCTTATTATTGCACCTTTGGGATGCCACAGTATAAGGCCAGGGCCTACATTTTCATTTATGCTGAAAAGATCAAGTTCCTTGCCAAGCTTTCTATGATCTCTTTTTTTTGCTTCTTCCAGAAAATTGAGATATTTTTTAAGTCCGTCCTTTGTAGGAAATGCAGTACCGTATATACGCTGAAGCATTTTATTTTTTTCATCACCTCGCCAATACGCACCGGCCACAGATAGGAGTTTGAAATTTTTTAAATATTTAGTGGAAGGAATATGAGGTCCTCTGCACAGATCGGTGAAGTCACCTTGCGTATATATGCTTACAGTATCATCAGGGATTTCTTCAAGGATTTCCAATTTATAGATTTGCCCTTTGTCCTTGAAATATTTTACTGCATCCTCTTTCGATATTACTTCCCTTTTAAAGGGGTAATCGGACTTAACTATTTCCTTCATTTCCTCTTCGATTTTCTTTAAATCTTCGGGAGTAAACGTATGATCCAGATCGAAATCATAGTAGAATCCGTTTTCTATTGCAGGTCCGATAGCAAATTTAACATTGGGAAAAAGATGCATTACAGCCTGCGCCATGATATGAGAAGCACTATGTCTCAATATTTCTTCCCCTTCGGGAGAATTAATATCTATAGGTTCCAATGTACATTCTTCTTCGATTTTATCTGAAAGATCCAAAAGTTTGTCTCCGCATTTTGCTGCAATAATGTTTCGATTCTGTATGCCAAAGTTTTCAAAGACTTCTTTTACGGAAACACCTTTTTTAAAAAGCTTGCTATTATTATTAACTGTGATTTTAATATCTTCCGGCATTTCTCCTCCCTATAAATAAAATTATGGTGGGCGATAGTGGAATCGAACCACTGACCTCTTCGGTGTCAACGAAGCGTTCTACCTCTGAACTAACCGCCCACGCTCTAATATTTATACAGAATATTTCATTCTTGTCAAGTATTTAAAGCAAAAAAACTCCCCACCTTTATCAGGCAGGGAGTTGAAAAATTATCAAATAAAAAACTAATTAATGCTCTCCGATATTTGCACGAAGTTTTGCAGCAAGTTCTTTAAGTCCGTCCTCAGGACTAATCTTACCAAGATAGATCTTTTGAAGTTCTGCTGCAATATCTCTTCTTGACGGATTCCATGCTGAGATCGGCGGTTCAACAATACAATTGGAAAGTTGATCGTAACCCGCTCTAAGATCCGGATGTTCGCTCAAGAAATTCTGCAAAATGGGAAGTTTAAGTGCGGATTTCCTTACAGGAAGATAGCCCGAACCGACCGACCAACGAGCTGTCTGCCTTGGAGAAGTAAACCACTTAACAAACTTCCATGCGCCCATTTGCTGTTCTGCCGTTGAATTTGTACCGAAAATAACTACATTGGTACCGTACATTACTGAATGCTGTCCTGCAGGACCTGCAGGGATAGGTGCTTCGGCAAATTTAAATTTTCCGCCAACAGCTTTATTAATGTAATAGTAACTTGCAACGCTCGCAAATACGAATGCACACTTCTGGTTACCAAAGTCTGTCTGATAGCTGTATCTTGTTGTAATGTGCATTTCGCCGTTTTTCACAAGATCGTTGAACTTCTCAAGTGCAATAAGTGCCGCAGGTTTTTCGGCATTCGGAGTTTTATCCACTACAACTTTTCTGTAATCATTGGAAAGTACCTGTCCGCCATATTCAAACACTCTTCCATACCAAAGGTCAACTGACGGAGTATAAGAAACGCCCCACTGGCTACCATCCGATTTGGTAAGAATTTTACAATCTTGTGCAAACTCATCCCATGTCTTCGGAGGGGCAGAAATACCATTTTTCTTCAACATATCAACATTGTAATACATTACAATGTTACTCTTGTTGAACGGGAGCATCCAAAGTTTTCCGTCCGGTAAGTACCCGTCTTTCCACATATTTGAGAAGAAATCTTCTCTGTCTTTTTTCAGCAATCCATCCGGGCCGTTTACAAATTTTTCCATCGGAATAAGATAACCGCCGGTAATGTACTGCGCTACCCAGTTTTCGTATGCCTGAGTAAGAACAGGTGGATTTCCCGCTGCAATTGCAGCAATCGTTTTCTGCTGCAGAGGACGGTAGCTTGAGAAAGACGTTCCTTTAATCTCGATTCTCGGATGAGTTGCATTGAACTCTTTGATAAGAGCATTAAGGGTTTCGCCCTGTTTGTAGTTCATTGCATTCCAGAAAGAAACCTGAACAGGTTTCCATTCAGGTGAATATTTAATCGTAACGGATCTTTCCGTTCCATTCCAGAAAACTTCCATTCCCAATGTTTCGGCAACAAATCTTACCGGTACAACAGTCCTTGAAGTTTTTACAATAATCGTTGGTGCTGCATCGAGATACACATCATAACCATTTGCCTGCGCTTTTACGCTGTCAATCTTCAGAATAGCAATGTTTTTGCCAAGAGTAATCGTTACCGTTCTGTCCTTAGCATTCCACTGGACATTTGCCCCCATCGCTTCCGTTACAAACCTGATAGGAACCATAGTCCTGTTGTTCATAATCACTGGCGGCTGATCAAGGCTCTTTTCAGCGCCATTCACATAAGCCACCGGCTTACCAATGTAAATCTTTACAGTAGTAACATTCTCAGCTGCTGTTTTTGAGAAAGGAACAACAACAGTTGCAGCAAGAAGCACTACAAGCACTAAAGCCAAATACTTTTTCATACTACGCACCTCCTTATCTTATTTAAAATATTTTTACTAACCTTTTAATGCTCCTCTCGAAAGGCCTTCAATAAACTGCCTCTGGAAGAGGATAAACAGAATCAAAACAGGTATTGTAGCCATTGTAGAGCCAGCCGTAAGCAATCCCCACTGATCACCTTCTTCACCTAAATAAGAATTCAAAGCAACTTCCAAAGGCCAAATATGGGGACTACGCGCCACAATTAACGGCCAAAGGAATGAATTCCAACTACCAAGAAAAACGAACAACGAAAGTGTAAGAAGCATAGGGCCGGCCATAGGCACGGCAATAGAAACAAAATATCTTCCTATGGAACAGCCGTCAACCTGCGCCGCTTCCCATAGTTCATTAGGCAAAGTTTTGAAGAACTGCCTCATAAGGAAAATTCCAAAAACACTTGCTCCCCATGGTACTATCATAGCTTGGTACGTATTGAGCCAATGCAAATTCTTTAAAATTACGTAATTCGGTATAAGAAGCATTTCACCAGGAATCATCATTAACCCGAGCAAAAGCATAAAGATCTTATCTCTCAAAGGAAATTTAATCTTCGCAAAAGCAAATCCTGCAAGAGTAGAGTTAAAAACGGAGAGAATTGTCGTTGTTGTAGCTATAAATATCGTATTGAATATGAAACGCCACCATGATACGCCAAACGGAGGATTCGTCCACATATCCACATAGTTTTTAAAGTAAAAATCTGGAATCAGTTTTGGCGGAAATCGGAAAAGTGTAGAAGTTTTATCAAGAGAAGACACAATCATCCAATAGAAAGGAAAAGCCATAACAACAACCGCAACCGTAAGTATAAAGTAAGTAAAGAACACAGACCATTTAAACTTGTTATGCTTTTTCATTTGCTACCTCCCCGTTTGACTGCGTTTCACCCGCATAAAAAACTTTTCTCCCGGTAAAACGCATGTTAAGAAGAGTAAGGGCAAATATGAATATGAAGAGCATTACCGCTACTGCACTTGCATATCCGGCTCTCCAATCTTGGAATGCCTTCACGTACAGATAATATCCCATCGTTGTCGTACTGTTATACGGGCCTCCGCTCGTCATGACGAATACCGGTGTAAACATTTTAAACGCACCTATCATAGATATAATCAAAATAAAGAAAGTTGTAGGCGAAAGAAGAGGCCACACAACATTCCAGAATACACCCGTTGCATTAGCTCCGTCAATTTCGGCAGCTTCTTTAAGTTCTTGAGAAATATTAGAAAGCCCTGCCATAAAAATAATCGTGTCAAATCCTATTTCATGCCAGGACACATAAATAACAATTGCAATCAAGGCAGGCGGAAAACTCAAAAGCCATTTTACGGTATGCAAATGCAGCATCTTAAAGATCGCATTTATAATACCGTAATCATTCTCTTTAAACATCCACATCCACACAATTGAGGTAGCAACAAGAGGGGTAACATAGGAAATAAAAATTCCCAACCTGAAAAACCCTCTAAAACGAATAGGCTTCATAAGAAGAATGGCAAGGCCAAGCGAAATGGCGATTTGTAACGGAACGCTCAAAGCAACGTATTCCACCGTGACAAGCACGGAATGCCAGAATTCAGGTGCATAGGGAGAACGGAACAATAAATTTTCGTAGTTCTGAAGGCCTATGAATTGTTTAGGGCCAATCATATTCCATCGCAACATGCTTATGTAGAACACAAAAAGAGATGGAAATATTGAGAACGTAAGTAGTATTAATGTGGCAGGAGAAATAAAGAGGTATCCTGTAATTGCCTCTTTTATTCTCTTTAACTTTTTACGGCGCATAGAAACTTCTTTATTGTACTCTTCTATCTCTGCCATAACCTTCTCCTTTCTCATTACTGCATATCATTATATCCAAATAGGAAATTCATGTCAAATTATACCAAATATTATTAAAATTTTATAGTAAATCAAACGGAGATTTTTCATCATTAAATTCAATCAGTTCCACATTCGCACCCACCGTAAGCAGAGATTTTTTCATTGCAGGAACAAAAAA
>Ga0256833_1002296_pt1 | contig 13583 bp, 14 predicted proteins | sample 356284metaG_FD_190535 | JGI IMG/M metagenome (GOLD analysis project Ga0256833, IMG submission 190535) | Hydrothermal vent microbial communities from Mid Atlantic Ridge, Atlantic Ocean - 356-284 | ecosystem: Environmental > Aquatic > Marine > Hydrothermal vents | place: Atlantic Ocean: Mid...
TGGCTCGTGCTCAACACTAGCAAGATAGAGTCCATGGTGACCTGGCTTGCTAGGGAGAAGATAGCCCCGATAAACGGTACCCCGTGCATCCAGGTAAGCAGTGCTAACACCTCCACCGGGGCGACACGTTACAGGCTCTACCACTCACAGTGCGACTACATTTTCCTAGTGCTCGCCACCCCTAGGCCGAGCTACCTGACGTACCAGTGGATGAACGCGACTGCTCTAAGCCTCCTCACACCAATCACCACTGTGGGAGTAGGGTTATCAACGTTCCCCGGCTACGCCTACCGTGTCCTAAGAGGAGGGCTGAGCAGAGTCATCGCCCACGAGGCCGGGCACTACCTGGGGCTCAATCACCCGTTCCAGACAAGTAGCTGCGACGTAACGGGTATAAACTGGTTAATGGATTTCATCGAGACACCTATGAGCTACTATGACGAGGAAATAGCATATTATCGTGTAGGAGACGTTTCGCCATACAACTCGTTCCAGACAGCCCTCTTCCACATAGCAGCGCTAATAGCCTCGGGGAAGACCTCTCTCAACGAGGCCCAGAGGCTCCTCGACAAGTACAATCCCCAGGAGGCGTTGCGCATAATACTATCCACGGCCCCCGCGGCGCCCCAGGGAGCCAAGACACTAACCACTAGCGCTGGTTCCCAGCAGGCTAGAAAGAGTCCCCCAAGCACCAGCTCAACACACACAGTCACAACCAAGGGCAGGCTGAATAGCCCCAACAATGCAGCGACACCGCTTCTAACCATCCTCGGCCCAGTAGCCATAACAGCCACGGCCATAATGATCCTCTATCACCGACGCAAACACTCGTGACAAGCACTTAGCGAGCAACGGGGAGAGACAAAAACTAGGCCATCACGCCTCTTCTTTTAAGAATCTTCACTATTTCTCTGAGAGCCTCTAGTAGCCTCTTATCCTCCTCCTGTAGAGTTTTCTCTACAGCACTAATGTCTATTTCATCGCCTAGGGCTCCTATGATGAGTAATACCCGGCGTCTAGCCTCCTCGCTGTCCCAGTAAACCCATTCACGCAGGTACCGGATCAGCAGCTGCTCGGGGGCCTCGAGATAAAACCATCCAAACCCTGGAACCTCCACCCTGATAGGATCAAAGCTGGAACGATACACTGGGCCCAAGAGATCAATCGCTTTCTCCACTCCGGCGAGGCTTATTACGGGTCCACGAGCGCTCTCTTCATAGACTCTGCTTAGCTGCTGCAAGGCCTCCTCGACAGCCTTGTAAGCCTCGTAACCTGTGACAATTATATCCACGTCTAGGGTTCTTGTGGTGCCTCCGAGAAGGAGTTCTAGAGCAAAACCGCCGACAACGATGACCCTACCCCCAAAGCTCTCCTCAACTACCCTGTTTATGACAGCTATGAGGGCTGCGAACCTGTGCTCCGGCCTACTCAGCCCGGTTATCCTGGGTATAGCCTCCTTAACGGCTTCTAGTATCCTCTTAGCAGAGGTTCTCTGTGCAGAGGACAATGCTGTTTCCTCTCCACTTGTAGCTGCGCTGTGCCTCTGAGCGCGCAACATATGCTAGTCTAAGCACCTCGTCTAGGTCTTTGCGCGTCAGGGTGTCTGTCGCGCCACTGGTATCTAGTATGAGTGCTACTATTTTTGCCCGCTTAGTGGCTAGCCTGGATGCCTTCTCCTCGAGCTCCCCGAGGCTTATCCTCTTCTCGGAGCTGGGGGTGTCTCTGCGTGGCACCTGGTACCCCGGTGTTCTTGTGAATCCCTTACGCTATTCTTTTATTACTAGATGCTGCTCATCTCTATCCTCTCTAGTCCCTCGAGCCTCTTCTCTCTCAGCCCTAGCCCCTTCTCCCTCGCCAAGTCCCTTATAGTAGAGGATACGTACGCCCTTAGCCCCGGTGCCTCGACGAGTACTGGCTCGTAGTAAGCCTGCCTGGCCTTGTCACCGCTTATCCTCGGCGATAGGTAGCCGTGGAGGTAGAGAATAGGGTTCTCCCCCGGCTCTATTATGGCTATTCCTAGGTCTAGGGCGCTCTTGACATAGGGCTTGGCCTTCTCTATGGCGTCCCCCACGCCCAGCCCCATTGACAAGTATCTCGCGAGGAGTATAGCGAACACATGTGTATCGGTGTAGGCATCCGGTACTACTCCTACCTCCTCCACAAGCCTCTCCTTGTCGAGGCCCCCGTTGTGCACTAGGTAGATCTCTAGCCTCCTACTAGGGAGCTCGACGACCTCGTGGAAGGGGTGAGCGTTCATGCCTCCGCGGGGCTCTTTTCTCCCAGCCCTCCTGGCGTGGAACAGGATGAGAGCAGCCTCGGCCCCCCGGGTCTCGCTGGCTAGTCTCTGCGCAGCCGCTCTTAGAGCAGCGAGATTAGCCTCGCAGGCCTCTTCTTCCCCGAGCCCCGCGTCGGCGGCGTCGAAGCGCTCATAGCTGAGAACCCAGGCACCGCTCCTCCTAATAGCGGCGAAGTACCCGTACCCGTGGCAGTGACGGGGCTCGCCACCAGTTATAGCCGCTAGGTAGGGATCGTTGCTAGCGGCGTCCGGGAGCAAGAGGACCAGCTCAGCAAGCGCCTCAACCCCCTCGCCCCGGGCTAGGCCAGCAACCATCCTGCACACTATTATCCTCCTCCACGCTTAGGGCTCTAGGCGATGAGGGCCCCAGGGCCCAGGGGGAGGCATTAGTTATTGGGGATAAAAACTTGTGGAGAAGCAAGCGCGCGGGATCATGTAGAGAAGAGCCCGTTACTGTATTGAGGGAAAAAGAGCTAAGGGGATGGGGCTAGGGTGCCTGGGTGTACGCGTATAGTGGTATACCGTATAGCTTCCACGGCTGTATCGCCAGCGCTATGGTGACTAGAACCGCTATTAGGGCAGCGTATACGCGGTAATCGCTTCTTATCACCGGGGTCTCCTCTGTCGGTGGCTGTACTAGCTGGTAAAGCATGTAGCCGTAATAGTAGGCTGCTATCGCGAAGTTGAGCAGCATTAGGAATGCTAGCCACGCGCTAGCAGAGGTCGCTGCTATTAGTAGGTATAGCTTGCTCCAGAACCCTAGCGTGAACGGGAGACCCATTAGGTTCATCAAGGCTATTGCTAGTGCCGCGGCCGCTACCGGGCTGCGATAGGCTAGTCCTCGTAGCCTGCTCCAGGTGCATGGCCCGTCCTCGCAGGTGGCGTCTAGTACCTGGAAGCCCGCTAGCTTGGAGAACGCGTAGGTGGTTGTGTGGAGCGCTATACCTGCTAGCGCGGCCTCCCGGTTAATGCCCGCTAGCGCTGCTAGCGTTGCGAAGCCAACGACTATGTAGCCTGCTTGTGCAACGCTGCTATACGCTAGTGTTTTCTGCGGCGAGTCCTTGACGGTTAGTACTCCTCCCAGGTTCCCGTAGAACATTGTTAGTAGCGCTAGTATCGCTGCTATCCAGAAGAGCGAGGCCGGGGCCCTTAGGGCGAAGGGTGTTATGAGCTTCACTATGAGCAGGGCCGCTATGAGCTTGGCCAGCGCCGAGGCCGCTGCTACCGTGATGGGCCTAGAGTTGCCGTAGACGTCTATAGCCCATGCGTGGAACGGTACCACGCCCATCTTGAACCCTACCGCTATTATTATGAGGGCTACTACTGGCACCGTGTAGAGAGGGTCTGTCTGCACAAGCCCTGCGGACATATAGACGTCTCCGTGGACTATGTAGTAGAGTATTATGCCGAAGAGTAGCAGTATTGTCGCAACCGAGCCGGTTACGCCGTACTTCATAGCCGTCTCGGCCGATATCCCGTTCTTCCGGAGAGCTATCAGTATATACGCCGCGACGGCGGCCATTATCCAGGCGACATAGGCTAGGTAGATAACCCTAGCGAACCCTATGGCTATGAGCCCTAGCACTATCAGCGCGAGTATAGCGTAGAAGGCGTCACCAGCATCCCACTCCTCCGTAACGCTGTGAGCACCGAGCCCTGCTAGTAGGAAAACCATTATAGCCACTATTACGAGGAACAGGGAGTACTTGTCATAAACCGCTGAGCCGTGCAGCACAGTGACGTAGGGCACGGGGCCCATCTCGTAGCCTATGTAGAGCAGCATGAACAGCATCAGTAGCGAGGAGGCGTAGAACGAGGCCTTCACGGCACGCTTCCCGAGCAGCGGGGCAGCTAGCGCCGTGAACCCGTAAGCTACCGTTGCTATCACCAAGCCCGAGACATATACCGAGACCATCCCCTATCACCCATCTCCTAGCGCTCACCCAGTGAACAGTATGACGAAGGCAGAGACCAGGGCGGCGAGGAGTATGCCCATAAAGAAGTAAGCCATGTATGTCTGTAGCTCCCCGCTCTGTAGCTCCCGGATCCTCCTGCTCAGCGACACGTTGGCCCCCGGCACCGCCACGTGCAAGAGCTCGTCGTACCCCTTCTCAACGCTGTCCCTCAGCCACCTTGATAGCCAGGCGCCCGGGTACACTATGAGCCTATAGATAGCTGAGTTCACGTACCAGCGATCATAGAGGAAGTTGTACAGTGCTCGTAGAGACGCGCTCCTCTCAACCCACTCTATCGGCCTCACGCCCATAAAGTATATCGCTACCGTGGAGGCGCCTATTATCGCTGCCAGCGTGCCCGGCAACATATCCATAACGCTTAGGTGGGGCTCCGGGGCGCCGACAGCCTCTGCTATATGGGGCTCCACCCATGGCCAGACGAGGCCTAGGCCTAGCGCTGTTAGGCCTAGGGCTAGGTAGGGGCCCAGCATCAGTGGATGAGCCTCGTGTAGGTGCTCGTGCCTCTTCCTCATCGGTGCGTGGAACACGAAGTATATCATTCTCATAGTGTAGGCGCCGGTGAGCACAGCCGTTACCAGGGCGCCTATCGCTAGCCACTCGTTGTACTCGCCCATCGCGTGCACCGCTAGGTCCTTGCTCCACCACCCGGAGAACGGCGGTATGGCTGCTAGGCTTAGGCCAGCGAGCACGGTTGCGACATAGGTCCACGGCATGTACTTCTTTAGCTCGCCCATATCGTCTATGAAGCGGCTATGCACAGCGTGTATGATCGCGCCAGCGGCGAGGAAGAGCGCTGCCTTGAACACAGCGTGTGATATGAGGTGGGCGAAGCCGCCTAGATCGCCTAGCGCTGCCTGGTTCACAGCCGCCCCGGCGAATATTGCTCCGAGCATGTAGGATAGCTGGCTCGCTGTCGAGTAGGCTAGTATTAGCTTAAGCTCCCTAGACACTATAGCCATTGTTGCCGTGGCGAACGCTGTTAGCAGTGCTAGCCACGCGAGCGCCTCCAGCATCGAGGCGCCGCTGCCGAATGGGGCGAAGACACCGAGCGCTATTATCGGGGCGAAGCGGAGAGCGTAGAACACGCCAGCCTTAACCATTGTTGCGGCGTGTATCAGCGCCGAGACAGAGGTGGGGCCGGTCATGGCTGTGACGAGCCACTCGTGGAACGGGAACTGGGCGCTCTTCGCCAAGGCTCCTAGGAAGAATAGGAGTATCCAGAACCCGGCTATGCCTCTCAGCGTCAGCTCGGCGAAGAACTCGTAGATATGGTTGTGCAGCACCGCTATACTAGTCGAGCCGAGCACGGCGTAGACGACTCCGAAGCCTATGAGCATGCCCACGTCCCCGAGACGGGTGAAGACTATTGCTCTCAGACCACTGTGGCTAGGCGTGAACCACATCGGCACCTTCCAGGCCTTCCTGCCAGGGTCTCCTACCCAGAACTCCTCGCGGTCATCGTAGTAGAAGCTTATCAGCGCCCAGCTCGATAAGCCCGTGCCCTCCCAGCCAACGAACATGGTCACCATGTCGCCAGCGTATACTAGTAGCAGCATGCTGGCCACGAAGAAGGTGTAGAAGAACCAGTAGCGCGGCGCCCCCCACTCGCCGATGTACTCAACGCTATAGATGCCTATGAGTAGGCTCAGGGTCGCCACGACGACGCCCATTATGAGGGAGAGCTTGTCAGCCATTATGGAGAAGTGCACTCCTAGGCTCTTCACCCAGGTATAGCTTAGAACAGACTCTCCGCTGCCCAGCGCTATCCACGCGAAAAGCGTCGATAATACTAGCCCTGCTACGCTAGTCCAGGCTACTGTTCTCCACTTGGCCTCGGCGGCGCCCAGTAGTAGGGCAACTACTGAGAACAGGTACCCTGTGAGCACGCTCGCAAGCGCCCACGAAGCCGCGTCCATCAAGGCATCACCTCAGAGCATAGACTGTTTTCACGGTCTTCGCGACGGGGTCGGCGAACCAGCCAATAACTATGAAGAAAACTATCGCGAGTACGAGGAGAACGAGGAGGGAGGCAATGAGGCCCTTGGCGGGCTTCTCCGTGGCCCCCTCGTAGCTCGGGCCACCTGGCCCGTAGAAGACCCTCTTAAACGTGGTGAAGCTATAGATAACCGTGAGCGTCATAGAGGCGATCACGAGCACTGATAGGGCTACGAAGCACCAGAGACTATAGCTCATAGCCCACTTGGAGAACCCGAATACTAGGTACAGCTCGCTCCACATACCCATTGTGGGTGGGAGGCCCGATATCAGCATGAAGCCTATGAGCGCCAGCGCGCCCGTGTACGGCATTTTTCTCAGGAGACCACCCATGTTCTCCAAGTCCCTCGTCCCCAGGGCGACTATGAATATGCCAGCTACGCCGAAGAGGAGGGCCTTGCCGAGCGCGTGGGTTAGGTAGTGTAGTATCGCCCCCGTCTCCGCCTCAGCGTTGGCTATCGCTAGCCCCATCATCAGGTAGCCCATCTGGGATATACTGCTATAGGCGAACAACCGCTTAATATCGCGCTGGGAGAGGACGAGAAAGCCCCCATAGAGCATCGTGGCTATAGCCCATAGGAATAGTATTGGCGTCGCCTCGCCCCACAGGGAGCCGAAGTAACCAACCCCGGCTCGTAGCAAGACGTAGCCGCCTATACCGATGAGCAGCGGGGATAATAGAGCCGATATCGGTGTAGGGGCCTCCGCGTGCGCGTATGGCAGCCATAGGTGTAGCCCGCCCATGGCCATCTTTATGCTGGCCCCTATCAGTACTAGGAGGAACGCCGCCAAGCTATGACTGACGCCCGTGACGTAGCCCGCCCCGGGCACGTAGAAATCGAAGCGGCCTACAACGAACATGCCGATGATGAACAGTACTGCTCCTACATGGGTCCAGATGAGATATATTAGGCCTACTCGGAATCTGTCACCATAGCCGTAGAGGACTATGAGTAGCGCGCTCGGTATCAGTGTTAGCTCTAGGAATAGGTAGAAGAGGATAGCGTTGCTAGCCAGCACCGCTCCAAGCATGCCTGCTGTGAACAACTGGTATAGGAGGAAGTAGGTGGAGAAACTACCCGAGCCCATCTCGTGGAAACGGTGCTCCATGTACGGCGCCGAGTAGAGCGCAATGATGAAGCTAACCACGGCGACGCTTAGAGCCATCAGGGCGCTAATAGGGTCCATGAAGAGGCCTAGTACCCCGAAGCTACTCGTCTTAGCGTACAACGGGTCAACCGCGACAACGTTGTCGCGGAAAACCTTAGCCAGGACGGGGGCTAGGAGGGCTAGTGTCACCGCCCAGGATCCCGCTGCGATGCCTACGTGCGCGGCCTTGGAGGCCCTGCGGGCAGCGGCGTTGATGAAGCCAGCTATTATTGGTACGAGCACCGAGGCCCAGAGGATAGGGTACCCTAACACATACTCTGTAGCCATGAGGTGTCACCCCTTCGCCTCGCGTAGATCCCTTACCGCGAGGGTTCTCCTCGTGCGGTAGATGAGCACGACTATAGCTAGGAGTACGGCCATCTCGGCTATGGTCAGGATGATCACGGTTAGGAGGACCGAGTAGAACCCAGCCTTAGAACCCGAGGACGCGACAACACCTATGTACGCGGCAGTCAGCACAACGACGTTGAAGAGAACCTCGACAGAGACCAAAAGCCTTAGAAGGCTCTGAGCAGTCAGTATCCCGTATATAGCGGCTGAGCCCGCGACCACGGTGGCGACGTAAATTAGTGCAGCCAGCAGCTCACCGTTCAAGACCCGACTCCTCTCCTCCAATCTGTTAATGAAGCGATTACACGTGAGTTTAAAGAGATAACCCTATGCATAACGGCAAAAACTAGGCCGTGGATGCGCCGCTCTCTTGGCCCCTCCTAGCCACCGAGACAGCCTCTATGAGCACTGCCGCGATAGTGATCATCATCAGTATTGTGCATAGCCAGCAACCGGTGAAGAACCTAGCAGCATCGGCCAGGCTATACTTAGCCTGCGCTAGCTCAGTGCTCGTCACCGGGTGCCTAACAGCGTACACCGCCATCGGCGCCTCAAGGGTAGCTGCAACCACTACTGATAATAGTGCCAGGTCTCGTCGATGAGCGGTCTCCTCGTAGAGGTCGCCGACCATCATCACTATGAAAGCTAGCAGCGCTATAGCGGTACCAGCGTAGACCACCACGTAGAACGCCGCCAGATAGGCGTACCCCATGAGCCCTATCAGCGCCGCTGTAGCGAGCGCCACTATGAGCAACATGAACACTGCCTTCATAGTCCTCTTAGCAGTAACAGTTGCTACCGAGGCGGCTGCGAGCACCACGAGGGAGCCTACTATGGCCGTGTTTAGGGTCACGCTACTCCACAGGCTCATACCTCAGACCCACCTCCTCATCAACACGGGCTACGACTAGCTTACGCTTCCTCTTAGCATGGGCCTCTACCAGCTTCTTCGAGACAATGTGCCACTCTACCGGGTCGAAGTCCATGCTCTCAACGGTCTCGAAGACCTCGTCGTGCACAGGGCTTACGTCGAGAGCATCTGTTGGGCATATGTCGGTGCAGAGACCGCAGTGAATGCAGCGACCAGCATCATAGCCTGGTCTTATCCTCTTATCCCCGGGGACCCTAAACATATGGATAGCTCTCGGAGGGCACACCTGGGCGCAGAGGCTGCAACCAATACACTTATCGTAGTTAAATATTATGAATCCTCGGAAGTACTCCGGCCTCTTCTCCTCCATATCCGGGTACATCAGCGTCATTGGCTTCTTTGTGAGCCACTTAATACCAGTAGCTATTGCCTCTAGGTGAGCGAGCACAGGGTTTACCTGGGGCCTATGATCATCGTTCTTCTCTTCTCTTTTCCTCCTATCATCCGCCAAAGCGGAAAAACCTCCCCCAATTCTACGCGTATATTGCGTGGACAAAAACGCCTAGGGCTAGGGCTATGAACCCGAGCGGGAAGAGCCGGGCCCAGAAGAAGTTCATGGCCTGGTCTAGCTTCATCCTACCGTACACAGCTCTCAGGAACACCGAGAACAACATGACTAGCAAAGACTTCACATAGACAGCTATCGCGCCGAGCAGCGGCGTGGTGAACGGGGCCCATCCCCCTAGGAATAGTAGCGTGAACGCTATGCTCAGCGTATAGAGCTTCGTGTAGTCAAGCGCCATGGTTAGGGCGTAGAGTATGCCGCTGTACTCAGTATAGGGGCCCTGCACTATCTCCTGCTCGCCCAAGACTATGTCGAAGGGCACCCTATCCGTCAGCAACAGCGTCGCGAGGAAGAAGAGGAGAGCCGCAATAGGGTTAGATACCAGCCCTATTATCCCAGTACTCATCTGCTTCTCCACCGCCTTCACGAAGTCCAGTGTACCATACATCGCCGCTACTGCTAGCAATGAGAGAGCGAGCGTTATCTCGCCAGACACTGTTAGCAAGGCCTCTCTCCCGCCACCGATCATTGAGAACTTGTTGCTAGAAGCCCAGCCCATCAATATGATCGCTATCGGCGCGAGCGTTAACAACGCGTAGACTATTACTATGCTGAACTCGCTGTGGAACCCATAGATACCCGGCCCCCCGGGTATCACTGCGAAGGGCAGCGCTAGCAGCGTGAACGCGACTATGGGGCCCAGGACGAACATGGTCCTATCGGTCTCGACATGGACTATGACCTCTTGGAGAGCGAACCTAGTACCATCAGCTATTAGCTGTAAGGCGCCTCGCAGCCTCGGTGACACGTAGTACGGCCCCACTCTCTGCTGAACCCTTGCAGCCATCTTCCGCTCAGCCCAGATGAGGAAGAGAACAGTGCCTAGGAGAGCCACTAGGCCCGGGTAGACAAGGGGCGCGAGGAAGCCGCGCAGAGCCCATACGGGTACGTGGAGTATCCGAGCAAGCTCCACGAGAACCATGACGGTCTCCCTCCCTCTACCTATCCGCCTCGGGTGGGAAGTAATCCATGCTCCCATAGATGGCTGGTAGATCCATGAGGGTGTGCCCGGGAGGCAGGATCGAGAACATTATCGCGTTCCTAGCGCTCGGCGTCACTATTCTCAACCGGTAGGGCATCATCCCGCCATCGCTCACCAGGTAGTAGGTCACCTCCCCGTGCCCCATCTCGCCGCGGGCGAAGACCTCCCCCCTCCTCGGCCGGAGCCTGACATAGCTTCCTGGGAGCTTCACCCTCCCCTTCTCGAACCACTTCTTCATAGCCGGTGGAACCATTTTCGCGAACCTCTCGTGGAATATTGGGCCCTCGGGGATCTGTTTCAGCGCCTGCTCTATCAGGTCGAGGCTTAGCTCTATCTCCCTTAGCCTAACCCATACCCTCTCCAGCGCGTCGCCGTACTTCCCCACCACTGGCTCGAAGTCCAGCTCGCTGTATGCGGCGTATCCTAGTAGGCGTGCATCGTACCTCACACCGCTGGCACGTAGATTAGGCCCCGTTATGCCGTAGGCTATCGCCTTGTCCCTTGGCAGCACCCCGACGTTCTCGAGGCGGCCACGTATAACCGGGTTGTTGAAGAACACCTTGTCATAGTCTTTTAGCTTGCGGAGCATGTACTTCTTAGCCTTCATGAACTCGTCCCGGAAGCCCTGGGGTAGATCCCTCCTAACGCCGCCGAAGATGTTGTACGTGTGGGTAAGCCTTGCACCAGTCAGCAGGGAGGCCAGGTGGACGAAGACTTCTCGGTCGCCGAAGCCCCACATGAACATCGTTGAGTGGTTTAGGAATATCCCGCCAATGCCTAGGCCGTAGAGGTGGCTCGAGATACGGTTTATCTCGCAGAGTATTGTGCGCAGGTACTTCGCCCTGGGAGGAGGCTCGACACCCAGCAGCTTCTCGACAGCCTCTACGAAGGGGAGCGTTATGTTGCACGAGTCAATAATCGTCATCCTCTCCACGAGGCTTATAACCCTAACGTATTCTCTTACCTCGGAGAGCTTCTCCATAGTCCTATGAACATAGCCTATATCGGGGTCAACGCGCACAATAATATCGCCGTCAAGGTAGACAACGAGCCTCATATGCCCCGAGGCCGGGTGCTGGGGGCCAATATATAGCTCGACAACCCTATAGCCCTCACGCTGACCAAGCTCCCTACCAGTCATGCCGGGCAACTCTATCTTAGACATACCACTAGTCACCCTCGAAGAAGCCGCGCCAACGGCGCGGCCACAGCTACCGAGACCCAGGCTACAAGAAGGCAAAGGCATCCTTAATAAGGATAAGTCGGGCGAGAATCAAACGGAGTAGCTTGCACTCGGAATAGGCGGGCCTGAGAAACATTCACTGGAGGCGCACATGTCTTGAGCGCTTCTCTCGACCAAGCCTTACAGGGCATTGCCTCCTCCTCGTCCAAGCGCGAAAACTTCCCAGTCTACACCATTTCCCCGGACAGGATAAGGCAGGCTGCCCAGAGGCTACGAGACCTGGGATACGACTACCTCCTCTCCATAAGCGCGGTGGACCTACCTAAGGAGAAGAGGATCAAACTAGTCTACCACTTCACCAAGAGCAGCGACGCCTCAGAGATAGTAGCCATAGAGACCTTCCTCCCAAGAGAGCGCCCACAGATAGACACTATAAGCGACATATACCCAGCAGCCCTCTTCCAAGAGAGAGAAGAATACGAGATGCTAGGAGTATACTTCCGAGGCCATCCAGACCTAAGACACCTCCTCCTACCCCCCGAGTGGCCCCCAGGAGTATACCCGCTGAGAAAAGACTTCAAAGTATACGAGGAACCCATACACACAAGCAAACCCTCCAAGCCAATATGGGTCCTAAAACCAGAGCTCAAACCAAAAACACAGGGCAAGGAAGCACCAGGCAGCGGGGCCCAGCAAGCCAAGAAACCAGGGAAATAGTGGCCAGGAGGAGCCCCGAGAAGCCTCTATGATCCTACTCGGCTTTTTCCCCTCTTACTAGGTGATGGGCAGCTGTTCTCCCCATTATTCCTCGGGCTCCATACACGGTGGGGACTCGTTGAGAAGAATGAGGCTTAGTCAAAGCCCAGGCTCCTAGTGAAACAGTTAAAATATTATGACAGGGGACGACTAGGCCCCTGTTCGCCTCCCACGAGGGCTAGTCTATGGGTATTCCTCGCTCCTCGTAGTAGTTCTTGGTTGGCTGTTTTACTGGTCTCATTAGCTCCTCGAGTATCCTCTTATCCTTGACGTCCCTTGGCTTCCACTCGCCGCGGCGAACCTTCTTCTGAAGCTCTATGATGGAGCGTAGAACCGCCTCGGGGGTGGGCGGGCACCCTGGTATGAAATAGTCCACTGGAAGTATGTCCACGGGCCTTATTATGTTGTAGCTGTTGTAGAAGAGGCCGCCAGTTATGGCGCAGGCGCCCATGGCTATGACGAACTTGGGCCACGGCATCTGCTCCCACACCATTCTAGCGGCGCGGGCCATTTTGCGGGTAAGAGTCCCCTCTATGAGGAGCAGGTTAGTGTTCCTCGGGTGAGTGAAGGGTAGGCTGCCGAGACGCTCGCCATCGTACTTAGGGGCGTAGGTGGCTGCGAACTCGGCTCCACAGCAGCTTGTAGTGAGGTGGACAGGCCATAGGCTGAAGCTCGTAGCCCAGTCTATGAGGCTCTTGATAGGCTTCTTGTTCAGGAGCCACTTAGCCGCCTTCTCCGCCACCTCGTCGAGATTGCCCACGAATACTAGGCCGCTTCTCGGGCAGGTGCTCATACCGGGTTCACCTCTCTTTCCTCGAGCCCGGGGGGCTCATCTTATCAGAGGAGGGGGGCACCCCCTAATCAAAGCTCCACAGCTCCTTACGCGAAGCGTATCTGATTGCATAGAATAGTGGGGGCACCACTATCACGCCAGCCGCTATGTTTAGGCCTATCCAGGTCATGTCCCAGGTCTTCGCCACTGTTGGTAGGGTGAAGAGCGGCATGAATATCGGGTCGAGCACCACGAAGGCTAGGACGTAGCCAAGGTACTGGTATAGCACAGGGGGCCTAGGAGAGCCCTTCGGGGGGTTAGCCGCCTCGTAGCGAACTCTTCCAAAGAACCTGCTGGGGCCGCGGGTGACAAGCGATAGCACGTAGTAAACCAGTATAAGCACTAGTGGGAGAAGAACCACGACGGTGCCTATGGATACTATGGCGTCGTACACGGCTACTCATCTCCCCTCTACAGCGATGAGGAGCCCGGAGAGCCCCACCCCCTCATAGGGGGCCCCGGAGGAGCTCCCCAGGTTCCCCAATTTACTAAGCTTTTCCACGTACTCGGTAGTTGTTAAACCTAGCCCAGCCCGGTGCGATGAGTAGTCTAAAACGTAGCACTCGG
>Ga0256833_1002297_pt1 | contig 13573 bp, 8 predicted proteins | sample 356284metaG_FD_190535 | JGI IMG/M metagenome (GOLD analysis project Ga0256833, IMG submission 190535) | Hydrothermal vent microbial communities from Mid Atlantic Ridge, Atlantic Ocean - 356-284 | ecosystem: Environmental > Aquatic > Marine > Hydrothermal vents | place: Atlantic Ocean: Mid...
CGGCTGGCGAAGCGGCTGGGAGACGGCTTTCGCTTGTTGGTCAAGTACGAAGGGCTCAATCCTACCGGCTCTTTCAAGGACCGCGGCATGACGGCCGCGGTGAGCGAAGCCGTAGGGCGAGGCGCCACCGCGGTCATCTGCGCCTCGACCGGCAACACCGCCGCCTCGGCTGCAGCCTACGCCGCGCGCGCTGGCCTCAAATCGGTGGTGCTCATTCCGCAGGGAAAGGTGGCATTGGGCAAACTGGCAGGGGCGCTGGCCTACGGCGCGCAGGTGGTGCAGGTAGAGGGCTCCTTCGACGACGCGCTACGCCTGGTGGTGGAAATAACCCGCAAACACCCCCTGGCGCTGGTCAATTCTATCAACCCCTATCGCCTGGAAGGGCAAAAGACGGCCGCGTTCGAAATTTGCGACACCTTGGGGCAAGCGCCCGACTGGCTCTGCCTGCCGGTTGGCAACGCGGGCAACATCACGGCTTACTGGATGGGCTTCCGGCAATACCACGCCGCCCGGGGCACAGGCCTGCCGCGACTGCTGGGGGTGCAGGCGGCTGGCGCAGCGCCGTTGGTGCTCGGCCACCCGGTGGACACGCCGGAAACCATCGCCACGGCCATCCGCATTGGCCGCCCGGCGCGCGGCGAGCAGGCGCTGCAGGCAGCACAGGAATCGCGAGGGCGCATTGTTGCCGTGAGCGATGACGCGATCTTGGACATGCAGCAGATGTTGGCCGAGGAAGAAGGGCTATGGGTCGAGCCAGCCTCGGCGGCAGGGCTGGCCGGCCTGGCTGCCGAAATCGCCGCCGGTCGCCTCGACCCGCGCGGTAAAACCATCGTCGCCGTGTGCACCGGCCACGGCCTGAAAGATCCCGACGCGGTGCTCCGTCGCGCCCCCAATCTGCGCGCCGTCCCGCCACGGCTGGAGGCGTTGGAAGAAGTGGTGGTGTAGAAAAGAAGCAAAGCAAGCGCACAAGGGATAAATGCGAGGAAAGGCGAAGCGAATACCACGCTCCCCAAACCTCCTTTCCGACACCGTTTTTTAATTTCGCCGAGACAACTCATACAAGAAGGAAAATCCTGCACCGAGCAGGAGCGAAACGACGGGAACTTACGTGACGCTTCTACAACATTTGCGGGGCCCCCTTTCGCGAAAAGCAACAAGAGACCGACTTACGGTATAATCCCCGCAGCCTACCCACCCCCCAACCAAGAGAGCCTTCCTCATGCCGCAATTTGTCAAAGACACCAGCATAACGGCTTTCACGCGAATGCTTAGCCGGGTCTTCGGTGTACTCTCTACGATACTGTTGGCTCGCTTGTTAGGGCCCGATGGCATCGGCAACTACACGCTGGCCTTTCTCTTGGCGTCGACCACCATTGCCTTAGTAAACTTCGGTCTATCTTCCACAACGGTATACTTCATTGCCAACGGTGAACATCCTCGCGAAGAGATTCTGGGACATCTTTTTGTGTTCAATACTTTGGTCACCGGCATAGCCATGGTGGTAGGAAGCATCATCGTCTTATATTTCAAAGCATGGCTCTTTCCTCAAACCTCCAAATCCCTTCTTCTCTTAGGGGTACTCATCATCCCCGGCATCTTCACTTACCGCTTTGCTCAAAGCGTCCTCCTGGGGCTCCAACGCTTTGACGTCTACAACCTCGGCCAAGCCCTTTGGGCCGTCATCCATTTGCTTTTTTTGACGTTAACCGTTCTCTTGTTCAAAGGGGGTGTTGCAGGGGCTATTTTAGCCGAGGCGTTCTCCTGGGCATTTGGAGCGGCTTTGCTTCTCTACTGGACAAAAGCGGTTGTGCCTGCGTGGTCATTTCGTTTCAACCCCGTCCTGACCAAAAAAATGGTGACCTACGGCCTGCACAGTTACCTGGGCAACGTGTTGGCCTTTTTCAACTATCGCGCCGATCTTTTTTTACTTAATTATTTGCAAGGTCCAGCCGCCGTAGGCATATACTCTGTAGCGGTCGGGTTGGCTGAAAGACTATGGCTCATCTCGCAAACCGCCAGTACCGTACTTCTACCACGGGTAAGTGCCTCCACCGATCCTCACTGGCGACGGCGGTTCACCCCCTTGGTCACCCGTACCGTGCTGATCATGATTGTCCCTGCGGCACTACTGCTGGGAATTTTTGCCCGCCCCTTGGTTCTCCTTCTCTACTCAAAAGCCTTCTCAGGCGCTGCCCACCCCCTTCAGATCCTGCTCTTTGGCATCGTAACTTTCAGCCTCTCCAGAATACTGGCTCAGGACATCGCCGGCCGCGGACAGCCTTTGCTCAACACTTATACCAGCGCCTTGGCGCTGATCGTCAATGTGGGCCTCAATCTGTTGCTCATCCCTCTTTGGGGAATCCAAGGCGCGGCCTGGGCCTCGGCTGTTTCCTATACCGCCCTACTTATAAGCAAGATGGTGTTCTATCAACACCTTTCGGGCAACTCATGGAAAGAGGTCCTTTGGAGCAAGCGAGACGACTGGGCGCTCTACCGCGAGACGACGAGAAAAATTGCGCTTTGGATCGCTCGTTTCAACCCTCTTTCACGATGAGGTAATCATGTCTGCTGCTCTTCGTTTCGGAATCTTTGGGAGCTACAACGCTTCCAGTCAGGGAGATCTTGCCATCTTAGAAAGCATTTTAAGCCAAATCACAGCAAGGTTTCCCTCAGCGGAGATCACCGTGTTTGCCTTTTCTCCCCACTTTGTGCAACAGGCTTTAGCCTCGCGCCCTTTTCACGTCCGAGTCACAGCCGCTCACCCTTCTGCAGAACATGCTCAACCTCGGCGCCATCCCCGGCAACTTTCTACTTCCCCACCTCCTGCCGCCAAAAAGCAAAAATCCGTGAAAGCATGGTTTGCTTCCTGGCCTTTGCTCTACGACGCTTTTCTTCTGTTTCGCCATGCTTCATTTTGGCTTCAACTTTTCCGCCGCCTCCGTACGCTGGACGTTCTCCTCATTGGCGGCGGTGGATTGCTCGTAGATCTTTACCCGACATGGCCTCTTTATCCATTACTCTATACCTTTTTAGCCCGCCTTGCAAGAACGCCGGTCACGTTTTATGCCGTAGGGATGGGACCCGTTCGCAGCCTGCGGGGCAAAGTCTACTTCGCCGCGGCGCTAAATCTGAGCCAAGGTATCAGTGTGCGCGATGGTCGTTCTTTTGTTCAAGCCCGCCGGTTACTCTTCCATCCCGAAAAGTTAATCCACGCTGCCGACCCTGCTTTCACTCTCGCGGTTCCCCAACTTGCTCACCCCAAAAATCGAAAAACATCAACACACCCTCGGGTGGGAATTTCTACCGTCGCACTATACCGCCCCGGCGACTGGCCGACTCCCGATGCTGCTCGATACACTCTGTACATCCGTCGTATGGCAGATTTAGTCACTGCAGTGGCCAACACGCTTTCTGCCAAGGTGATCCTTTTTTCCACCAACTGCCCCAAAGACTTGCACACAGCCCACGATATCTTCCGCCTTGCCCAGCCCTTCATTCAAGAAAGAAAAATCGAGATTTTCCCCTCTTGCGCTCTAAGAGACCTTTCAGCCTTTTTGCCCACTCTGGATCTGGTGGTCGGAACACGCCTGCATTCCCTCATCCTGGCGCTCCTCCACAATGTTCCTATCCTGGCCTTGTCTTACCAGGACAAAGTCGCTGCTCTTTGCGAAGATTTAGACGCGTCAGATCTGGTTTTTTCTTTGCAAGATCTAATAAACGAAGATAAAGCGGCTTCTCGCCATTCTCAGCAACAGATCCTTGCCAAGATTACCGCTCTTTTGAACAATAGGGAAGCCTATCGCACCCGAGCAACATCTTGGCTCGAAGTCCAACGAAAAGCGGCAGACAAAAATATGGAGATGGTGGCCGAAGTTCTAGAATACCAAGGCTTAAAAGCAAGAAGGTAAAGTCTCAAAAAAAGCCTTTTCCATAAAGGAAACTCGAGAAAGCAAAAAGGGCAGAGTGTTCAGACTCTGCCCTTTTTGCTCAGCGAACAGAGTGCTTCACGGCAAGTCAAACGCATTCACGATGAACTTCGCCATCTGCGCTCGCGTCACCTGGTTGTTCGGCCGGTAAGTGCCATCCGAGTAGCCGCTCACTATCCCTTCCTGGTACAACTCTTCGATCCAGTCTGCTGCCCATAGCCCCTCAATATCGGTGAAGGAATAAGAGGCATAATGCGGCGGCTCATACCCTCCACCATGTTTCCCTTTCAAGATAAACTTCGCCATCTGTGCGCGAGTCACGACGTTGTTTGGCCGATAGCTCCCATCCGGGTATCCGCTCACTATCCCTTCCTGGTACAACTCCTCGATCCAATCCGCTGCCCACGACCCCTCAATGTCTGTAAAGGTGTACGTCGTGTAGTGCGGCGGTTCGTAGTCCCCACCGTGTTTCCCTTTCAAAATGAATTTCGCCATCTGAGCCCGAGTGACAGGATTACCAGGGCAATACTGGGCCGGGGCGCAACCCGAGGTGACCCCTGCGTTGTACAACCGCTCGATCCATTCCGCTGCCCAATAGGTGTAAGGCACATCACCAAAGGTCAGGTAGGTCGTAATAGCCTGCCCCAGTCTGGCCCCAGCAAAGGGTATCTCCGAAAAGGGCATCGGCTGAGTCACAAAATTGCCTTTCTCATCTGTCAACGCGTAGTACATATACCCCAAACCCGGTGTGGCGGCACCCCAATCTTGCCACCAGAAAATCACATGCCCCCAGACATCAGCCGAAAGGGAAAGATTCACACTACTAACAACGGTCGCCGGGTGAGATAATGGCGTGACCTCTTTGACCACATTGTAATTTTCATCAAGAATGACGAAATAAACCCCTCCTCCAGCGTTCTCTCCACCTATCACAATGTTGCCGTTAGCAAGAGGCAGGACGTCGTCTGCCAACCCATTCGGGGTTCCTTGCACCTTTGTGCTGGGGCGGATAATATTCCCTTGGGTGTCCAGCAGCAGAAAACTGATATCGCCGTAATCGGAATAAGCCAAAAAAATTTTATTTTTCCCAACCACCGCAAAGCGCGGGTTGTACCCATCGGCTACAACTACCGGAGGAAAGGCCGGGGAACCATCGCTGTTGAGGACAGTATAGGAGATCTGATAGTGGGACGTGCGAGTGTCGGTCCAGGCTAAAGCAAACCGCCCTCCTTGCAATGGGACAAGAGATGCCGTCTCCATGCGTCCCGCGTCCCTGTCCATCGAAGTGATTTCCACAGGCCCTACCGTCACGTCGCCAGTACGACCATCCACCACCGCGAAGAAGATATGATATTTCGTATCGTCCACTTCCGTCCATCCCACACCTGCCTGGCCCCGAGTATTGGCGGCCAACACGGGGATTTCATCTACTACCATACCGTTCGCCTGAGCATGGCTGATCAGGGAAGCGATAGAAGAAATAGGGTTCCCTTCGTGATCCAACAAGACGTACTCAACCTCCCCCACCGAGGCACTTTGAGCATTTAGGTAGAATTTATGACATATATAGATAAACCCTCCCGTGCTCAATTGAGCCACGGCCGTATCCATTTCTGACCGATCGGCGCTTGTTACCGTTATCAATTGCCGATCATCCGGCCGAATAAGATACAAAAGGTGGTGATAGTCATCTGTCGCTTGAAAAGCGACGGCAAAGGGCGCCGGCACGGCTTGTTGCAGATAGATCTTTTGCTTCTCCATCGTATCCAGGGAAGAAGTCACCGTGATCTCCGCCGTGTTGGCGTCACCAATGGTTATACCCAGCGGGGCCACCACGCCAGCGAGCACCGTAAAGGTGTCTTCTTGAGCCAGCGGGCCGGTATCCGGGATGTGATCCCCGTCAGTATCTTCAAGAGGATCGATATAGGTCGTCCAAAACGAAACCGGCCACCCTGATCCGGCCTCCACGTCGTAAACATCGGTGCCCACTTCTCCACTGTTGCGCACGTGGAACAAAAAGTCGCTCCATTGCCCGGCAGCAGCAAACATTCCTTGATACGGTGGAAAAACCTTCACCCGAGCCCTTGGGTTTGGACGGTCAAAGCGCACTGCCCGGCCAGGCCCTGGATAACCCGAACAAAAGGTCAAATAAGCCAACCCATCCCAGCCCAGATCGTCCTCAATCCCCGCTAAACCACAAGGCCAACCATTCATGACATCACCATAATAAAAATCGATGTCTCCGTTTTCATGCAACACGACTTCAAAAGAAAGCTCGGTCTGATTGTACATGACCTTGTACCACTCGACGACGAAGTACCGATTAGGGGCTGTGCCCCCGCTTTTGTAATATACCCGTCCTTCGGGTCCGTTCTCCCAAAGTCGCCAATTGTTTGCAAAGGGGGCAATAAGGTTATTAGGCAAAAGAGGAGAAGGCATATCGACTAATCGAGCAGGCCAATAACTGCTCTCCGTAAACGACAGGTAGCCCGCCGCGACGATGTAAAGGCTCTGATACGTGTGCTCATAAAATTTAAACGAAAACGGGAGTGATATTGGGCCGACGGCATTGCTCGAACTTCCGCCACTTAAGCCGGTATCCGTGCCGTCGGTGGCGTCGATCCAGGCAAAGGTCGGATACACAATGTGATAACCAAAATGGTCTACAGGGCCACCGCCGGCTATACCCACAGGAGCCTCTTGCACGTTTTGAGAAAAAGCCCCTCCGGGTAGCACCTTTTCAGGCCGCGGCGAAGGGGGCGTAGGGGACGTACCAGCCGCCGCGCGCGCGTTCGACGGCAGGCTCAAAGCCAGCCAGACAGCGACGCCCACCAACGCAAAGAAAACGAGAAACCGCTTTTGAATAGCCATTTTTTGCTCCTTTCTCTCACAGGAAAAGGCACCTCGCGCCCTTTCCAACGGCCACTTTCACCACCCTTTTCCCCCATCAAATAATTCATTGCTATATCATTACCATACCACAACTTTAAGGGCGTTGCAATAAGGTATCCCCCTAAAAAAGCGCATGAGAAGGGGTCGACGTCTCCTGACAAATACCTCCTGTCCACTTCAAAGGTAGGGAAACATCATTCTTCGAAAGCCCCCCAGCATAGCATTTCATTCCTTCAAAGCAATTCCCTGGCCACAGCCAACTCTCGCGCCGTGGTACGTTCAATGGAAATAGATTCGGCGAACCGACGGGCACCCACAGCCAAGCGTCTGTAAAGATTCTGGTCTTCTACCAACGCCTGAATAGCGTCGGCTGCCTCGCGGGTATTGTACGGTTCGATAAGCAAACCCGTCAGTCCATCCTGCACAAATTCCGGAATACCACAAATATCAAAGGACACCACTGGCATCCCCGAAGCCATTGCTTCGCACATAGACACTCCTTGCGCATCCATCCGAGTGACAGCATAATAAATGCCATGTCCATCGTAGACGTCTGGCAATTGAGCATGAGAAAAAAAGCCTTCCGAGAGCCGAACCCGTCCTTGCAGCCTTAAAGCATGAATTTGGTTTCTCACTTTCTGGGCGTCGGGCCCCCGGCCATAAATATCCAGGTTGATGGGAGGAGATACGTGCCGCATGGTTTCGAGCGCTAAATCGACCGCGTACTTTCCTTTTAAGACCAACGGGCGAATGGTTAGCAAACGATGTCGCGCCTTCCAACGATCTTTAAAAAGAAACAAGTAGGGGTCGATTCCGTTAGGGATAATGACCGCTTTGGACATCAGGTTTAAGTTTAAATTTCGTCTTACTTCTTCCAACATCCAGCGAGAAACAGCCACGAAACGCGCTCGGGGATGCACACGCAAAAATCGCTGGAGATACCGTTTCATTTTGGGGATTTGAAAGAAATCATGGTACCACCACACCGCCAGAGAGCGTGGTTGGGTCCAAACAATTTGATCTCGCCGGGCAATTGCGATCCGTTGCACCTCGACGCCGTGAATAAACATCATTGTAGGCGTGCTTTCTCGCAGGAGGAACTCGTAAATCAACGAGCCGTCGCGCGCGGGCACATGGGAAATATGGAGCAAATGCAACATCACCACATCGTGTTGGTTCAGGATGCGTCGAATCGCCCTCACCGGCATGCGATGCACCTCCACGCCCTCAAAAACATATTTTTCCTCCACAAGGGCGGGCACCAAAACATTGACATCTTCTCCTCGCCGGACATACGCTTTGACTCGCGTATGCACAAAAGCATAAGGGTATGGATTCTGCTCCGACGGATACTGGCTGGTTATAATAGCAATACGCATAATTTGTGTTATCCTCTCATCATTCCTGTGCTTGTCCTGAATTCTTTTCCAGTATACACCACTTTATCACATCGGCTGCCCCTTGATCAACGAAACGCATCCCCAGCAAATCAGCAATGACAAATTTTGAGGAGAATCCAGAATGCGTGCCCTTTTTGTGTTCGGTACCCGCCCAGAAGCCATCAAACTGGCCCCTCTGATCCATGAATTACGTCGCGCACCAAGGTTCGAAGTACAAGTGTGCGCCACCGCTCAGCATCGCGAAATGACAGATCAGGTGGTCCGTTTTTTCCGTATCCCCATAGATTTCGACCTCAATCTTATGCAACCCGAGCAATCCCTCTACCAGTTAACCAGTCGCCTGTTTTCTACTCTGGAAGGCGTCATTCGGGAAGCATCCCCCGACCTGGTTGTTGTGCAAGGGGATACAACCACGGCTTTTGCTGCCGCTTTAGCCGGATTTTACGCTCAAAAGCCTATAGCCCACGTGGAGGCCGGCCTGCGCAGTGGAGATCGCTTTGCGCCTTTCCCGGAAGAGATTAACCGTCGACTGATCTCCCATGTGGCAGATTTCCATTTTGCCCCCACTACTCAGGCCAAACGCAACCTGGAAGCCGAGGGTATTCACAAAGGGGTATGGGTTGTAGGCAACACGGTCATCGATGCTTTGTTTTTAGCTTCGTCCCTACTGGGAAATGACAAAGGGCAACAAATAGCCCAACGTTTCGCGCGAGTGGATTTCTCCAAACGGATATTGCTGGTCACCGCTCACCGTCGGGAAAGTTTGGGTGCCCCCTTGCGCTCCATTTGTCTGGCTTTGCATGATTTGGTACACCGCTTTCCCGACATTGAAGTAGTATTCCCTGTGCATCCTAACCCTAAAGTACGTCAAGTGGTCGAAGGGACGTTGGGGGGACTTCCCCAGATCCACTTGTTGTCTCCCCTCGCTTATCCTGAATTTGTATGGTTGATGCAACGGGCATATTTAGTGCTTACCGATTCAGGAGGTGTTCAAGAAGAAGCGCCTTCTTTAGGCAAACCAGTACTTGTGCTTCGCGAAGTCACGGAGCGCGTGGAGGGCATCGAGGCAGGCGTGGCAAAGTTGGTAGGCACTCAGCGAGAGCGGATTGTTGCCGAAACTTCAATTTTACTCTCACAACCCGGCGCGTACCGGCGAATGGCTCAAGCGAAAAACCCTTATGGGGAGGGAACCAGTTGTGCTAAAATAAGAAGCCTTTTGGAGGCCAGATTGTAACGCGCCAAAGAGATGAACGTTTTAGCCGCTGTTCATTAGGAGAAGAACCATGAATGCTCCTTCCCCACCAAATGAAGAGGAATATCTCGATCTCCGAGAGTTGTTCTTATCCCTCTGGGAAGGGAAATGGAAAATTTTGGCGCTTGGGGTTGCTTTTTGGGCACTCGCGGCGATACTTTCCTTTTGGGGGATGACGCCTCAATACCAGGCTTCCGCATTTGTCGTCGTGAAATTGCCGCGTGTGCCTTCCACTATTTCTTATTACATCCCTACACCCTACAGTATTCCAGACCTCAATACACTCATTGATACGCTCCAAGGAGATATCGTATTGCAAAAAGCGTTGCAAGGGGAAACGGGGTTAGATCTTCCTTCCTTGCGAGCAGGGGCCAGAGCCGAGATAGTAGGCCGAAGAGGCATTCGACTTACCGTACGAGATACAGACCCCCAGCGAGCGGCTCGTTTGGCCAATCGGTGGGCTTCTCTTGTCGAAGATCAAATCCGAGCCGCGTATGGCTTGGAAAACATGGAGAAGCAATGGAACGCCCTGGTGAACCAACACCTCGTGATGGCCGAGGATTGGAGCACGCGCATCGAGGCATTTGAGCACGAGCACGATACGATATTATCCTCTTTGGCATGGCAAAGGCTTCAAAACACTTACACCTGCCTTTATCACCAACAAAACACCCTTGAAACCGTCCAGAAAGAGGTGCGCCGACTACGGAGTCAATTAAATGAACGCGACGACGATTTTTCGCTCCCACCAGAAAAGGCAGCGCTTATCTGGTCATTGACTTCCAAAGACTGGCAAACGCTGGCTTGCCAACCCTCCAATGCTTTAGGCGGAGGGGCGGTCATGGTGCCCCCTCCTGCAATGACTGCCCAGGAGGCCCGCACTGATTTGAACAATGTCGAGCGCACTATCACCACCGCGCTTGCCGATATACAAACCAGTATCGCTCAAACAAAAGAAAAGGTGCGTTCGGTGGGCGAAGAACGGAACCGCGTGGCAAGAGAATTCGAACACATGGTCTCTCAACAAACTTACGCATGGTCTGCATACATGCGCCTCAAAGAGCAAAGCACATGGTTTCAAGCAATGCAACAAAAAGGCGCTCTCCTTCGAGAAGTGCAGGCGGCTAAGCCTCCCACCGCCCCCACAGTTCCACGCCCCAAAGTCAACATGGCTGTGGGCATCCTGCTGGGATTAATAGTCGGCAGTATGGTGGTACTCATTCAAAAATGGTGGCTTCAACAAGAAGCCCAAGAAGGAGACACGCCGTGATTTCCGCAACCGCTGCCGGGCTAAACAGGCTTTTGAAGCGCATTCGAGAGCATACTGCACAAATTGGCGTGGTCGGTCTGGGCTACGTCGGGCTTCCTTTTGCCCTGGAAGCCGCGCAGGCTGGCTTTCAGGTGCTGGGCATCGAGCGCAACCCCGAGCGGGTGGATAAAGTCAATCGGGGTGAGAACTACATCGACGACATCCGAGAAGAGGATCTGAAGGCAGCAGTAGAAGCCGGCCATCTCAAAGCCCAGGTTTCTTTTGACGGCGTGGAAGATTTGGACGTCATCGTCATCGCCGTTCCCACCCCCCTGACCCGCCACCTGACACCCGACCTGCAATACATTATCGGCGTGACCGAGGCTCTGAGCGGGCACCTACGCCCCGGCCAACTCATCAGTCTGGAATCCACCACCTACCCCGGCACCACCGAAGAGGTCATGCAGCCTACTTTGGAGCGCAGCGGACTCAAAGCCGAGGAAGACTTCTTCCTGGCCCATTCCCCTGAGCGGGTGGACCCGGGCAACAAGCGCTGGAAGACCAAAAACACCACCAAAGTGGTCGGCGGCGTGGGGCCGCGTTCTTTGGAAGCCGCCACTGCGTTCTACGGCCAGATCATCGAAAAGGTGGTGCCCGTCTCTTCCGCCCGAGCCGCCGAATTGGTCAAAGTGTACGAAAACACCTTCCGGGCGGTGAACATTGCCTTGGTCAACGAACTGGCCCTGCTGTGCAACCGCATGGGGATGAACGTCTGGGAAGTGCTGGATGCTGCCTTCACCAAACCTTTCGGCATCATGCCCTTCTACCCCGGCCCCGGCGTGGGCGGCCATTGCATCCCTCTGGATCCCCATTACCTCGAATGGAAAGCACGAGAGTATGGCTTCCGCACCCGCTTCATCAGCCTGGCCGGAGAGATCAACCGCAGTATGCCTCACTTTGTGCGCGAGAAGGCGTGGCGCTTGCTCAATGAAACGGGCAAAGCACCCTCGCGCTCGCAGATTCTCGTTTTGGGCATTGCCTATAAAAGCGACATCAGCGATTGGCGAGAGTCGCCGGCTTTGGAAGTCATCCAACTGCTACAGCAAGATGGCGTGGATGTGCGTTATCATGACCCCTATATCCCCAGCGCGCGCCGGGCGGGACTGGGTTTGGAAAGCGTGCCTTTGACGGCTGAAACGCTTCAAAAGGCGGATCTGGTTATCATTACGACTGCACACAAGAGCGTCAACTACCGTTTCGTGGTGGAGCACGCCAAACAGGTATTGGATACGCGCTATGCCACGCGCGGCATTCGTAGTGACAAGGTGGTGCTGTTATGACGACGACAAAACGCTTTGCCCTCACCGGCGCAGCGGGCTATGTCGCGCCTCGGCACATGAAAGCCATCCGCGATACAGGCAATGAACTCACCGCTGCCCTGGATGTGTCAGACTCTGTCGGCATTATCGACTCTTATTTCCCTGAAGCCGAGTTTTTCTTGCACCCTGAACGCTTTGAGGCTTTTCTCGAGGCCGAGCGTCTGGCCGGGCGAGGCATTGATTACCTCACCATTTGTACACCGAACCACCTCCATGCCCCCCATATCCGCATGGCTTTTCGTCAGGGGGCCAATGCCTTATGCGAAAAACCCATTGTGCTTACCCTGCGGGAAATCGACGAACTACAGGCGCTGGAAGCCCTGACAGGGCAGCGTGTATGGACAGTCTTGCAATTACGCGTGCATCCCGCTTTGTTGGCACTGCGGGAACGTTTGACTTCCTTGAAACGTGAAGCCGACGTCGTGTTGACCTACATTACCGGGCGCGGCAAGTGGTATCACCGCAGTTGGAAAGTGCAGGAGGCCCTGAGCGGCGGCCTGGCCACCAACATCGGCGTCCACTTCTTCGATATGCTTTCCTGGTTCTTTGGCCCGGCGCAGCACATGGAAGTCCATCTACACATGCCCAGCCGCATGGCGGGGTTCCTACAATTGGAAAGGGCGCGGGTGCGGTGGTTCCTTTCCATCGACATTGAGGACGTCCCGACAAAAATGCGCGCCCAGGGGCAACGCACCTACCGCTCGATTACCATCGAGGGGGAAGAGGTGGAATTTTCGGGTGGCTTCACCGACCTGCACACCGAAGTCTATCGCCGCACCCTGGCCGGGCAGGGCTTCAGCCTGGACGACGCCGCCGAGGCCATCCGCATCACCGAATACCTGCGCCACGCCGAGCCGGTGATACTCAAGCCCGAGCGGCGGCATCCTTTCCTGGAGGCTTAACCCATGACCGCCACCTGGTGGAAGCACGAAAGCGCCTATGTGGATGAGGGGGCTGAAATCGGGCCAGGCACGAAGATCTGGCATTTTTCCCATGTGATGAGCGGGGCCAGGATTGGTGCTCATTGCACCTTAGGGCAGAATGTGTTCATCGCCCGCCAGGTAGAAATCGGCGACGATTGCAAGATTCAAAACAACGTGTCGGTCTATGAAGGCGTCATCCTGGAAGACTATGTCTTTTGCGGCCCCAGCATGGTCTTTACCAATGTCAAAACCCCGCGGTCGGCCTTCCCGCGCAACACGTCCGACGACTATCTGGAAACCCGCGTCAAGCGCGGCGCCAGCATTGGCGCCAACGCCACGGTGGTGTGCGGCGTGACGATCGGCGAGTGGGCCTTTGTGGCGGCCGGGGCGGTGGTGACTAAAGATGTGCCCGACTACGCGCTGGTGGCCGGGGTGCCGGCGCGGATCATCGGCTGGGCCTGCCGCTGTGGCGTGCCCTTGCGCTTCGAGGGCGATGAGACCGTATGCCAAGAATGTGGCCGCCGTTACCGCCGCCTGAATGAGCAGCGCATC
>Ga0256833_1002298_pt1 | contig 13563 bp, 12 predicted proteins | sample 356284metaG_FD_190535 | JGI IMG/M metagenome (GOLD analysis project Ga0256833, IMG submission 190535) | Hydrothermal vent microbial communities from Mid Atlantic Ridge, Atlantic Ocean - 356-284 | ecosystem: Environmental > Aquatic > Marine > Hydrothermal vents | place: Atlantic Ocean: Mid...
CAAAAAACAAAAAAGATTACTTGATGGACTGGAAGACAGCCGAGCGTATTCCTTGGGGAATTATTTTGCTTTTTGGCGGTGGATTCGCTTTGGCAAAAGGCTTTAAAGATTCGGGATTATCAGCTTATATCGGGGATAGATTAACCGGATTGCAAGATGTTCATCCGCTACTTATTTTATTGATAATTGTAGCAACCATTACTTTTTTAACTGAACTCACTTCAAACACTGCAACTACTCAAACATTTTTACCGATTTTGGCTTCAATGGCTATGGCGATGAAAGTAAATCCTTTATTTTTTATGATACCGGCAACCATAGCCGCTTCGTTTGCATTTATGTTGCCCGTAGCGACTCCGCCCAATGCCATTGTGTTCGGAACGGGAAAATTACAAATCAAGGATATGATGAAAACCGGATTTTGGTTGAATATTTTCGGAATACTTTTGCTTACGCTGGTTGCCTATTTTTATATGACTTGGGTCTTTGATATTGATTTGGACATTTTTCCAGAGTGGGCTTTAAATTCAAGGTGATATTTATTCTTTATGAATAATTTTTTCAATTTTATCATTCATTTTATTGAATTTTTTATCTTTCATTTTTTCAATCATCTGATCAGTTGGAGAAATATATTTTATGCCCAAATTCAATCCTCTTAATATAAACAAAATACCTACGAAGGCTACGGCATAAGGTATCATTTTATTTATTTTATTACGCACTTTTACCGATACAAAATTACCCAGATAGATAGCCAATGTCATCATAGGTGAAGTCCCCAGCCCGAATATAATCATATATAAGGCACCCAATAGCGGAGAGCCTGTTGCCATTGCCCCGACTAATGCTACATAAACCAATCCGCAAGGTAATAAACCATTGAAAAAACCAATGGTATAAAAACCCAATGTTGAACGTTTTTGCAGATAATTTCCAAGTGAATTTTTAATAAAATAAACAAACTTATTCCACCAAGCCAAGGGTTTTAAACGTAATACTTTTGAAGCGGGAACAAAAGCAAAAATCACCATTATAATTCCCATTATCAAAGAAACTTTTTGTTGAAATCCCAAAAGTGAAATTCCTTGTCCGAGATATCCGAAGACCAAACCTATCATTCCGTAAGCAGTCATTCGTCCTAAATGATACAATAAAGTTTGAATGGACATTTTTAGCTTATTATTTCTGTCGACAGGCAGAATAAAGGCAATGGGACCACACATTCCCAGGCAATGAAAACTTCCCATTAAGCCCAGCAATAAAGATGTAATTAAAATTTCCATTTTTTATTTAATCATTAATTTTTCTTCCACAAAATAAGGAATACTGTCTTTTTTCCATTCAATTTGTATGTTCCACCTTCCGGATATAAAATTTTTGGAAGGAATAAGCATTTGATTCAAACTGTCTAATTTTAGATCCAGGGTTTTATCAAGAGCTTTTCTGTCGGGTTTATATAAGGTAACATTTCCTTTGATATCTTTGGACCTGACATATTTAGGAAATTCAATCAATACCCCATTGTTTCCATTAATAATTTGAATATTTACTTTCATTGTATCGGCATTCTGTTTTTTTGCTAAGACATTACCATATTGTAATTCTTCGGTATAATAATCTTCGGTAACTAATTCATTTGTTTTTAGTTCTTGAAAAGATTTATAAAAATAGTATAAGAACACTGTCATAAATGTAGCATATACTAATAATGTTGCCCAACCCCAATGAAATTTGAATTTTTTCATAAGCTTTATTTTAAAATCTTGGGTAAGATAATATATCACCCAAGAAAGTTATTTATTCAACAGGTGCTATGAACACAGTTTTGTATTTATCCAATACTTTCCCGTTTTTGTCAAAAACCCCCAGTTTTATTTCTTTTTCACCACTGATTTCTCCTTTGGGATAATCAATGTAAATAATAAATTGTTTGATTTCTTCTTTATCCAAGTCTAAGTTTTGTTCACCTGAAATTGTAATTTTGCCTTTACTAGCTTTATCCAATAATTTTAATTTGAGTCCTTTAAATGTATTGTTACTTTTATTGATTAAAGTGGCATTATAATAATTTCTTATTTCACCGGACGGCAATTCGGTATAAACTAATCCTCGTTGTCTTAAAACCTTTAATTGAACAGTGGGCCTATTAATAAATAAAGTAGCAAATATACCTAGTAAAATTGTAAGAATTACCGTATAAAATTTAACTCTCGGAGTAAATATTTTTTTATGTCCTTCTTCAATACTTACTTTGGATGCATAACGTATCAATCCTCTCGGTTTTCCAATGGAATCCATCACTGCATCACAGGCATCCATACAAGCAGTACAGTTAATACATTCCAATTGTGTACCGTTTCTGATATCGATTCCGGTTGGACATACCAATACACATTGCTTACAGTCAATACAATCTCCCATTCCGAGTTCTTCACGGTTTTGTCCCTTACGCATAGGTCCTCTTTTTTCTCCCCGTTTATAATCGTAAGAAACCATAATTGTATTTTCGTCCGTAAGCACACCTTGTAAACGTCCATAAGGACAAGCAATGATACAAACTTGTTCACGAAACCATGCAAATACAAAGAAGAATACCGTTGTGAAAACCAAATAAATTATAAATGCTTTGATATCCGCAAAAGGGTTTTTCCACATATTGATTACATAATCACTACCCGCTACATAAGCAAGCATAACGGAAGTAATAATTAATGAAATTAAATAGAATACCACCCATTTCAAACCTCTTTTTCGTACTTTTTCGGCATTCCAGGGCATTTTGTCCAATTTCATTTGTTTGGGACGGTCTCCTTCAAAGAAATATTCTATTTTTCTAAAAACCATTTCCATAAAAATTGTTTGTGGGCAGAGCCATCCGCAGAATATTCTTCCGTAAACTACTGTAAACAGAACGAGAAATACAACAGAAATGATAAGTGCCAATGCTAATAAATAGAAATCTTGCGGAAAGAAAGGTCTGCCAAAAATATGGAATCTTCTCCCCAGGATATCAAATAGCATAAATTGTTCACCGTTTACTTTAATAAACGGTCCCATAACAAAAAGCGTGAGTAAGATAATACTTACCAATGTTCTGTAATTATAATATTTTCCTTTGGGTTTTTTGGGGTGTATCCAATTTCTAAGTCCTTCTTCGTTGATGGTTCCTATACTATCTCTGAATGTTTCATTGTTATTTGTATTCATTTTAAATAATTTTTTTAATCAAAATAAAGCAGTTTTTGCAAACTGCTTTATTTTTTAATAATTATTTGGATTTTAACTAGCCATTTTTACAAGTTTTCCCTTCTGCCGCTTTTGGATTGGCAGGTTTTGTGCCTTGTAAACTCAAAACATAACTGGCTACTTTTTGTATTTTGTCAGCTCCTAAGTGTTTCCAAGTAGGCATGCCTTTACTGGTTCCGTTTAAAATGGTTTTATATACACTTTTGATATCGCAACCATATAACCAAGCATCGTCGGTTAGGTTAGGTCCTACTGCCCCACCTCCATCAGCCCGATGACAAGCTGCACAGTTTTGAATATATATCTGTTTACCCTCTTCCAAAGCTTTTTTGTCTTTTAGAAGTGTTACGGTATTTTCGTCAACCAAATTATGAGCTTTTTTGTAAGCTTCAACAGCTTTGTTAGCTCTAGCATATTCATTTTTTAATTCTGTTTCTTGCCAACCAACCGTACTACCCTTTCCGTAGAAATTAACAAAATAGTAACCCATATATATAACAGCCATAATTACTGTAATTATAAATCCCATTGTCCACCATGGTGGTAGCGGGTTATTAAGTTCTTGAATACCATCAAAATCGTGGTCTAATTTTACTTCGCTTTCTTTTTCTATTGGTGTAGCTTTAGTTAATTTTTTAATTAATCTATCTAAAGCTGATTCATTCTTTTTTGCCATAATCTAAATCGTTTTGATCATTAAGTGGAATATTTTTTATTTCATCAATAGTTTTATTGGACATCACGAAATATACATAATATACTATCAATAAAAATATTATAGTAAAAAGTATTAGAGGAAAAAGACTATAAAAATCTAGTCCTCCGTCGTGATGTTCCAAATATTTTTTGATGTTTTTTAACATAATATATTAATTTTTAGCTGTTTCAACCTTTTTGGTTGTATCGGTTCCCAAGCGTTGTAAATAAGCAATTAGTGCAACAATTTCTTTTTTACTCAAATCGACTTTTTGTCCTTTATAAGCTTGTTTATAAATAGGAGACTTTTCTACTGCATTTGCTTTGAGATCTTCGGCAATTGCTTGTGCTTGCTTTTCTAAAGCTTTTGGAGCATTGGCTATATCTTCATCAGTATAGGCAACTCCTAAGGCTTTTAGGGTTTTCATTTTGGCTTGAATGTCGGAAGCATCCAAATCATTTTTAACAATCCATTGATAATTGGGCATGATGGAGCCATACATCATGGATGAAGGTTTGTATATATGATTAAAGTGCCATAGATTAGGTCGTTTACCTCCTTCTCTGAATAGATCCGGTCCTGTACGCTTGGAACCCCATAAGAATGGATGGTCATATACATACTCTCCGGCTTTTGAATAAGGACCGTAACGTTCAACTTCACTACGGAATGGACGTATCATCTGTGAGTGACAGTTGTTACAACCTTCACGTATATATATATCACGACCTTCAACTTCTAAAGGTGTATAAGGTTTTACGGCTGTAATTTTAGGAATATTTGAATCGATAAAAATAGTGGGAATAATTTCAACTGCTCCACCAATTGCTGTTGCAATTAAAGAAAGTACAGTAAATAAAACTCCTCTTCTTTCCAGCCAGTTATGGAAATCTTCACCACTTTGACGAGCGGCAGGAATCGGTTTCAGTGGAGCTGCTTCAGCTTCGGTATCTTCAACCGTATGTCCTTTCACAGTTTTTAATAAGTTATAAACCAATAATAATCCACCGATTAAATAAAATGTTCCTCCAATAGCCCTTATATAATGGAAAGGTAGAATTTCCGTAACGGTATCCATGAATTCTCCATATTTCAAAGTTCCATCAGGATTGAATTGCTTCCACATTAATGCCTGTGTCCAACCGGAAATATACATGGGAACTACATATAATATAATTCCCAAAGTACCAATCCAAAAATGTTGATTAGCTAATTTTACTGAATATAATTTGGTTTTGTATAATCTTGGAACCATCCAATATAACATACCCATTATAATAAATCCATTCCAGCCTAAAGTTCCTACGTGTACGTGAGCAACAATCCAATCGGTAAAGTGAGCAATAGCGTTTAATGATTTGAATGATAACATCGGTCCTTCAAAAGTACTCATACCATAAGATGTAATAGCTACCACAAACATTTTTAATATAGGATCTTCACGCACTTTATCCCAAGCTCCACGTAAGGTTAATAAACCGTTGATCATACCTCCCCAAGAAGGGAAAATTAGCATTAATGAGAAAATTGTTCCCAACATTTGTGCCCATTCCGGAACGGCTGAATAAAGCAAGTGGTGAGGTCCTGCCCAAATATAAATAAAAATCAAAGTCCAGAAGTGGATGATTGATAATCTGTAAGAATATATAGGGCGATTGGCAGCTTTTGGAACAAAATAATACATCAAACCTAAGATGGGTGTAGTAAGGAAAAATGCAACAGCATTGTGTCCATACCACCATTGAACTACTGCATCTTCAACTCCGGAGTATAAAGAATAACTTTTGGTTAAAGTTGCTGGCAATTCCAAGTTATTAAAGACATACAACATCGCAATAGTTACAGCTGTGGATAGATAAAACCAAACTGCTACATATATATGTCGTACGCGTCTTTTAACAACTGTCCAAATAAGATTTATTGTAAAAACTACCCATACTAAAGCTACCAGAATATCTATAGGCCATTCCAATTCGGCATATTCTTTAGAAGAGTTCAACCCTAAGGGTAGGGTAATTGCAGCTAAAAGAATAATTAACTGCCAACCCCAGAAGTGAATTCTGCTTAATAAGTCACTTGCCATACGGGTTTTTAAGAGTCTTTGCGTGCTATAATAAACCCCGGCAAAAATTCCATTTCCAACAAAAGCAAAAATTGCCGCATTGGTATGTAAGGGTCTTAAACGTCCGTAGCTTAACCAAGAGATTCCATCCATATAGTGAGGGAACCAATAAAGGTAAGCAACCATAAGTCCAATTGTGAAAGCTGTTATTCCCCAGACTACTGTTGCCCAGGCAAACAGTTTCGTGACTTTGTCGTCATAATAAAATTTCTGTTTTTCCATATAAATTAATTTTGATTAATCATTAGTTTGTTTAGTTTCTGTTGAAATCGTATCTTCTTTTTTTTCTAAATTGAATTCGTCTTCAAAAAGCATTCTCACTGAAGGGGTATAAGAATCTTCAAATTGCCCGTTTTTTACAGAGCTTAAAAATAAAACCAAAAAAATTAAGGCTAATATTAAACTGATAAATATAGTGAGATATAAGGCAATCATTTTTTTAGTTTATACTTGCAAATATACAAATTTTAAGTAAAGATTAATTAATCTTTTATTTTTTTGATTTACCTGATATTTAGTTTTTTAGATAATATTCCCGTTAAAATTGTAACAAAAATTACAATGGAAATTGAGCTGATAGGCATGAGAATGGCTGCAACTATAGGGGTTAAATTATTAGTAACGGCAAATCCCAGACCTATTATATTGTAAATGAATGCTAATAAAAAACTGATATAAATAACTTTAAGTGTATTTTTGGAAACGCTTAGAAATTTATCCAAAACAGGCAATTTTTCCGCTTTGAGAATTCCATCCGAAGAAGGAGTAAATACGTTGCTATCCTCTGCTATGGCTATTCCTACATCTGCTTGTTGTAATGCTCCTGCATCGTTTAATCCGTCTCCAATCATCATAACTTTTTTACCTTTTTGTTGTAAAGACTGAATAAAGTCCATTTTATCGTGAACAGATTGATTAAACAATAAGGTCGTATTTTCGGGCAGAATTTTTCGTAAGGTTTCTTTCTCACTGTCATTGTCTCCCGAAAGAATAAACAAATCGTATTTTTGTTGTAATCTATTGAAAAGTTCTTTTATTCCGTTTCGATATTTTGCTTTAAAAACAAAACTCCCCATATTTTGGTTTTCTATGCTAAAAAAACTTTGTGTAGTTGTATTTCGGCTGATATTTCCGGTAAAATTTGCAGAACCCAAACGATATTTTTTTTCTTGATATTCTGCTTCAATTCCTTTACTGGGAATTTCGGTTATTTTTTGTAAGTTTACCAATGGATATTTTTTCAAGTATTTGTAAATCAATTTACTCAAAGGATGTTTGGAAGCTCTTACCATGGTTTTTATAATTTGTTTTTCTTTATCCGATAATTTTTTTCCTTGATAATCCACTTCATATTTTTCTTGTTCGGTTAATGTGCCCGTTTTATCAAAAACTAAAGTGTCTATATGAGCTGTATTTTCTATTACTGAAGCATTTTTCACGTAAAATTTATGATATCCGAACTGTCTTAAAATATTTCCGAAAGCAAAAGGAGCGGATAATGCCAAGGCACAAGGACAAGCTACAATTAATACGGCGGTAATTACCCAAATTGCAGTAGAAAATCCCGATTTATAATACCAATAAATTCCGGACAAAAGGGCAATGCTTAAAATAGCAAAGGTAAAATATTTACTGATTTTATCCGTAAGATTTTTAATATTATTTTTATCTTCTTGAAAAGCTTCACGCGCCCATAATTTTGTCAAATAACTATTGTCCACATCGCTTATAGCTTCTATCTCGATAAAATTTCCTTTTTGTTTTCCACCGGCAAGTATTTGGTCTCCAACTTTTTTCTCTACCGGCAACGATTCTCCGGTAACAAAACTATAATCTATCAAAGCGGTATTTTTCATCAGTATACCGTCCACCGGAATAATCTCTTCATTTCTTATCAATAATCTATCACCGGGCTTAATGTCTTTGATTTCGGTAATTTCTTCTTTATTGTTGATTATCTTGGTTACGGCTATCGGGAAATAAGATTTGTAATCCCTTTCAAAAGATAAATAATCATAAGTTATACGTTGGAAATATTTTCCCAACAATAGAAAAAATACCAGTCCAGTTAAGCTATCAAAAAAACCCGGTCCGGTTTTAGTTATTATTTCATAAGCGCTTCTAAGAAAAAGCACCGTAATTCCCAAAGCAATCAGAATATCGACATTTACGATTTTTTGTTTAAGTCCTTTGATAGCCGACTCAAAATAATCACGCGCCGAATAAAAAACCACAGGGACAGAAAGCGTAAACATAATCCAGCCGAAAACGGGTTTAAAACGTTCAATCCAATATCCTTCTCCTTGAATATATTCGGGAAGTGCCATCAACATAACATTTCCGAAAGCAAAACCTGCGATACCAAGCTGGTAAATCAGTTTTTTATTGGATTGTTTTTTGTCTTTTTCCAAATCTTCCAAGCTAATCAACGGAGGGTAGGCAATGGAAGCCAACAGTTCTACAATTTCACGTAGGCTTATTTTATCTGCACGGTAAGTTATCCGCACCGTTTTAGCCGGAAAATTCACTTCCGAATGCGAGATGTTTTCGTTTAATTTATCCAGATGTTCCAAAACCCAAATACAGGAACTGCAATGGATATTGGGAATGTAAAAATTTACCACTTTGGTTTGTCCGTCATCAAATTCCAAGAGTTTTTTTTCAATTTCGGGATTGTCCAAATAGGCATATTTTTGTTTGACATTTTCATCGATTTCATCGGTTTTTATGCCGGGGGTTTCATTGAGGGTATAATATTGTGAAAGTTTATTTTTATTGAGAATTTCATAAACGGTTTTACATCCGTTACAGCAAAAAGGTTTTCCGTCGAACCAGACGGTTTCGGATTCTGTCATTTCCAAACCGCAATGATAACAAATTAACTTTTCTTTTTTTTCGGACATTTTTTGATAATTGATAGAGCAAATTTAGGATAAATCATTCATAAAAAAGATAAAAAGCAAAAAAAAGCCGGTAGAAAAACCGGCAATTTGTAATTTTATATTTTTTTAAACAGCTCCGATGACGTGTTTCAAATCACTGATTTGATTTTCCCAGAGCATCCGAGTTTCTTCTTCTTCGTCTTCATCACAAAAATCAGTTACCAAAAGCGATACATCTTTTGTCAGTTCGTCCACAACAATTTTGAATTCGACAAAAGTTCCGGTTTCTTTGTCGTCTTCATCTATCCACTTGAATTTTACTTTTTCATTATCTTTTTTTGCGGCTAATTTGGCTCTTTCTTCCGAGCCATCCCAAATAAAAGTATAAATTTTTCCACGTGAATTGACATCATCGGCAAACCAAGCACTCAATCCGGAAGGCGTTGTAAGATACTGAAAAATCATACTTGGAGAAGCGTGAATGGGAAATTCCATTTCGATTTTTAGTTTATCACTCATTTTAATAAAAAAATTAATTTGCGGCAAAATAGAAAGATTTTTTTAATAATAAAAATTTTATACCTTATTTTTGCAAATTAAATCAAATATCATAACAATGATTACCAACGAACAACTGAAAGATTTGGAGAAACGTTTAACCGCTTTAAACCACTATCTTTGACATAGCCGGTAAAAAAATTGAAATACAAAACGAAGAAGAAAAAACCGGCAATCCCGATTTTTGGAACAAACCCAAAGAAGCCGAACAAGTGATGCGTAAAATACGTGGACTGAAACGTTGGGTGGAAGATTATGAAAATTTACAATCGGCTTATGAAGATTTAAGTATTTTATATGATTTTTTTAAAGAAGGGGAAGCTTCTGCCGAAGAAGTAGAGGAACAATACCAAAAAACCAAGCAATTATTAGAGGATATTGAATTTCGGAATATGCTTTCGGAAGAAGCAGACGAATTGAGTGCGGTGTTGCAAATTACCGCCGGCGCCGGAGGAACCGAGAGCAACGATTGGACAGAAATGCTTTTGCGTATGTATTTGATGTGGGCGGAAAAAAACGGATATAAAGTGAAAGAGGTAAATTATCAACCGGGCGATGTTGCCGGAATTAAAACCGTTACCATACAAATCGAAGGAGATTATGCTTACGGTTATCTCAAAGGTGAAAATGGTGTGCATCGCTTGGTGCGAATTTCTCCTTTTGATAGCAATGCCAAACGACATACTTCATTTGCTTCGGTTTATGTTTATCCTTTGGTGGATGATAGTATCGAAATCAAAATAAATCCTGCGGATATCAAATGGGAAACAATGCGTGCCAGTGGAGCTGGAGGTCAAGCCGTTAATAAAATCGAAACGGCGGTTCGTTTGAGACACTTGCCTACGGGAATTATCATTGAAAATTCCGAAACGCGCTCGCAATTGGAAAACAAGGAAAAAGCTATGCGTCTATTAAAATCCCGTTTGTATGAAATAGAAATGAAAAAACGTCAAGCCGAACGAGATAAAATCGAAGCCAATAAAAAGAAAATCGAATGGGGTTCGCAAATTCGTAATTACGTAATGCATCCGTATAAAATGGTAAAAGACGTTAGAACAGGTTATGAAACTTCGCAAGTGGATGATGTGATGAACGGCAATATAGATGAATTTCTAAAATCGTATTTGATGATGATGGGGCAGAAGGAAACGGATGAAAGATAATTTAACGTGAGTTCGATATAAGAAAAAATTATTTAATTTTTATAAATTGTTTATTTTGAGTATGTTACATAAAAATTTAAAGAAGTATAATTTTAATCAGCAAATAAATATAATATGTTTCGAGCCAAAATCTAATAAATATGCAATCTACTGCACTAATTTTTATTAAACTAACCCGTTAGTATAATAAAAATTAGCTTGTATCTCACGTATTTATTGAATTTTTGCTTCGATTCTTTTATCGAACTCACGTTAATTTATTTCTTCTTCATATATTATTAAAAAAACTCCCTGCAATCAGGGAGTTTTTTGTAATATTTTTATTCCACAATCACATTAGAAAATTTCGGATATTTCACTTGATATTTTAGCATCAACTCTTTTTTCTGCTTTGGAGATAAATTCATTTTCCAAGTAACGGTTCCGGTATCTTTGTTGACATCTCCACCTGAAAACTCTATAATTTCTACATTAACATCTTTTTCTTTGGAAACCGGGACTTGATCTTTAATTACTATGTATATTTCCTTATTTTTGTTGTTTTTGACTTCAATCTTCCAAGCTTTGGTTACTTCTTTTTTATTGCCGATCAATTGTTTTTTTGAAAAATCTTTTATTAATTTTCGCTGAACTATTACATTTTTATCGGTTCCCAATGATATTTTCAATATATCCATATTGTTTTGGGTATTGAGAAGGGTTTTTTCTACAAAAGTGTCTTCAAAGAAAATATTGGCTTCTCCTTCCAAGAAATTATATTTTTCCCAATCGGATACTTGGGCAATTAGATAAGCTTTGTTTGTAATCTTGGGAATACTTAAATATTGATAGATGGTTTGTACTTCATTATTACTTATAATAACCGTATGCGATTGATGATCCGACGGCACTGAAAACGGTATATCTATTGAAAAATCAACGGTAACTTGATGGTCGTCTTGCTTCGTGGGAACAGGTTTGTAATAGTTATTGTCGTCCTTGTTTTTAGTATCGTCATAAATATCATTATCCTTAGTGAAATACTTTTTTCCATGGATCATAACATAATTCAATGTTTTGTCGCGTTCCATTTGAACATTCATAATGGAGTTGTTGACAGGCACGGTGAGGGGTTTATACCCGTGAGCTGTAAACTCCAAATAATTCTTGTCTTTGGGTAAAGTAATTTGGTATTTTCCATCGAAATCCGTTGCGGTTCCCATTTTTGTTCCTTTTATATAAACAATAACACCAGGCATAGGATATCCATTACCTTTTTCGGTAACGGTGCCGCTTACTATTCTGGTAAACGTTCCGCTTTCTTCTTCTGTTTTATTTATTTTATAAACCGGGGGAAATGTATTATTTCCTACATAATAAGTTTTAAGTTTTGGCGCATTTTTGGTAATGTTTATATCGGCTGTGGATAGATGTATTTTGACATTTTTCCAATCCACTTTGGTATCCTGTTTGATATTCGCCTTATATACGATTTTCAGGGGTTTATCTATACTTTTGGCTCTGATATCATAAGAAGGAAACCAACCGGCGTTTTTTACCAGATAGGATAAAGTAAACATATAATTTCCCGCTGTTTTGGCATCGACATTTACCACTATTTCACTTTTTGAAAAATCTTTCTTTCCTATCCGACTTTTGAGTTGTTTGATAAGGTCTGTTTTTTCTTTATTGAGTTTATCGATATCTTTTTGAAATTTCAACTCTTTTAAAATCAATTCTTTCATCTTTTTTTCATAATAATCATACACCCCCGAAATATCTTGTTGGGTTATTTTTTGGTTTCCCCCGATATCTTTATTGTTTTTCAAGAAAGATTGTTGTTCGTGAACCAACTCGAGTAACTTTCCTTTCATTTGTATCTGCTCATCCAAACTTCTGATTCGGTTTTCATAATCGATAACTTCTTTGGGTTTATGAAGTTTATCCAAAAAATTTTTTTGATGATTTACCGATAAGACCATTATATCTCCTTTGACTTTTACTTGCACACTGTTGGGAACTACGAATGGAGACAAATTGACAAATTTCAAAATGGATTTCCCTTTGGGAAGATTGATTTTTTTGTTTCTTATTACGCGTGCATCTTTAAAATATACGCTTACTTCATTGACTTTGGTTTTAATTACTTTTTCTCCGGGATTTGTTTGTGCAGTTAAAATAACGACAGGAAACAACAGGAATAAAAATAAAATATTTTTCATAATAAAATGTTTTATCAAATTTAGTAAAAATTTTATTGTAATTTTACTTTTTTTGAATTAATTGTATGCTAAAAATTACTTCGTAAATTAAAAGAAAGGCATAAATAATCATAAAATCAAATACTACGGCATTGGAAACTTTAATATTGTGAGGGATTATAAACAGGATGAAGTATAGCATTATAAGAATAATTTTGAGCATTGACCAAACCAAAAATACAAAACCCGTGATTTTGGGTTTCAGCCAATTGGTTATCAATAAACTGACAAGCATCAATGCGCTAATTCCAATTAAATAATCAAAAATATTGTTAGCCAACTTTTTATTTTGGATATCAAAAAAATCAACCAAATAGATGTGTAACAAGTAAGCTGCAAAAAATATAGGGATAATGCTAATTGTCCAAGTCAATTTGCGCAGACTCATTTACGAACTGATTTTTTTTATCCGCCAAATTATCATTCCCATAGAAAAAAACACTCCCGATAGTATGAAAATAAGGCTATACAAATGATTTGGATTCGGATATTTGTTGTCAAAGTATGTGCCCAGCTTGTAAAAAATAAAAATAATCAGGAACATTTCAAACGGAATAGTGCTGAAACGTAAATATTTTTTGAAATTGTCATTATTTCCAAGTCCCACAATTTATTTTTTATGACTGCTGTTTGATTTTGTAGCTCCTTTCAT
>Ga0256833_1002299_pt1 | contig 13563 bp, 14 predicted proteins | sample 356284metaG_FD_190535 | JGI IMG/M metagenome (GOLD analysis project Ga0256833, IMG submission 190535) | Hydrothermal vent microbial communities from Mid Atlantic Ridge, Atlantic Ocean - 356-284 | ecosystem: Environmental > Aquatic > Marine > Hydrothermal vents | place: Atlantic Ocean: Mid...
CGAAACAGCTGTGCAATACGATGCTATTACAAACGCTTCTTTAACCGATGTTATTCTTTGGGTTGGAGTAAAAGAAATTGTAGGAACAGCCGACAACTTAACTGTTAATGCTTATCCCGATGCAAGCGGAACCCCAGGCACTGCATTTGGAACAACAACAATAGGTATGGATGCTATTGATACAGCTGCTCAGTTTAACACAATACATTTTGCAAGTCCTGTAGATTTACAAAATAATATGTTTTATGTTGGTATAAATTTAGCAGGAGACGACACAATTGGTTGTGTTTGTAACGATCCTAGCGCTAATGACGGACAAGGAGAAAAAAGATCTTTCTTAAATATGAGTGGTTGGCAAGCACATGATGATGCTTTTCCCAATGGTTTCGATGCTGACGGAATGTATATTCCTATAGTTGAGATAGCTACAGGAGCAGAATATATGCAAAGTAAAGGTTTAAAAATTTACAGAGCTTATCCTAACCCAACAAATGCTATTTCTAACATTAAATATGGTATAGAAAATACACAAAATGTAAGTGTAAAAGTTTTTGACATTACAGGAAAAACTATTTTCTCTAACGAGTCAATACAATCTGCAGGTTCTCATACTGTTCCTGTTGATTTTTCATCTTATCCTGCAGGAACTTATTTCTACACTATCTCTACTAACAACTCAAAAATTACAAGTAAAATTAACGTTATTAAATAAACTTATTTTAATATAAAAATTAAAAAAGGCTGTTCTTAATTGAATGGCCTTTTTTTATAAGGTTTATAGTTTTTTGGCACATCTTTTGATTTTTAGCAATATATAAATCTTTAAAATTAATGTTATGAGGAAAAAATTGCTTATAGTTTTATTATTTTTACCTGTTTTATTTTTAAATGCTCAACTTAATGACGAGATTCCTAACGAGTCTTTTAAATCCGGCGAAAACTTAAAATATCAAGTGCATTTTGGCTGGTTAGTAGGAGGAACTGCATCGTTAAATGTACAAGAAATGGATTTTAAAGGAAAAAAAATATATTATACAAAAGCTAAAGCCAAATCTATAGGATTAACCGATAAAATTTATAAAGTTCGCGATACTTATTCCAGTTTTATAGATGCAAAAACCGGAAAACCTATAAAATCGATTCGAGATATACACGAGAGTGATTATAAATATTATAACGAAGTTTATTATTTTCATGATAAAGATAAAGTAAAAAGTTCCAAATCGGGCGAGCACAAAGTACCAAAAAATATATTTGATGTTTTATCGGCTTTTTATTATGCAAGAAGAACTTTATTTGATAATTTAAAAAAAGGAGATGTTATTGTATTAAACACTTTTTTTGAAGATGACGTTTTCCCTTTAAAAATACGATATAAAGGTGTTGAAGATATTTATTCGCCAATTGGAAAAATACAATGTTTAAAATTTAATCCTATTGTTGAGCCGGGCAGAATATTCGACTCAGAAGATGATATGAAAATTTGGATATCTAAAGATAAAAATCATATACCTATAAGAGTGCAATTCGATTTAATTATAGGTTCGTTAAAATGCGACTTAATAAAATATAACGGACTAAAAAATAATTTTAAACTTGAATAAAAACAATAATTTTATAAATAAATTTTTATTTTTTTAATTGTTGTTTTATCGCCTTTTAAATTTAACCTTTTTCTTGTAAATAATTTATCGATAAAATATTCTTTAAGAAAAATTTCTTTTTCTATATCAAACTTATCGGCACTTGTTACAGATATAGTTATTTTATCGTTTTTTGAACAAATAATATTACCGTTAAATTTATTAAATATTATTTTTTTTGCTACTTTTTGCTTTGTGCTTGTATATACTTGTTTTTTGTCGTGATATATTTTAATTGTAATGTTATTTAAATTATTGATGCTTTTAAATTTAATTAAGATTTTTTTAGGTTTTAAGTTCCGTATTTTATTTGGTGTTATACTAAAATTGATATTAGACTCTCCAACTTTATATTTTCGCACAAAATTTTGTTCTTTAACGTTAAAATTAATTTTTTGTAGCGAATAATTTTTTAATTTATAATATGGTATAAATATAGATAGTTTGTTGTTTTTTAACGATTCGATATTATTAATTAAAGTATCGATAAATATTTTATTATCAGCATAAAATTTTAGATGCGAATGTATGTTTTTTACATTAAATTTATAAAACTCCGGCAAATTCCATTTAATATAAACCATAGCTCCAAAAGTTTTTGTTTGTGGGTTAAATTTTTCGATTATATTATCAATTTTTGCTATAATATTATTTATGTCGGGTTTTATAATATTTTTGTTTTCAAAAACTTTTTTATTAAAAAATTCCGATTTGGTATCTTTAATTATAAATCCAACCGAACTGTTATTTGGTATTTTTACATACGGAATAAAAACTTTTACGTTTGATTTTTGTTTTTGATTGTTGATATTTTGAGTGTTTTTATTGACATTAATGTAATCGACTTTATATAATTTATCTTTAAATTTTATAAACGGTGTTACATCTATATTTGAGTTAACAGGTAAATCTGAGAAACTGTAGGATATCTCGCACAATAATCCACTAACGCCATTTAACTTATAGGGTTTGGTTATGATATTTGATTTTTTTAAACTTGGGAATTTTGTTTTTGTATATTCAAAATTGGCAGAATTTACATTGTCAAAACTTACCGAATTATATTTTTTGCTAAAATTTCCCGGTATATTTTTTAGTTTAATTTCGCCTATTAAATCGTCAAAACTTGTTATATCATAATCAAAAACCGAGAAACTTAACGGATCGTTTTCGGCAATAATAATGTTTGCTTTATCCGGAATTGCCCAAAGTTCGTTTTTGTTTGTTTTTGAGAAAAATTTAGGAATATCTCCGGTACTAATTGTCCAATAAACATCGGGGTAGCCTAATCCCGTATTTGATGTTGAGCTACTAAAAATTTGACCTATAACACTAGGAACGTCATATTCTTTTTTTGCGATATCACAATTTATTAATTTAAAATTAAAAAAATATAGTTCCGGCTGCTTTAAAGTAATGGTATCTGTGGCAAGTATTTTAAAAATATATTTTTGATCGTATGTTTTTGCATATAAGTTTACAGCTATTTTATATTCTCCTTTTGGTAAATTAATAACATTTGACGGTATAAAAAATTCTTGTTTATCGGTATTTTTTATAAAAGACACTTCGTTTTCGGCATATTTTTGTTTAAAAAAATATATATCGCTGTTATCAGCTAAATTTATTAATTTTATATAAAAAATATATTTTCTTAAATTTTCGTCGGTATCGGCACCTTTTATTTGCGAACTTAAAAATTTAACTTTATAATTAAAGTTTACTTTAACACCATAAACATTTTGGTGTTTTATGTTAGACACAGCTCTAAAATTAGATATATTAAATTCCTGATTATTATAATAATACATTTTAGGAATATTAACGGTTATTAATTTTTTAAAAAAAACAGGAAATTCTTTTGTATTGTTTTTTGCATAAATCTCGAGCAACAAATTTTGTTTGCCATCTGACGTTTTAATTTTTGAGTAAGGAATAAAAAAATATAAATCTTTATGTTGCGATATTTTTTTGTTATAAGTTTTTTTTGCCGATACCTCAACATTATAGTCTGAGGCATAAACAATGTTAGAGTCTTTTTTTAGATTAAAGTAAATATAATACGGATTATCAAAATAATTGTTTAAAGGGTTTAGTAAGTCTAAATCAAAATAAATAGTTACGCCCTGCAATTCTGAGTATTTGTTATATGACTCTATTTTAAGATTTTTTATTACAAAATCTTGAACGTCGGGGTTATCGTTTTGCGAAAATATTGTATTTGTAAAAAATAACAATAACAAACCAATAAAAAAATATAACTTAACCATATAACAATTGTTTTAGTTTATAACAAAAATAAAATAAAAAAATTTATAATAATATTTTTTAATTCATAAAATATTATTTAGATTTGCTCTAAATAATTTGATTACAAAAATGATAAAAATAATAATACTCTCGATAATACTTTTGGCTATAGGCTTTTTAATGCTTGCCACAAGAATAATTTTAGACAAATATGTTTTTCATCGTAAAGGAAAATTTCCGAATACATCTGTAGGGAAAAATCCTGCATTAAGAAAACTTGGGATAACTTGTGCTAAACACGACGAACAACAATGTTTCTCGAATTTAAAAAACGGATTTACGAATAATAGCACCGGTTGTAGTTGCGGGTAATCTATTTTAATAAAAAATTAAAATTAAATATCTCGGCATTTTGGCTAACTAAATATTGGCGTTTTGTTTTTGATTCTTCGCAAAGATATCTTGTTCTTCGTTTTTTTATTTTTTTAAATTTTCGATAAGTCGGTTTTAACATAAAAAATGTATTATCGGGAATATCTTTTACCGATAGCCAAAAAGGGTTTTCGATATTTTTAATAAATAAATCAAATTTTTGACAATTAGAATTAAAATGATTATGTCTAAGATAACAATCTGTTAATACAGATGAAGCCTCGATGTTAAATATTTTTCTCTCTATGCTATCGGCAATAAGCTTTTGGAACTCTGTTTTCCACTCTATACCATGAGGTTTTATTCCTCGACCATATTTTAAAAAAGTTTTTAAATGAGCAAATTCGTGTAAAAATGTTAAATGAAACTGGTAAGGGTGCAAATTATTATTAATGGTAATAGTTAAATTATTAGTTTTTAAATCTACTTTAAAATCTCCCATTTTTAATTTGCGAGGATTTTTTATAAAAAACGAGAATTTATATTTATTTAAAATATTTATATAATAATTTATAGAATCTTTAGGAACAAAATTAATTAAGCCGTTAATAAAATCATTTTTACGCATTAAAAATTATTTTTTAAATTATTATTTTACAAATTAAATAAAATAATATTACTTTAGCATAAGTTATTTATAAAGTGAAATCGTTATTCGAAATAGGAAGATACTTTGTTTTTTTAACCAAAGTTTTTGCTCGTCCCGAGAAAGGAAAAATGTATTTTAAACGTTTTTTCGAGGAGATTTATTCTTTAGGAATAAATTCATTGGGTATAGTTACAATAATTTCTGTTTTTATGGGAATGGTTATAACCTTGCAAACAGCTTATAATCTCGAAAACCCCTTAATACCCGAGTATTTAGTAGGTCTTACAACTCGAGACTCTATGATTTTAGAATTTTCGTCAACAATAGTAGGATTAATTTTAGCAGGAAAAGTAGGTTCAAATATAGCATCGGAGATAGGCACAATGCAAGTTACCGAACAAATCGACGCTTTAGAGATTATGGGTGTAAATCCTGCAAGTTTTTTAGTTATGCCAAAAATATTTGCATTTATGTTTATTTTACCGTTTTTAGTAATTTTTAGTATCTTTATAGGAGTAACAGGAGGTTTTATAATATCAGCAACAACCAATGTTATATCTATTCAAGACTACCTTTACGGAATACACTATGCTTTTAACGAATATTATGTAACATATACGCTAATAAAATCGGTATTTTTTGCTTTTATAATAACATCGGTATCGTCATATTTTGGATATTACACAAAAGGAGGAGCTTTAGAAGTTGGCAGAGCAAGCACAAAAGGAGTTGTTTATAGCAGTATTTTTATACTTTTGTTTAATTATATTTTAACACAATTATTACTTACGTGATAGAAGTAAAAAACATATCAAAATCGTTTGACGGCAAACAAGTGCTTAAAGATATAACAGCAACTTTCCATACCGGGAAAATAAATCTTATTATAGGACAAAGTGGTTCCGGAAAATCGGTTTTATTAAAATCTTTGGTAGGATTACATAAAATAGACAAAGGCGAGATAATTTACGATAAAAGGCCATACTCAACATTAAATTTTAAACAAAAAAAACAAATCCGTCGCGAGATAGGAATGGTTTTTCAAGGAGGAGCATTGTTCGATTCGGCAACAGTTCTAGAAAATGTAATGTTTCCGTTAGAAATGTTTACAAAAATGTCGCCAGCCGAAAAACGCGACCGTGCAGAATTTTGCATAGAAAAAGTGCATCTCGAAAATGCTAATAAAAAATATCCTTCGGAAATAAGCGGAGGTATGCAAAAGCGTGTAGCAATTGCCAGAGCAATAGCTCTAAATCCAAAATATCTTTTTTGCGACGAGCCAAACTCGGGATTAGACCCCAAAACATCAATAATAATAGATAACCTTATTAAAGAAATTACTACAGAATTTAATATTACAACAATTGTAAATACTCACGATATGAATTCGGTTATGGAGATAGGCGATAATATAATTTATATTTATCAAGGAAATAAATGGTGGGAGGGCAATAAATCAGAAATTTTTAAAACCGAAAACCCAGAACTTAATAACTTTGTTTTTGCATCGGAACTTTACAAAAAAATAAAAAAAACAATATAAATTTATGAATAAAGACAATCAAAAAAATATAATAGAAAAAGCATGGAACGACAGAGACTTGTTAAAAAAACAAGAAACTATTGATGTTATAAACGATATTATCGACAAATTAGATAAAGGAATTTACAGAGTAGCAGAGAGAAACAATAGCAACTGGATTGTAAACGAATGGATAAAAAAGGCAGTTATACTTTATTTTCCTATACGGCAAATGAAAACAACCGAAGCCGGACCTTTAGAATTTCATGATAAAATGAAACTAAAAAACAATTATAACGAAATTGGCGTTAGAGTTGTTCCTCACGCCGTTGCCCGATATGGAGCATATCTTGCAAAAGGAGTTATTATGATGCCATCGTATGTTAATATTGGTGCTTATGTTGACTCGGGAACAATGGTAGATACTTGGGCAACAGTAGGTTCTTGTGCACAAATAGGAAAAAATGTTCATTTAAGCGGAGGAGTTGGAATAGGAGGTGTGCTTGAGCCCGTGCAAGCTGCACCGGTAATTATCGAAGATAATTGCTTTATAGGTTCGCGATGTATTATTGTCGAAGGAGTTAAAATAGAAGAACAAGCAGTGCTTGGAGCAAATGTTGTAATTACAAAATCGACAAAAATAATAGACGTAACAAAAGATAAACCTATTGAATATAAAGGAATTGTGCCGGCTCACTCGGTTGTTATTCCGGGTATGTATACAAAAAAATTCCCTGCCGGCGAATATCAAGTGCCAACAGCCTTAATAATTGGAAAACGAAAAGAATCAACAAATTTAAAAACATCATTAAACGACGCTTTACGCGAGTATAACGTTTCAATATAACAACACAAATGGACAAATACACTTTAAAAAAAGAAATATCAAAAAAAATATACGAACAAAAAAAACAAAATAAAAAAATAGGTTTTGTTCCTACAATGGGAGCCTTGCACAATGGACATTTATCATTAATAAAAAAATGCAAAGCCGAAAACGATATTTGCGTAGTAAGCATATTTGTTAATCCTACACAATTTAACGACAAAAACGACTTAGAAAAATACCCTCGAACATTAAATGCAGATTTAGAAAAAATACAAAATTTTTGTGATTTTGTTTTTGTTCCCGACGAAAACGAAATATACGACACCCCCGATAATCGTGTTTTTGATTTTGGCAACTTAGATAAAGTAATGGAAGGTAAACACCGTGCAGGACATTTTAAAGGAGTTGCACAAGTAGTATCGCTATTGTTTGATATCATAACTCCCGACAAAGCGTATTTCGGAAAAAAAGATTTTCAACAATTAGCAATTATAAAAAAACTTGTAAAAGATTATAACTATAATATAGACATTATACCTTGCGATATAATTCGCGAAGAATCGGGGTTAGCTATGAGCTCGCGAAACGAACGGTTAAATCCCGAATTGAGAAAAAACGCATCGGAAATATATAAAACTTTAAAAAAATCGCTTGATTATATCAACATTAAAGACCCCGAACAATTAACAAAATATGTAATAAACACTATTAACAAAAATTCTGATATAACCGTTGAATATTACGATATTGTCGACGATAACACGCTAAAACCAATTAAAAAATGGGACGAAAGCAAAAATATTACAGGCTGTATTGCTGCATATACAGGAGGAGTTAGATTAATAGATAATATTAAATATAAATAATTTAACGTTTGAAAAACAATTATTTGCATAAAAATTAAATAATATTTATAAATTTGCATTTTGATAAAAAATTAACAATGAATATAGAGGTTGTAAAATCAAAAATTCATAAGGTAAAAGTTACCGAAGCAAATCTCCAATATGTAGGAAGCATTACTATTGACGAAGATTTATTAGATGCCGCAAATATAATCGAAAACGAAAAAGTTCAAGTTGTAAACATTAACAACGGAGAACGTATAGAAACATATGTAATTAAAGGAGAACGCGGGTCTGGAGTTATTTGTTTAAATGGTCCTGCAGCACGAAAAGCAGCAGTTGGCGATGTTGTAATAATTATATCATACGCTTGTTTAGATTTTGAGGAAGCAAAAAAATTTAAACCTAATTTGGTTTTTCCCGATACCGAAACAAATCAATTAGTTTAATTAAATTTTGAAAATTAAAATAACAAATATTTTAAAATACCTGTTGTTCTTATCAATAGGTGTTTTTTTATTTTGGTATGTTTATCGCGACCAAAAAATAGACGATATACTAAAAAAAGTAAAAGAAGTAAACTTTAATTGGATATGGATATCGTTAATTGCCGGAATTTTAAGTCATATTAGCAGAGCTTTGCGCTGGCGTATGATGGCAAAATCAATGAATTACAATCCAAGCTTTGCAAACTCATTTTTTTCGGTAATGGCAACTTATATTATTAATTTGGCGGTTCCGCGTCTTGGCGAGATTGCCCGTCCGTCGATAATTAAAAAATACGAAAAAATACCATTTGCCGAAACTCTGGGAACAATAATATTAGAACGTATTATAGATATAATTATTCTACTTTTATTAACACTTTTTGTAACCATTGTCGAATTTAAAACCGTAGTAAAATTTTTCGAAAATAATCCCGATATATCAAATAAATTTCAAAACTTTAATTATCAAAAAGCAAGTGTAATTTTTGGAATTATAGCAATAATTAGCATTGTTGTTATAATTTATTTACGAAAAAAATTTAAACACACAAAAATTTATAAAAAATTTAAAGAGTTAATGCTTAGCTTTTATGCCGGATTAAAAAGTTTTAAAAAAATAAAACAAAAGTTTTGGTTTATTTTTCATAGTATATTTATTTGGTTAATGTATATTTTTATGATATACATTAGTTTCTATGCTTTTGACTACACAAAAAATATTACATTTATACAAGGTCTTACAATTTTTGTTGCCGGAAGCTACGGAATGGTGGCTCCCGTGCAAGGAGGCATAGGAGCTTGGCATTTTATGATAATATCAACCTTAATAATTTTTGGCTTGGATTTTTCCGATGCTCAAATCTTTGCATTGGTTGTGCATAGTATGCAAACACTACTAATTATTGTGCTTGGAGCAATATCGTTAATAGCTTTGCCAATTGTAAACCGTAAAAACAATAACTAAATATTAAAAACCTCAAAAGAAAAAACAGATGAAACGCTTAATAATAACAATATCTTTTATATACATATATACAAACACATTCTCACAAAATTTTAATAATTATACCGATAATGGCTTTCGCAAAACATTTAGAATAATGTTTTATAATGCCGAAAATTTTTTTGATACAAAACACGACTCGTCAAAAAACGATTACCAATTTTTGCCCGATGGCGACAAACATTGGACATTGCCGCGATATCAAGAAAAATTAACGCATATATCAAGAGTAATAACAGCAATAGGAGGCTGGCAACCTCCCGAAATTATAGGTTTGTGCGAGGTCGAAAACCGGAACTGTGTTAACGATTTGGTTGAACACTCCGATTTAAAAAAATTAAATTATAAAATTATACATAAAGAATCGCCTGATAAACGTGGTATCGATGTTGTTTTTCTTTATCAAGACAAAAAATTTACACCTGTTTATCACGAATTTATAAGAATTGATTTTCCTAACAACTCGCGAAAAACCCGAGATATCATTTATGTTAAAGGATACACCGACAAACACGATACGCTAAATATATTTGTTAACCATTGGCCATCTCGCTGGGGCGGACAATTAGCATCGGAGCCAAAACGTATATATGTAGCATCGGTTTTGCGAAAAAAAGTTGATTCGCTTATTGCCGTAGAAAAAAATCCTAATATTATAATAATGGGCGATTTAAACGATATGCCTTTTAATATTAGCGTTACCAAAGTTTTAAAAGCAAATTCGGATATAGATAAAACAACTATCTATGCCGATAGTTTATATAATCTTGCCGGATATTTTGGTAAAAAAATAGAATATGGTTCGCATAAATATCACGGAGAATGGGGCATTCTCGATCAAATAATTGTTACAGGTAATTTAATGTTAAAGACCGATAAAATTTATACAACAAAAAATGATTATCATATTTTTAATGCCGATTTTTTAACCGAAAAAGACGAGAAATATTTTGGTCTTCAACCATACAGAACATATATAGGTTTTAAGTATCACGGTGGATACAGCGATCATTTTCCGGTTTTTATCGACTTATACGAAACCCGTTAAGGTATTATAAATTTATATGTCATTTCAAAAGTAAATACTCTTTTGAGAAATTAAGATTTTAAAATTAAGTAATATTTATAATTTAGACTTAATTTTTTACTTTTAAAGTTATTTTTGGCTATTTCTTCGTTAAAAAAAGATACTTTCCTTAAATTTTGAACATAGTCATACTTTCAAAAGGTTTAGAACTAAAAAAAAGCAGAGTTATGCTACTTGTTATTGTTTTTTTGTTATACTCCAACCAATCTCCAATGCGTTGGCTGTGTAAAAAAAATTTGCAATTGTTTAATTTTTTTTGAATTAATAAATAACTAAACTTTACAGTAATTATTTAATTATTAAAACAGGTGTTTCTACCACATTACTTTTATTTAATGCTCTGTCGTAAATAAAAACATTGTATTTAAATGTATCGTTAATATCGTAATAATTATAATTAATACTAACACTAATAGTACCTTTTAGGGTTTTATTTTGTCCTTTTGGTGTAAGATCTTGTATTCTGTATCGTAACGGGACTTGTAAGTTTTGCAAAACCAAAGTATCGTTTTGCATTTTATAAACATCAATATAAAGATTATAAAAATAAATACTCGATGTATCAAAAGGCGGTAAAGTATCTGACGGACTTAAGCCTATATCGCCGTCACCATCGACAAATGATACTGTTAAAACTCCTTGTTTTATTTTGTTATCAAGCAAATCGGTTGTATCTTTAAGCTCAAAACTTTTATATTCTAACGCTGGTATTTTAGAATAAATTACGGGTTTTTTACACGAAAAAACTGTAACAATAATTAATATAAATAAAAAAAAATGTCGCATAAAATTAATTATACGACAAATTTAATAAAATTATTTAATATTTAATTAACTGTAGTGGTTGTATCTTTAACAGCTTGGTTTATCATATCTGTTAATGATTTTACTCGTTTTGTAAAAGTTAATTTACATCTCGAGAAAGAATCGGTGCTTATTCCATCATATAGAACCAAATCGCCATATTTATCTTTTGTGTTGTAAACAGGAGTAACGTTGTCGTTAAAATCCCAAATCATTTGGTCAGGATTATCATCTGATATCGTAACACCAACATCTCTAAATTTATGATAAACAATTATATCCATTGCATCTGCTGCTATCTCGGGAGGAGTTACATTTAACAAATCAAAAATATCGTTTAAGGTTTGCATTGTTGGGAATCGTAATTTTATTTCTATTGTAAAATTATCAACAACTTTATTTTTGTCAATAAACCATTCGCCTTCGGTTAACGATAAATCTGCATATGAAAATACTTCGTCTAATCTTGATGTTACGTTAATAAACCTACTATCACCGTAAACAATATACATAAATAATGGTCCTGCTGTAGAGTTTACTGAATTTTTATCGTCTAATTGTATGTATGTAGGAAAAACTGATGTTACTCTATCTAAAATATTAGTGTCTTGTTGTGTTGCTGCTGTAAGTTCCCAAACTCCTTCCATTAACTCGTTTGTTGGTGTTGGCTGCGATTCGGGCTCGCAAGATGGTAGTATAAATATTGTTATTATACCTAATAATAATATTAAATTAAGTTTTTTCATAATATTAATTTTTTAATTTAAAATAAAAGTTTAAGGGTTTATCAAATTTAATACCAAACAATTATTGTTTTATCAATCTTTTTGACACAACCTTATTATTTGTAGTAACATTGTATATATAAACACCTTTTTTTAGATTTTCTCCCGTAAAATTAAAATAATATTTTCCATAAACAGCATTAATTTTTTCGGTATATACTTTATTTCCTACAACATCAAAAATATCTAAACTAACTGTTGAATTTAATTTTGTATAGAATCCTATTTTTGTATTAAAGCTAAATGGATTTGGGTATGTTTCAAAAACCTCGAAATTTTTTAAATTATTATATTCTATACCCGCTGACTCTGCCACATAAATATATAATGATGTAGAGTCTATTTGTTGTGGCATTGCTGTTGGTGTTCCTAAAACCTCGACATAAGGGGTTACATAAATTTTTAGACGAAATGTATCAGAAACAGTTGGAGTTCCCGATATTAAAACACAGTAACTTGTTCCAGGATACATTTCGGTTGCATTAGCCGTATATGTTAATCCGTTAGGAACATTATCAACATTATCTAATGTTATATGATGAATTGTAACAGTATTACCATTAATATCTGCTGTTGCAGGAGGAATAATTGTTACCGTTTGATTGTATTGTATTCCAACTGTTCCGTCGGGTAAAGTATCGGGACAAATTTCTCCGGGGTCGCCAACATCGGTACAACTTGCATCGGGTGTACATTGTGCATAACTTGTATTAGATTTTAGCATTATTAAGCTAAAAATAGTAAATAAGAATAGTAAAAATTTTTTCATAATTAATTTAATTTATTATTAATTTTTTTGTAAATATATTATATTTACTTGAGAATTTTATAAAATAAACTCCTTTTTTTGCTTTTTCGAGATTAATAACCTTATTAATATTAAGATTATTTTCGTCTATATTTATTTCTTTAACAACCTGCGACAAAGTATTTGTAATAATTATTTTGTTTATTTTTTGCGTGTTAAAAAATTCTATATTTATATTACCATGCGATGGATTAGGATAAATATTAACATCAAAATCCAAATAGTTATCTGATATATTGTAACTTGTAATATAAACCGTATCGGAGCTTGACGTGCAACCATATTGGTTTGTGGCAACAACAAAATAATATCCCGATTCGGTAACTATATATTGATTAGATGTTGCATTTTGTATAGGCACACCAACGGTATCGTTATAAAAATACCATTGCAAAGGGTCTGTTGAGTTAGAAGTTAGTGTATCGTAATTTATCCAAAACGTAGGTTTAAACGGACTATCTATAATTGTTATTGTGTC
>Ga0256833_1002300_pt1 | contig 13555 bp, 18 predicted proteins | sample 356284metaG_FD_190535 | JGI IMG/M metagenome (GOLD analysis project Ga0256833, IMG submission 190535) | Hydrothermal vent microbial communities from Mid Atlantic Ridge, Atlantic Ocean - 356-284 | ecosystem: Environmental > Aquatic > Marine > Hydrothermal vents | place: Atlantic Ocean: Mid...
CTAGTTCAGAGCAAAGAAAATCTAGCCATCATTACTAAACAGCTAAAGCAAGAGAGAAAAAACCTGCACAAAAAATACCAAAAACTCCAGTTCAAAGCCATCGCAGCCAAACAACAACAGTACAAACCCCCCTTTACCAACTACGCTGTCAAACTCCACACACTCCTACCCGATGAAGAATCACGTTGGTTTGACAAAGTCCTAAGGCACAAAAGCTCTCTCTATCTACAAAAAATCCCCACCCACTTAAGGAGCCTAGATGCCAATGTTTCTCAGTAAAATAAGTCTTCTTTTCACGCTTGTCACCCCACTACTCTTTGGCTATAGCTTTACGATGGAAGTGGACAATATGCAGCCTATGGTGGGCGAAACTATCCATCTCACGACACACTTTCGCTACGACAACCTAGAAGAGTACGACCTAGCAGAGCCCGACTACGAGAACTTCAATATCGCCCTATTTGATGAAAACGAAACCCAAGAAAACAATAGTACATGGCTAATCACACAGCACTACACCCTCATAGCCAAAAAAGCAGGCACATTGACCCTACATCCACTCAAAGCCCATATAGAGTTCATTCCACTAAAATATCAAAAAGAATACAACAAAAACCACTACCTACAAAAACAAGACATCTCCACCCAAGCCATCACATTACAAGTACACCCACTCCCACAAGGCATACACCTCACGGGTAACTATACATTAGAAGCAAGCCTAGACAAGAATCAAAGCACCCAAAGCTCACCCGTACAGTTTAGCGTTGCACTCATAGGTGAAGGAAACCTAGAAACCCTAGACTTCCTCACCCTACACATCCCCCACACCACCATCTACGAAAAAAGCACAAGCCCCAAAAGCAAAACCTTCAGCATCCTAGCCAACCAAGACTACACCATCCCACCCATTGTGCTCCAATATTTTAACCAAAAAAGTAAGATGGTGATGCTTACAAGTACCCCTAACTATGACATACACATATCTGGAAACAAGGTATCTCATTCTCTTTTGTGGCTATTTGGTTTACTTCTCATTGGCATTGGGGGTTATGGGCTTTGGGTACTGCACAAACTGGCATATTTAGATAAGAAAAAAACTTTTATCAGGCAACTCAAAAGATGTAAAAATAAAGAAGAATTGCTTAAAAAAATTGCTCCTTATATAGGGAAAGATAGAGGGCTTACTCGGTTGATTTATAGGTTGGAGGTGTGTGAGGATGGAGAGTTTAAAAGGGTTAAAAAAGAGATAGTAACGCATTGGAAAAATCTGTAGGGTGGTGTTTTCAACCCACCACGTAACAAAACATGACTAACAAAAATATTTCGCCGTAAGGGTTAAAATATGTTATACTCTATGTATAAAATCATAAAGATAACCCGTTGCTTAGTCAAGATGAAGAGAAACAGACTATGAATATAAACGATGAAATGTTAGTTGATACTTTCTCTCATAACCCTGACAAAATACCATCCACAATCCCCAACACATGATTGATAGTCTTCTCATCAGCCTTTTCTATAAATTTAATCTTTCGTGACTTGTAATCTATAGACTTCATCTGTTCTGCCATGATATAACCTGTAATATTCTCACTTTCTACTTTTACATGAAAAGGAAAATCCCTTTTGGTGTTGGTAATAGGACAAGCAAAAGCTAACCCCAAATGCTTATTAAAGACCTTATTACTAACAATGATGGCTGGTCGTCGTCCTTTTTGTTCATGACCACTTTGCGGGTCAAAATTGAGGGCTACTATGTCTCCTTGCTCAGGGATATACTTTACCACTCTTCTTTTCCTGTCGTATCGCTAAAAACCTCATGTGCATTATAATCACTAGGTACATCACGTACAAGATCACGTATATCATACTTTTGGCGTGGTTGCTTAATAGGTTCTAATATAATTTTATTGTTTTCTATCAAGATTTTCATCTTGTCACCTACTGCCAAATGGAGTTCTTTCATAATGTCTTTAGGAAAACGCAAACCCTGAGAATTACCCCAACTTGAAATAGTCGCTGTCATAGCATATCCTTTTTATGTATATCCAAAGTATATCATTAAAATTTTATGATGTCAACCAAACGTTTTTACCATTAGTTTACACTTCTACGCTACCATAAAGAAAAAGGATACATCATGCAAAAGATACTTTTACTCCTCTTAACCTCTTTCACCCTGCTCTTAGCCGAAAATAGCTCTGCCAAAGTCGTCTATGACCTCACGACTGCCAATCAAAAAGCCTTTGAACGCAAAATACTCAAAGCCATCGTGGCAAACAAAGCCTACTATGAAAGCAAACTCAAAGAGCTCGATGTCACAGTGGTCATACATGGTGGGGCGTATCGGTATTTTACGGTAGACCCAAGTCGCACAGAGTATAAAACTGACAAGGCACTTTTGGCTGATTATACCAGTCTCAAAAAGCGTATCAAAACCATGCATGACACTTATAATGTCGAGTTTCTTATGTGTGGAGCTGGGATGCCAAAGCATGGGCTTAAAGCAAAAGATATAGTGAGTTACGTTAAAATAATTCCCAACTCTACTATAGGACTCATAGATAGACAAAATGAGGGGTATGCGTATATCCCTATCAATGATAAATAATTTAATTTAGGAGAAAGAATGAAAAAACTAACAAGAAGAAACTTTTTTAAAGGGGCTGCTGCTTTGGCTGCGATGCCACTCGTAGCGGCTGAGAGTAAAACAGAAGCTAAAAAACCTAGCACTCTGAAAGTCGTACACATTACCGATGCGCATATGGATATGGGAAATCCCGACAGTGTAGAAGCCCTCAAAATGGCTGTAACCTACCTAAACACACACTACACAGACCTAGACTGTGTGCTCTTTGGTGGGGACAATTTTAACAACAACATGAAAGCTGACTCTGATGCCCTTGTGTACAAAGAGATAGTAGAAAAACTCCACTGCCCTGTCTACCATGTACGTGGAAACAAAGAGTCTTCCCCTGCCAATGACAACCGCATACACCTTGAGGAATTTAAAAAGCTCTTTATGTCTTACAAAGGTATGACAGTAGAAGGCAAAGACTGGGCAGTCGAGATAAACGGACATCTTATTTTAGGACTTGACAGCTGTATAGAAAATGCGAACAATGGCGAATTTACCAAAGAAACACTCACATTTGCCAAAAAGATGCTAGACCTTGGCAAACCAACTCTCATGCTAAACCACCATCCCTACACCAACTACTGGTGTGGTACAGAAGCAAAAGACATACATAAGTATGTACTAGGAAATGGCGAAGAAACCATCAAAGCACTCTTTGGCTACCCCAACCTACTCGTCGCCCTTTCTGGACATAAACATATAGATAACATCAAGATGATAAACAAAGTCAAAACCATCACCACCAGAGGTTTCATCAGACCGCTAGACCTTGATGAATATCCAATGCGTTATGTAGAGATAAAAGAGAATGAAGTAAGCGAAAAGCTTATCTATACTACAGATGCCTAAGGAATACATCATGATAAAAAAACTTACATTGACACTGACACTCTTCAGCTCACTCGCGTTAGCAGATACACTCAATTATAATTTTGAAAAATCTTCACTTCAAAACTGGTCAAAGAATGGGAAATGGGAGATTTTAGCTGAAAAAGAGAATAAAATCCTCTCTTTATCCCAGCATAGTAGAGATTATTTTAACCTATGTTATACCAAAGATGTTGCTTTTACAGATGGAAGTATCTCTGTTAAATTCAGAGCCAACTCTGGACATATGGATCAAGGTGGTGGACTGATGTGGCGAGTACAGGACAATGACAACTACTATGTAGCACGCTTCAATCCACTAGAAGATAACTTTCGATTTTATATCGTGCATGAGGGCATGCGTAGCGAACTGGACTCTGCTACTATCAAACTCTCTTCAGGATGGCACACGATGAAAATCGTACAAAAAGGCACCCATTTTGAAGGCTATTTAGATGACAAAAAACTTTTAAGCCATGAAGATAAACAATTACAGAAAAGTGGTGGTGTAGGCGTATGGACAAAAGCTGATGCGCTGACTTCTTTTGATGACCTTCACATAAGTACCGACAAATAAGATGAAAAAATCTTTTTTTCTTGTTGGTTCTGCGTTGTTGTTGCTGGCGTGTAGTAACAAGCCTGCACAAAAGTCTGTCACTGTGTATGTCTCTGAAGACCAAGTCTTTTCTGAACCCCTACTCAAAGATTTTGAGAAAAGCACAGGCATCAAAGTCAATGCCATCTATGACACAGAAGAGTCTAAAAGCACAGGTGTGATGAACAGACTCATCGCAGAAAAAAACAATCCACAGGCCGATGTCTACTGGGCAAACGAACCTATACGGGCAGAGGTGCTACGCCAAAAAGGAATTTTAGCTCCCTACCAAAGCCCCAATGCGCAAGGCATTCCAAATAACCTTAGAAACAAAGACTATTTTTGGACAGGTTTTTCAGCAAGAATACGTGTGATAATCGCACAAAAAGGACTCTCTGTTTCCCCTACTTCTATCATGGCTTACACAGATACACAGTTTAAAAATAAAGCAGTCATCGCCAATCCTCTCTTTGGGACAACCACCGCACACATGGCTGCGCTTGCCACACTTTGGGGAACGGACAAAACCAAACAATTTTTAGAAAGCATGCAGACCAACAAAGTAGCACTGGCTACGAGTAACGGAGAGAGTGCAGACTTTGTAGCCAAGGAGAGCTACGCGTTTGCCTTGGTCGATAGTGACGACGCCGTAAGCAGACGCAAAGCAGGCAAGCCCATAGAGATTATCTACCCCGACCAAGGCAAAGATGATGTAGGGGCTTTGGTGGTGCCTAATGCTGTGATGCTCATACACAAAGCACCACACATAAAAGAGGCAAAAATCCTCATAGATTACCTGCTCAGTAAAGAGAGTGAAGCCAAACTTGCCTTTGCTGATTGTGCCCAAATTCCTCTGCACCAAGGTGTAAAAATGCCCGCGTTGATGAAGCCCATAGAGAAGATAAAAACCATGAATATAGATTTCCAAGAAGTGGCATTAAAAATGCAAGAAATACAGCCCATACTCAAAGCATGGCTTGCCAAACAACAATGACCTCACGTGCCAGTGGCTACCTCTTTTTAGCCTTACTTGTACTTTTGGGTGTAGTGCCTATCTTATCCATGGTAGGCTCTACATTTTATGACGCACAGGGCTTTTCTCTAGCTGGATACAGCCTACTCTTTAAAGATATTGCCTTATGGAAAAGCCTAGGAAATTCTGTTGTTTTAGCCTTTAGTGTAGCATTTTTTAGCACTTTTGTAGGGACACTTTTGGCGATACTGCTACACAAAACCAACCTCTATGCCCGTACACTATGGCTGATACTGCTCGTTATACCTCTGTTACTCCCACCTTATATTATCGCGTATGGGTGGTATGGGCTTGTGGGTAGGCAAAGTATGATTGGACAGTATCTTTTTGGATTTACGGGTACAGCATGGGTACTTTTTAGCGTCTATGTAGCCATTCCTACCCTACTCATCTCACTCTTTTTACGACAGATCAATCCTCGCTTAGAAGAAGTGGGACTGCTCACCTGCTCTTGGGGCTGTGTAGTCAAAAACATCACCCTCCCACTCATACAGCCTGCGATAGTATTTTCTTTTTTGCTGGTGTTTATCCTCAGCATTTCAGAACTCTCTGTCCCAAATTTTTTGCGTTATGATGTGTTTGTTTTACATAGTTTTACCCAGTTCTCAGCTTTTTACGACTTTCAAACAGCAACGATAGACACCATGCCCTTGCTACTTATCATCTTGGTCATTTTGTGGCTTGGGTATGCATTGCCCAAAAGACCCCTTCGTTTTCAAAACAATGCCACGATGCTTCAACTCGATGTCAGCTCCTATCAGCTACGGCTCAATGGCATGATGTTTCTACTCTTTATGGTTCTTATGGGTTTGCCTTTGTGGGGATTGCTTAGCCATATAGATAGCAGTAGCTTTATGACAGCACTTGAAAAAAGTTATCCTGCCATACGTCAGAGCCTTTTTTATGCCACAATTGCGTCACTTGTTTTATTGTTTTTAGGGTTTGTCTCGGCGTATATTATGGTCTATAAAAGCATAAAAGCATGGCATTGGCTTCAAGCAGTAATCCTCTTTTTATTTATACTCTCTTCCATACTTTTAGGCATTGCACTTATTCTATTTTGGAACCGACCTGCTACGAATTTTATCTATGGTACTTCACGCATTGTCTTTATGGCGTATGGGCTAAAATATCTCTTTTTGAGTAGTAGCATCATCCAACTCAAACTCAAACAAATCCCCTCTGCACTCATCGAAGTTGCCACACTTAGCGGGGCATCTAGCAGACAAATATTGGGCTATATCATTCTGCCTCTAAGTAAAGAAGCACTTGTGGTTAGTACACTTATAGGCTTCATCTTTACCTTGCGTGAGAGTACGCTTATGATGCTTGTTTCCCCAGCAGGAAGTACGACATTACCTCTGTATATCATGACGCAGATGGCAAATGGCAAAGAGGGTATCATCGCGTCTCTTTGTCTCATCATGATACTGCTTATATTGCTTCCACTCTTTGCCCTGCTAGGCTATACTCGATACAAAGGAACGTTAGATGATTAGACTCCAAAATATAACACTTATGCAGAAAGAACAAGCTATATTTTCTGATTTTAACTTACACGTAAAGCCCAAAGAACGTTTGGTGATATTGGGGGCATCAGGTTCGGGGAAAAGCACATTGCTTAGACTCATTGCAGGATTTATAGCCCCACAACAAGGCACTATTTACCTCAACGATAAATGTGTGACAAAAAATGAGAAAATCATCATACCTCCCCACAAAAGAGAAGTCAGTATGCTCTTTCAAGAGCTTGCTCTTTGGCCCCATTTGAATGTAGAAGAAAACATTGCATTCCCTCTCAAAGTCAAAGATATTGCTAAAAGCATACAACAAGAATGTGTCAAAGAGATGCTCTGTCTTGTAGAATTAGAAGGCTATCAAAAGCGTCATATCTCCACGCTTTCAGGAGGACAACAGCAACGTATAGCCCTAGCCAGAGCCCTCATTAGTACACCTCAAATCTTACTCATGGACGAACCACTCTCAAGCCTAGACAAAACACTCAATCAAAGTTTACGCAAAAAAATTATTGCACTACAACAAAAAATAGGATTTACTTTGGTTTATGTCACACACAACCAAGAAGAAGCCCAAGAGATAGCCACGAGAATTTTAGATTTTGAAGGAAAAAGTTGAGCCTTTATCTTTAATGCTCTCTATCTCTAAAGTACTTTGATGCATAGAGAGTATAGCTTTGACGATAGACAACCCTAAGCCCATAGAGTTGTCCCATGAGTGTGTGCCTGAACGGTAAAATTTCTTGGTCACTTTGTCTACATCTTTTTTACCTATACCTACCCCTTTGTCTACTACCAAAACTGCATCTTCAGTCACATCAACGCTCACCGTATCTTTAGAGTATTTTAAGGCATTTTCTATCAGGTTTTTAAGCACTACTTCTATCAATGTTCTGTCTGCTTTTATTACTCTTGCTTGCCCTGTTACTTCTATGGTTCTTTGAGGATAAGACTCTTGTAATGCGCGTACCACTTCATGAGTCAACACCACGATATCAAATGTACTTTTATGCAGTGAAGCTTCTTTGCTTTCAAACTTGTTCCAAAGTATCAAACGAGAAAGGAGTGACTCTATTTTGTTCCCATTATTATAAATTTTTCCCAAAAATTTATCTTGTAGTGGCTTGGGTATCTCAGTATCATCTATCAATGTCTGAGAATACCCCATAATCGAAGCAATAGGGTTTCTAAACTCATGGGCAATTGCAGAAATCATATCTGCACGTTGGCGGTTTTTGAGTTTGAGTTTGGCATTATATCGCTGCTTGATATCTTCTCGTTTTTTAGACTTTTTGAGTATTTTTATGAGACTCTGATTGATATCTTCAAACTCTTGGGTGAAAAAACGTGCTTTATACTCTATTTTATCGACTTTATCGAGATTAGAGAGATATTTATTGATAGTTCGAAGCTCTTTTTGCATACGGTTTGCACCACGTCCTATAGCAAATACAAGTACTCCCAATGCCAATGCTAAAAGTAAAATAGCTAACATTAGCATACTATTTTGTGGCATAAACAGTACTAAAATAAGTGAAAATACAATGAAAATAATGACCGCGATCGTAATAATCCTTGCCATTACATATTCTGTAAAATGAGGACGCCTATACATGAATGCTATCGCACCTTTTTCTCGACATCATTGATATAAGAGATAAAGTCGGGAACATCAAAATAGCCTACAACTTCTTCAAGTATTTGTTTGTTGGGCTTCATAAAAAAGATTGTAGGTACGCCATGCACTTTTGGTAATTTAGACATGATATTGACATCATTTCTCATAGCTTTTACCAACACATACTTAGCTAATTTTTGCTCAATACCTTTATCAGACAACGTATGACTTTCCATCTTTTTACACCATCTGCACTGCTCGCCTTCTACCATGACCATCACATTTTTATGCTCTTTTTGCGCTGTTGCCAAAGCACTGTCCAAACCTTTTGACCATTCTAGTGCAAAAAGTGCTGTAGAGAGTAGCCATATACTCATTACTATTTTCATCATCTATTTATCCTTTATTAAATGTTTGAACCATATCTCTAAACACAGCATACAGTCCTTCTACTTCTGTAATAGAAGTGCGTTCATTGGGTGCATGAATGGTATCGTTTATCACGCCAAATTCCACCACATCTATTCCAAAGGCTCCCATAAATCGTGCATCACTTGTTCCCCCTGCGGTAGAGAGTTTGGTCTCTACGCCTGTCACGCTTTTGATACTTTCAGAAAGCTTTTTCACTACTTTTGAATCACGTGTCGTTACAAATGGGTAAGAGCCTTGTGTAAGCTCCAGACTATAGTCTAAACCCTGAAAATATTTGTCTATATGTATTTTAATATCTTCTTGTGTTGTTTTTGTGGAGTTACGCACATTAAACATGAGTTTTAAATCACCTGGTGTGACGTTGGTTACTTCCATGCCTCCACGAATATCCGTAATCACCATTTGGCTTGGTGCGAAATCATCATCACCATTATCTAGGTTGATACCTGCAATTTTATCTAAAATAGGTGCTATCTGGTGTACAGGGTTGATGGCTTTTTCTGGGTAGGCAGCATGTCCTTGTTTCCCCTGTATGGTTAAATATCCATTGATAGACCCTCTACGCCCTATCTTGATGGCATCTCCAAATTTTGTCTCACATGTTGGTTCTGCAACAATACAGTAATCTGGTAACATCCCTTTTTCTTTCAGATACTCTAACATAATGACTGTACCATACTTGGCATCACCCTCTTCATCCGAAGTAAGTAGTATAGAGAGTCTCCCCTCAAAATTTTCAACCTCTTTACACGTCTGCACAAAAGCTGCCACACCAGATTTCATGTCTTGGGTACCTCGTGCATAGATATTGCCCTCTTTTATCACAGGTACAAAAGGATTGGTATCCCAGTTATTACCAGCTGGCACCACATCTACATGCCCAGCAAAACACAGATGTACACCTGCACCAAACGTTTTAGATAAAAAGAGATTTTTCACACCCTCTTTATTCACATAGGTAGCTTCATATCCATCAAGATACTCTTCTATAAACTTCAAAGAACCTGCATCATCAGGGGTTAAAGATTTGTAACTTAATAGTTTGATTAATAAATCAACAACATTCATTTGAACTCATTTAAAATTAGATTTTGTATTATAAGTAGATTGTGCTTTAGGGTACCTCTAAAATAGAAGTATCATTTAGCCAGATAGCAAAGAAAAATTCTTTGCTAGAGATTATTTTTCAGTTTCACCAGCATAAGACATAATGCCACCATAGTGGTTAATCGCACCCTTATGTCCATTTTGTGCGAACATGCTGGCTATCTGTCCACTACGACTCCCTGTACGACATGTAAAAATCACCTTTTTGTCTTGTGTTTCATTAAACAGTGCTTGTCCCCATTGCTGAAATGTAGTTGTAGGCTTTAACATATCAACACCTTTGATATGGCCTGCATTGTATTCCATATCCTCTCTAACATCCACAAGAAGAAAATCAACATTACCCTCTTCTCTTGCTTTGAGTAAGGTAGCTAGTTCTTCAGAACTCACATCTCTTTTTTCTAATAATTGTTGCATAGTACATTCTCCTGACGTTAAAATAAACGCGTATTATAGTAAATAATTATTATAATTTACTTTTTATGCTTCTTCTTTGGATACTTTTTCAAGTTCCTCTTTTGCTTTCTTTTTTGCCTCTATTTCTTTTAATTGTTTCTCTTTGTACTCTGGTGTACAAAAAATTTGACAATGACAAATACCTGTCTCTGGAATTTCATGTTCTATTGCAGGTTTACATGGACAGATTCTATCATCTGTACTCTTGAATTTACCCTCTTTCTCTGGATCTGGTTCAACCATAAAACATGGACAAAATCTTTTTCCAAAAAGAAGTTTATGACGTGCAAGTCCCATAATTACACCTTCATTTACATCTTCGTTCGCTCCATAAACCCACCCTTTGCTTTCACATACTTTATCAGTGAATTTTTCTGTTTTTACGAGTTCAGCTTTGAACTCTTCGGAATTCATGTCTAGTTGCTGCATCATTGTTTATCCTTTGTATTTATCTGTTACTGTAGTTATATCTAAACAAAATTAATATATAATAAGAAAAATATCATTAAGGATAAAAATGCAAATTGATGACGAAGTTTTAGCAAAATTGGAAAAACTTTCACATTTACATATAGCTGAAAACAAAAAACAAGAGGTAAAAGAACAACTTTCTGGTATTTTAAATTATATTGAAAATCTCAATGAATTAAATACGGATGCCCTTGATGCATCCTTCTCTACCTTGGACGGAGGAACACCTTTAAGAGCTGATATACCTAAAACGGATACAAGTATTCCCAAAGAGATTATATCCCACGCACCACAGGCAAAAGATGACTTCTTTATTGTGCCTGCAATTATAGATTAATACACAAGGATAATCATAATGGCATTTGACATTAAAAAACTACTACAAAGTGTTGTTGCACATGGTGCATCAGATTTACACCTCGTTTCTCGTACGGAACCACAAATTAGACTAGATGGTGTACTCAAAGCAATTAATCTTCCTGAGCTCACAGGCGAAGATATCGAAGAGATGTGTTATTCCCTCATTACTGAAAAGCAAAAAAAGCACTTTGAAGAGAATGGTGAACTAGATTTCGCGCTTTTGCTTCCAAATATTGGACGCTTTAGGGCGAACTATTACAAAACACTTGGAGATATGGCGGCAGCTTTTAGGATTATTCCTATTGATGTCCCTGCTTTAGATGATTTGGGTGCACCTGCAATTTATAAAAAACTTATTCAAAGAGAAAAAGGGCTTATCTTGGTTACTGGACCAACAGGTTCAGGTAAATCAACTACATTAGCGGCCATGCTCAATGAAATAAATCTCACAGAAAATAAACACATTGTCACAGTAGAAGACCCTGTAGAGTTCATCCATCAAAATAAAAAATGTGTCTTTTCTCATAGAGGTGTAGGTGAAGATACCAAATCTTTTTCCGTTGCCTTAAAATATGCTATGCGTCAAGATCCAGATATTATACTTATCGGTGAAATGAGAGATAAAGAAACTATCGAAGCTGCACTCACCGCAGCAGAGACTGGACACCTGGTATTTGGAACCCTGCATACTTCATCTGCACCAGGAACTATTAACCGTATTATCGATGTATTTACAGGAGATGAGCAACCACAAATCAGAGCTATGATTTCCACTTCATTGGTCGCAGTCATCGCACAAGCGCTCTTGCCTAAACTAGGTGGTGGTCGTGTTGCAGCATCAGAAATCCTCATCACAAACCATGCTATCTCAAACCTTATTCGTGAAGATAAAGTACATCAAATCTATTCGCAAATGCAATTAGGTCAAGGAGATACAGGTATGCAGACACAGACACAAGCACTTTTAAAATTCTTAAAAGATGGTAAAATTTCGCGTGATATTGCATTGCAATATGCCAATAAGCCTGAAGAGCTTGCCAAAGCAGCAGTGTATTAAAAACAGCTGCCTAAAGCCTTTTTAGATACAATACAAAAATAGAATGATTGAGGGAGAAATAACGTATATGGAAAATTTTTCAATGGTTGATTTTAATTATTTTGATGTTGTCATTGCCGCAATAGTATTACTGTTAGGTATTAAAGGTTTCATGAATGGGTTCATTAAAGAAGTTTTAGGGCTTGTAGGACTCATTGGTGGTGTTTATTTAGCATCACGCCTGGCTGACACTGCTGCAAATTTTATTGATACAAACTTCTTTCATCTTGAAAATATTGCTCTTTTAAAACTTATAGGTTTTCTTGCTATACTCATTATTGTTTGGTTGGGAGCCACTATTTTAGGATCTATTTTTTCCAAGCTTACCAGTGCGAGTGGATTGGGCTTTTTAAACCGTCTTTTTGGATTTATTGCAGGAGGAGGTAAATATTTTCTTATTTTTGCCCTTATTGTCACAGCACTTTCAAACGTTTCTCTTGTAAAAGATAACCTCGAAAAGCATGTGCAAGATTCCATTTTATATCCATATCTTAAAAAAGCAGGTGCCTATCTTATCAATTTAGATCCGAGTAAACTTGGCTTTGAGAGTACCTCTACTTCACAAGTAGTAAAAAAAATGATAAATCTAAAAGAAGAACAAAACAATTCATCTGTAGTCAAATCAATACAGACAAAAAATGATAATAACCAAAGTGAATTTTCTCACTAAAAAGGTACAACACAATGATCACTTATGAAAAGCTTTTAGAAAAATTTAAGGATTTACTTAAAAGTAATACCCTGAAATTTACTAAACAACGAGAGCTTATTTTAAAGTTTCTCTACGAGAATAGTGATCACTATACCCCAGAAGATATTTATATGCTTCTCAAAAAAGAGTATCCAAATATAAACATTGGTATTGCCACTGTTTATCGTACATTAACCTTGCTCGAAGAGTCAGGTATCGCCTCTTCTATATCATTTGGTGCACAAGGCAAAAAGTATGAACTAGGGCTCAAAAAGCATCATGATCATCTCATCTGTACAGCATGTGGTGAGATTATAGAATTCTTCGATGAAACCATTGAAGCACAACAAGAAAAGATTGCTGAAAAATTTAATTTTCAAATGCTTGACCATACGATGAAAATTGTCGGTCTTTGTGAAAATTGTCAAGCATAAGCCATCTTAGCACAACGTCTACAACTATATTACTAAACAGGAGAACCCTTGATATTTGAAAATCAATATATTCAAGAGCGTATTAAAAAAACAGAAACACTCAGAGAAAAAGGCATCAACCCTTATCCAAACCAAGTCAAAAAAGGCGCACCCTCAGCGACTTTTTTAAGTGAATGTAACTATGTGCATGACATCGTAGTAGACGAAGGTGAAATGAAACAGGATAAAGAGAAGTCT
>Ga0256833_1002301_pt1 | contig 13552 bp, 12 predicted proteins | sample 356284metaG_FD_190535 | JGI IMG/M metagenome (GOLD analysis project Ga0256833, IMG submission 190535) | Hydrothermal vent microbial communities from Mid Atlantic Ridge, Atlantic Ocean - 356-284 | ecosystem: Environmental > Aquatic > Marine > Hydrothermal vents | place: Atlantic Ocean: Mid...
CCCGAAACACTGCCCGAGAGATGATCCGAAACGAGGGCTCGGAAACGCTCTACGGGTGCAGCGGGAATGCCCGGTTGGGGGAGCCACGCGGCGCACCAGGCGCGCAAAACGGCCTGCGATGACTCACGCAGGCCGTTTTAATCACCGAGAGCCGGGTCGCCACTCCCGGCCCTCTCAAAAAGGAGGAGAAGAAAGAAGTTTGTCGCCCTTCGTGCCTTATCTTACCGCGTTTGGGGATCTTTTGCTTGACGCTTGCCCTACGTTTGCCCTACGATTGCGTCAGGTTGCTGCGCGGGCAAGACGCGCTTTTTTCGCGCGACTGGTCTCTCGGTTATACTTGCTCCTATGCCGCTTTTTTTGTTGACTGCTCCCTCAGGGATGGGGAAGACCACGGCCTTGCAGCGCAGCGTGCGCCGCGCGCGCCAGCGCGGTTGGCGGGTGGGCGGGGTGCTTTCGCTGGCTCAGCCGCACGGGCAGCCGCCGCATCCCTCCGCCTTGTGGCTGGAGGACCCTGCCACCGGGCAGCGGCGCTTGCTGGCGCATGTGGCTGCCCCCGCCGAGGCCAGTGTGGGCATGTGGCGCTTTCTGGAAGCCACCCTGGCATGGGGCAATGCCGTGCTGGCTGCAGCCGCCGATGCCGATTTATTGGTCGTCGATGAAATCGGCCCCCTGGAACTGAACCTCGCAGGGGGGCTGGCAGCGGCTTTCCCGGCCTTGCAGTATGGCCGTTACCGTATCGCCGTCGTGGCCGTCCGCCCCGCGCTGGTGGAACGCCTGGCGATTGTGCTGGCCTCCCGCCAGCCGGAAATCCTTCGCCTGAGACCCGAAAACAGGGATACAATTCCCCTGTTGCTCGTCCCCTGAAATTCTGCAGTTGTTGGAGGTGACCATGTTGAAAAAGCTTCGTTGGATTCTGTGGGTTGTGCTTGCAGGGGGACTGGTTGCCTGCGGAGGCACGGTTTCTCGAAGCGCGCCGCAGCCAACCTCTACGGCTGTTGTGACCGCTGCCCCCTCCACGGCCCTGCCTGCCTCGCCTGTTGCGGGTGTCGAGGTTACCGATGCCCTTGGCCGTACGCTGCATTTTGCCGCTCCCCCGCAACGCATCGTGGTGGCGGGCAAGGCCAGCCTGCTGGTGGCCGATGCCCTTTATGCTTTCCCGGAAGCCCCCCAGCGCATTGTCGCGTTGCCCAAACGCCTGCAAACTCCGGCAGCCCTTGATTTCCTGCGCCTGCTCGACCCTGCCCTCGATGCTAAATTGGTGCTGGCCTCCGATGCCGGGCCTGAGCAGATTGCCGCTTTGCACCCCGACCTTGTGGTGATGAAAAGCTTTCTTGCCCATAAACTGGGGGCCAGCGTTGAGGCTTTGGGCATTCCAGTGTTTTACCTGCAGATGGAAACGCCTGAACAATACGGCCGGGAAATGGCGCAACTGGGCATCTTGTTTGGCGACCCTGCCCGCGGGAAAGCCCTGGCCGATTTCTACGACCAGACCATTCGCAAGGTGCAGCAGGCCGTTGCTGCTTTACCTGCAGGCGACCGCCCGCGAGTGCTCTTCCTTCAACACACGGTCAAAGGCGGTACCACGGCTTACAAAGTGCCTCCGGCTTCCTGGTTGCAGACCACGATGGTGAAACTTGCGGGCGGCGAACCGGTGTGGGCCGCAAGCGCCCAGGGGGGCAACTGGCAGGTGGTCAACCTGGAGCAAATTGCGGCCTGGAACCCCGATCAGATTTTCATCACCGACTATTTTGCCGAGCCGCAGCAGGCGGTGGCGGCCTTCAAGAGTGACCCCACCGCGGCCAACCTGACCGCGGTGCACAACGGCCAGGTGTTTCCCTTCCCGAAAGATTTTGTGAGTTGGGATCAGCCCGACACGCGCTGGGTGTTGGGGTTGGAGTGGCTGGTGAGGCGCATTCATCCCCAGGTGCTGCCTGAGGTGGATTTGTGCACCGTGGCCAAGACGTTTTATCAGACGGTGTATGGACTGAAGGGCGATGCTCTGACGAGCGCTGTCGCGCGCTGCCCTGATGATTGAGCCGAGGCGATGATGCCGATGCGTGTGCGTTTTGGGTGGTTGCTGGCAGGAGCGGCGGCGCTGCTGGTGCTCTCGGTGTTTTTGGGGCGCTACCCCACGCCGCCGTTCTTGCCCCCCCGCCTGCTGGAAAGCGACCCGTTAGCGGTGCGGCTGGTGCTCACGTTGCGCCTGCCGCGCCTGCTGGCGGCTTTCCTCACCGGCGCGGTGTTGGCCGTCAGTGGGCTGACCATGCAAATGGTGTTCCGCAACCCCCTGGTAGAGCCTGGTTTTCTGGGGGTTTCGCAGGGCGCGGCTTTTGGGGCAGCCCTCGCGATTCTCTACCTCAGCCCATCGCCGTGGGCTGTGCAGGCCAGCGCGGCGGCTTTTGGCTTTCTTGGCCTGGGGCTGACGTATGCCTTTGCCCGCCGCCTGCGTTACGGCGGCTGGATTTTGCGGATGGTGCTCGCCGGCATCGCGGTCTCGGCGCTGTTTGCCGCAGGGGTGGGGCTGCTCAAGTATCTCGCGGACCCGCTTACCCAGTTGCCGGAAATCGTTTTCTGGCTGCTGGGGGGGGTGTGGGCCACCCGGTGGGCCAATTTTCTGCCCGTGCTGGTCATCACGCTGCCTGCCTTGCTGCTGCTTTACCTGGCGCGCTGGCGGCTCAATTTGCTCACTTTGAGCGAAGAGGCGGCATTTTCCCTCGGGGCGGCGCCGGGACGGGAGCGCCTGGCTTTGCTGGTGCTTACCGTCGCGGCGACGGCTGCCGTAGTTTCCCTCGCGGGCATGGTGGGCTGGGTAGGGCTGATGATTCCCCATCTGGCACGACGCTGGTTTGCTGCCGATGCCCGCGTGGCTCTGCCGGCTTCGTTGGTGCTGGGTGGCGTTTTCACCCTGCTGTGCGACGACCTCGCCCGCACCGCGGTCAATGGGGAAATTCCCCTGGGTATCCTCACCTCGCTGTTGGGTGCGTTGGCCTTCGTTGTTCTTTTGGCCTCCACGCCGCGTACATCCCCATGAACACTCTTGCGTTAGAAGTCCGTCATTTGTCTTTTGGCTATCAGGGGGGGCGGCCGGTCTTACACGACGTCAATCTGGCCGCCGAGGCTGGCAGCATCATGGCCGTGCTGGGTCCCAACGGCGCCGGGAAGTCGTCGTTGTTGCACGTCTTGTTGGGGTTGCATCGCCCGTGGAAAGGGGAAGTTCGCTTTTTTGGCAAGCCCCTTTCGGCCTACGACCGCCGCAGCCTGAGCCGCACGGTGGGGCTGGTGCCTCAGCGTGAGCATGTGCCTTTTGCCTTCCGGGTGGAGGAATATCTGCTGTTGGGACGTTCCCCCCACCTGGGGCTGCTGGCGCAACCCACCGCCTCCGACCTGGAAGTTGTGGAGGCGGCGCTTTCCCGTCTGGGCATTGCGCATCTGCGTGGTCGGGAGGTGGCTTCTCTCAGCGGGGGAGAGCATCAACTCGTGCTGGTGGCGCGGGCGTTAGTGCAGGGGGCGGCGGTGATGTTGCTCGACGAACCGACCGCCCACCTTGACCTGGGCAACAAGCACCGTACCCTTGCCTTGTTGCGCAGCCTGGCTGCCGAGGGGCGTGCGATTGTGTTGACCACCCACGACCCCCATCTGGCGGCTTATTTGGCCGACCAGGTGTTGCTTTTGCGCGCTGGCCGGGTGTTGTTCGGCGGGCCGCCCCAGGAAGCCCTGACCGGCGAGCGCCTGAGCGAACTTTACGGTGTCCCTGTGCGCGTGGCGCAGGTGGGAAGCCGCCCTTGTGTCCTACCTCAATAGCCGTTCATCGGGTACAATAGCCCTGCTATGGAACCCCCTACCGTACATTGGATTTTGCATCACGCCAAACACTGGCATTATGCCTGGTTTGCATTGCTGGTTTTTGTGGAAGGCCCCACCACGACCATTGCCGGGGCTGTATTGGCTGCCAGCGGTGTGCTCGACCCCTGGAAGGTGTTCGCGACGGCGGTGGCGAGCAATCTGGCCGCCGATGCTTTTTGGTTTCAGGTGGGGCAGTGGCTCCGCAGCCGCGGCCACTGGATGGAAAAGGTCGAAAAGCGTTATCCGCTGGTGCGTCCGTTAGAGCGTAAGTTGCGGGAACGTGCGGTGGCCTTTCTGGTCATTGCCAAGTTTACGCTGAGCAGTGTGCCCGCGCTGATGGCCGCGGGGCTTTCCCAGGTGCCGTGGCGCAAAGTGGTGGGGGTGGTATTGGTTGCCGATAGTGCCTGGATTGCTTTTCTGACGCTGTTAGGCTATTTGCTGTGGGATAAGGTGGCCTACCTTGCCCTTGGCCTGCGGGTTGCGGTGATTGTGGGCTTTTTGGTTTTTGGCTATATCGTGGTGCGTTGGGCGCACGGCACCCTGAACGGCATGTTGCAAGAAGAAGAGCAGGGGGAATAGGCTAACGCATCGTTTCGACCACACGGCGGGCAATCTGGCGGTCGATTTTACCCATCGGGAAGTCACCTAAGGCGGCGGGTGGCACCCAACGCACGGCTTGGGCTTGCAAAGGGCGCGGCGCAGGCCCTGCAGGGCGGCACAGGAAGGCGTGAAGGGTGACTTTGAAATGGGTGTACGCATGGCGATAGACGCCAAAGGGGGCTTCGATGGCTATCTCAGTGTCCAGTTCCTCACGAATTTCGCGTTGCAAGGCGGTTTCCAGCGTTTCGCCGTGCTCGACCTTGCCGCCGGGAAATTCCCACAAACTGCCCAGCAGCCCCTCGGCAGGGCGTTGTGCGATGAGCACCTTGCCGCCGCGACGGATGACCGCCGCAACGACGGTGTAATGCGGCTGGCGCTGGCGGCGCTGCTTGCGGGGGTAGGCTTCAGGGTTGCCGCTGCGGTGGGCCTGGCAGAGCCCGGCCACCGGGCATTGGGCGCAGCGGGGGGCGCGTGGGGTGCAGATGGTCGCGCCTAAATCCATGAGCGCCTGGTTGTAGTCGGCTGCGCGGCCGGGCGGCAGGTGTTGGGCGGCCAAAGCCCAGAGCGCCTTTTCGCCCGCGGCGGTGTCGATGGGGGCTTCCACCGCGAAGACCCGCGCCAACACCCGCCTGACATTGCCGTCCAACACCGGCACGTCGCGCCCGAAAGCCAGTGAGGCCACCGCGTGCGCGGTGTATTTGCCGATGCCGGGCAGTCGTTGCAGCGCTTGCGGGTCGGCAGGCAGGCGGCCCTGGTGATGGGCAACGATCTGCCGGGCAGCCTGGTGCAGCGCCCGTGCCCGCCGGTAGTAGCCCAGCCCTTCCCACAGTGCCAGCACGTCTTGCTCGTCGGCGGCGGCCAGCGCTTCCACCGTCGGAAAACGCGCCATCCAGCGCCGAAAGTAGGGAACGACCGTCGCCACCTGGGTTTGCTGCAACATGACCTCGGAAACCCAGATGGCGTAAGGGTCGTTTACCCCGCGCCAGGGCAAGGCGCGGCCGTGGGCAGCGTACCACGCCAGCAGGGCGGCAGCAAACGGCGAGGGAGCAGAGGGCGGCATGGGTCAGGGCGTTTTGGGCGTTGCCTGGGCGCAATCGGAGGCCGGCGGCGATTGCGGGCGCGGGGGGGCTTCCGGCGCTGCGCGCCAGCGCGCACGCACGCTTTCCCCGGCTTTGCGGACGGCTTCCATGATGCGCGGCAGGTCGTCTTCCGTGGTGCGGTAGGAAATGAAGCAGGCCCGCAAAGCCTCGGTTTCACCCAGGTGGGTGCGGGAAAGGAAGGCTTCCCCCTGCTGTTGCAGCACCGGCACCAGGGCGTGGTTGAGGGCGTTCAGGGCGGCCTCATCGGTCAGGTCGGCGGGGGCGTAACGGAAGGCCACAATGCCCATCGAGACGGGGGTGACCAGTTGGAAATCGGGGGCGGCTTCCAGCAACGCGCCAAACTGCGCCGCCAGGCGGTGCAGGCGTTCCCAGGTGCTCAAAATGGCGTCGGCGCCGTAAATTTTCAGGGTGAGGTAGATTTTCAGCGCGCGGAAATTGCGGGAAAGCTGCGGGCCATAGTCGCGAAACTGGAAGCCTTCCTCGGCGTTGGGCAAATAGGCTGCCCGCGCGCCGAAAGTGGCCGGCAGCAGCCCGCGATGGCGGGTGAAAACAGCCCCCGCCTCGAAGGGCACGAAGAGCGTTTTGTGCGGGTCGACGGTGAACGAATCGGCCTGGGCAAGCCCGCGAGTGCAGGCTGCCGCCGTGGGAATGGAGGCCGCCAGCCCGCCATAAGCCCCATCGACGTGCAGCCAAACGCTCTCTTCGGCGCAGATGGCTGCAATGTCGGCGATGGGGTCGCAGGCGCCGGTGGCGGTGGTGCCGATGGTTGCCCCCACGGCTAACGGCACGATGCCGCGACGCTTGTCGGCGCGGATGGCTTCCTGCAGGGCGTCGGGGCGCATCCGGCGGGCGGCGTCGGTGGGAATGCAGCGCACGGCCTCTTTGCCCAGCCCCATCATTTCCACGGCCTTGACCTGCGAATAGTGGGCTTCAGGGCTGAGATAGACGGCCGCGGGCGGCATGGCGCGCAGCCCTTTTTGCCGCACTTCGGGGAAGGCCGCCTGGCGAGCGAGCAACATGCCCACGAAATTGGCCATTGAGCCGCCCGAGGTGAGAATGCCCTCGGCCTCAGGGGCGTAGCCGCTGAGGCTGAGCAGCCAGCGCAGCACCAGCCGTTCGGTTTCGGTGGCTGCCGGCGCGCCTTGCCATACGGCTACCGACTGGTTGAGCGCCGCGGCTAAGGCTTCGGCGAAAACCGCCCCGGCCAACGGCGAAGTGCGCATCCAGGCCAAAAAGCGAGGGTGTCCTACCCGCACCGACGGGGCGACGATTTTGCGACGGAAGTCCTCAAGGGCCGTTTCCACGCCTTGCGCGGCGCGGGGTAACGGCTCGTCGAGCTGCGCCTGCAGGCGCGCCGGGGTGGCGGTGGGGTCGGCAATGGGCTGCTCGCTCAAGGTGGCGAGGTAATCGGCGACGAAATCGGCCACCCAGCGCCCCAGGTCGCGAATGGCCTCAGGGGGGAGTTCGGGAGAAACGGTCATGGGCGTATTGTACTACTGAAAGGCCCGGCTTCGCCAACCTGACAAAAATCTTAAAGGGTTGCCAGAACCGTGCCAAAACCCGCGAAAAGGGCGGCTTTGGTAGTATACTCGGAAGGAGAACCTTGCGGAATTGGTGCGCTCCCAGATGACCCCGGCGGCAAAACGCCGCCTGGCGGGATGACGCGGTTGAGGGGTTGCGGAAGACGGTGCTATGAAACGCTCTGGACGCTGGATTTTGTGGATGTTGATGATTGGGATTGCCGCGAGCCTCGTTGTGGGGTGCTCGCCGGTTGCCGGGGAGGCAAATGGCATGCCGCCAGCGCCTTTCCTGGCGGCGTGGCGTGCCTGTGGCGGGCCGGGCGGCGCAGGGGCGTGGCTGGGAGGGCCTTTTTGGTTCGAAGGCAATCTGGTGGGGGTGGCCACGAATATGGTGTTTTTGTGGCGGGCAGATGCTCCTGCCAGCGGCGCGCAGCCTTTTTCCCTTTACCCGCCTCAGCAGGAAAGCCCCGCTCGGCCGCGCCCTGGCTTCGTGTATGAAAACGGCCATAATGTGGTCCCCGAGATTGCCGCCTGGATTCGCACTCACGGTGGCTGGCGATGCACTGGCCCCCCCCGCGGAGAGCCTGTTGAAGGCGATAAACAGACCTGTCAGGTCTTTGCCAACATGGTGCTCTGCCATGATCGGGAAAAACAGCAGGTCACCCCGCAGCCCGTTGGCCGAAAGTTTTTGCGGGAAAAAGGGACGGCTTTGATGCATGAACTGCCTTCGGTGGTTGCCCCCGGATGGCGGGCGCAGGTGACTGTGACGCTGCCGAATGTCCGGCAATTGCAAATTCAGGCCCGCGCGGTCAGCGCCAACGGCGCGCCGTGCGAAGCGCTGGCAGTGCAAATCGACGACGTGCATGGCGGTCAGGCTTCCCCCATTTATTACAACCTGATTGCCGGGCAAACATTGCCGCGCGGTGTGTGGGAGGCCACCGTTTCCCTCCCGAAACTGGCGCCCGGCAAGCACACGCTGGTTGTCAGGGTGTGCGCGGTGGGGGCCCAGGGCTGGCTTGCCTGTGGGGCCGATAGCACTTTGTTGAAAATTACTGACGCCTCAAGATGAAGGGAATGCTGCGCGGTTCAGAGAAATGGGGCATTCCGGCGCTGGAGCACACATTGCTCCAGCGCGCAGGTTTTTAAGGGGTAGGAGCTACGCAGTTCGCACCACGAGCACGGTTTTCCAGATGCTCAGGCTCCCCTCCTCTCCCTTTGGGAGAGGAGGGGGTGGGGGAGGTGAGGGTGGAAGGGATGGTTTGCTCTGTTTTTCGCCCTCACCCCTGCCCCTCTCCCGGAGGGAGAGGGGGAGACAGGCCTTGACTGCCGAGGTAAGCGCACAACCTGCATGGATGTTCTCCAAACTGCGTAAGTCCTGTTAAGGGGTAGGCGTGGGTACGATGGCGTGGGCTTCGGCATGTACCACCACGCGCGCGATGGGCGGCCCGATGCTGTAAACCATGAAAGTGAACGGCTGGGGCTTGCCTGCCGGGAAAGGCAGGGGGGCTTCCCACCGGCGCACGCCTACGGGGTGGCCTTCGGCGTCATAAGCCGCTGCCACAACCCATACAGCCTGTACGGCGACGGGCTTTTCCAGCAACAGGTTGCCGCTGACCTGAATTGCCCGCCCGTCAGGGGTGAGGGGGGTGTGCAGGTTTTGCACTTTCAGCGGCGGGTAACGTTGCGCCTGGGCTTGGGTGGGCACGGCCAGCGCGCGCAGCAGGCGCACGGCGGCGCGGGGTTGCGGCGGCGCCTGGGTGAAGCGTGCCACCAGCACGGTGCTGCTGCCTTTGGGTAGCAGGTTGAGCAACGCTTCGGCGGTCGTTGCCTGGCCGTTCGCGAGGGTGAGCCAGGCGGCGACGGCTTCCACAGCCTGCGGGCCGGGATTGCGGACTTCGACCAGACACACCGCGCCGCCATCGGCAGCGGGCTCGCAAAAAGGCGCTCCAACTGTCAGCGGCAATGGCGTGGGGGTAGGCAGCCCCGCGGGATTTTCGGTGTTCACAGGAATGATGAGACGCGTCCCTACGGCCATGGCCTGGGGGTTGACGCCAGGGTTGGCTTCTTCAAGGGCCTTCAGCGAGACGCCAAACCGCAAGGCAATGCCCAGCAGCGTGTCGCCCTTGGCCACGGTATAAACCCACGGCGTGGGGCTGGGGTGTGCTGCGGTGGGCAAGGTGGGGGAAGGCAGCGGCGTTGGCGTGGCGGTAGGGGTGGGTGTGGGGTAGGGCGTGAGGGTCCAGCCGGCGGTAGGCGTAGGCGGACGGGGCGAGGCAACAGCCGAGGGCGGGGCGGCTTCCCCACATGCCGCCAGCCATAGCGCGGCCAGCGCAAGGCTGCAGAAAGCAAACAGACGTCGGTTCATGCCCCCATTATACCTTTGTCGCGCGACGCTTGCCCTCCCGCGCACCCTATGCTAAACTCAAAGGTGGAGGAACCTATGAGCCATGAGGTGAGCAACCAGGACACCGCATTGCAGGAAGCCATCCAGGCCATCGAGCGGGGTGAAACGGCCAGGGCGCAGGAAATTCTCCGGAAGTTGCTGCGCACCGCACCCAATAATGCGGTTTACTGGGTGTGGCTGAGTGCAGCGGTCGATTCGGTGAAAGAGCGGCGTTATTGCCTGCAAAAGGCCTACGCTGCCGACCCGACCTATGAACCCGCCCGCCGGGGGTTGATGCTGTTGGGCGAGATGCCGCCCGGTGAAGAGGTCGCCCCCGTGCGGGTGCCACACCCCCGCGCGTGGGAAGCCGAATATCGCCCCTCGGTGCCCGAGCCCGCCGAAAGCCGCGGGCCGGCTTTGCCGCGGCAGGTGGTGGTGGGCGCGGTCGCTTTGCTGGCGCTGATGGCGCTCTCGTGGGGGGCGTGGGGAGCGTGGCAACGTTTCCGCCCGGTGCACCTTGCGACCCCACAACTGATGATTTACGTCACCCAGACGGCCACACCCCGCCCGACCAGCACGCCGACCCCCATCAACCCCCTCACGCTGGGCCAGCCCACCCCGCTGGCTTTGCTGCTGCCTGCAACCTACACCCCTACCCCTCTCGCCGTGAGCACACCGCACCTGGTGGAAGCCTACCGCCTGGGGATGCGCGCCATGCAGGAAGGCCGCTGGCAAGATGCCCTGCGCTACTTCCGCCAAACGGCCGATGCGGAAGGCGGGCACAAGGCCGACCTCTATTTCTACATGGGCGAAGTCTATCGCCATCAAAAGGAATGGGCCGAAGCCGCCGATGCATATCGGCAGGCGTTGAAATTACAGGCGCACTTTGCCCCGGCGGAAACCGGCCTGGCGCAGGTGCTGCTCGCTCAGGGTAAGCCTGACGACGCAGCGACGCTGGCTGCACAGGCCGTCAAAGACGACCCCAACTATGGGCTGGCCTATCTTGTGCAGGCTGAGGTTGCCCTGCGCGCCGAACAGGCCGACGATGCCCTGGCCGCGCTCAAAGAAGCCGAAACCCATCTTCCCGATTCGCCCCTGGTGCCCCTTTACCGCGCCGAGGCTTACCTGATGCTGGGTGAGCCTCAAAAGGCTTACGCCGAGGCCAAAAAAGCCCACGACCGCGACATGACCTTGCTGCCGGCTTACAAAGTGTTGGGGCAAGCCGCCTTTGCCCTTGGAAAACTCGACGAAGCCGTGCTCTACTTCCGCACTTACCTCACCTATGCCCCCGGCGACAAAGCGGTGTATCGCGCCCTGGCCGAGGCCTACTTGAAGCAGGGCAACACCGACAACGCGCTGGCAGCCGCTAAAAAGGTCGTCGAGACCTCGCCCTACGACGCCGACGCTCTGCAGTTGCTGGCGAGAGTGTATCTCGCCCGCCATGAAGGCGACCAGGCCGTCAAGACGTTAGAAACCGCCGTGCGCGTTCACCCCAACGACTTCAACCTCCACATGGCCCTGGTCGAAGCCCAATTGGCCGCCGGGCATCCCGGCAACGCCTTCCACCAGTTACAAGATACCCAACCCTTGCTGAAGAAACAGGAACAATGGTACACCTTCTATTACTGGCGGGCTAAAGTGCTCACCGCGCTTGACGTCACCGACGCGGCCATCGAAGACTGGAAACGGGTGTTGAACGCGCCTGCAGGCATGGTGCCGAAAACCTGGCAGGCGGAAGCCCGGCAGGCCCTCGACCACCTGTTGACGCCATCGCCCACGCCTTCGTTGCAGGTCGCTCCCTCGCCCACGCCGACGCCCTGAGGAGGATTCCTGTGGAGGCCGCCATTCAACCCGTTCACTCTCAAAAAGGGCCGTTTTTACGCGCCGTTTCGGCAGGGGAGCGGTTCATTGGTTTTTACGTCGTGCGCCGCAAACAACTGGAGCCGTTTCGCGACCCCAGTCGCGGGCATTACCTTACCCTGATTTTGGGCGATCGCAGCGGCGAGCGGCTGGCGCGCGTCTGGGAGGATGCCGAAGCCCTGGCCGCGGAAATTGACGTCGGCGACGTGGTCAAAATTCAGGGCGAGATGGAAACCTACATGGATCGGCTGCAAATTCGGGTGTTGCGCATCCGCAAGGCGGCAGAGGGGGAGTTCGACTGGCGGGATATGCTACCGGCGTCGCCCCATGACCCCGAAACCATGTTGGAAAGCGTGCTGGCTGCTGCAGAAACCATTGAGAACCCCCATCTGCACGCCCTGGTGATGTTTTTCTACAGCGACGAAGCGTTTTTGGACGCCCTCCGTTGGGTGCCTGCTGGTCGCAAGGTGCATCATGCATATCTCAGTGGCTTGCTGGAACACCTCACCGAGATGCTCGCCCTGGCCGACCGCGTGTTGGAAATTTACCCTCAGCTGGATGCCGACCTGCTGCGGGCAGGTATTTTGCTGCACGATATTGGCAAAGTGCGGGAACTGCACTGGGGGTTGAACGTCGATTACACCGATGAAGGGCGGCTGTTGGGGCACATTGTGCTGGGCGACGAAATGGTGGCGGCTGCGATTGCGTCTTTGCCCCATTTTCCCCCGGCGCTGGCGCTGCGGCTGCGTCACATGCTTTTGGCCCACCACAACCGTTACGAGTGGGGCTCTCCGCGCCGCCCTCAAACTCTGGAAGCCATCGCGCTGGCAAAAATTGACGACCTCAGCGCCCAGGTCAACCGTTTTTGGCTGTTGTTGCAGCAACGGGAAGCCGGCGAAACCTGGACGCCCTATGACCGCCTTCTGGAACGCCGTCTCTATGCGGGGGAAAGCGACCTGAGCGTGGAAGAAGAAAGCCAGCAAAGGTAAGGTTGCCCTTTTCCTCCAAAACGCGGCAAGAAACATGCTCCGTGAAAGTGGGGCTGGTTAAAACCGCCATCGCCCGCCTTGGAAGGCGAGCGATGGAAAACGAGCGTTGCCACGCGCTGCAGCTCAGTTCAGGTGAGCCTGCATCCGCTTGGAAAGCAGCGCCTCCAGTTCCTTGACCCGCTTTTTGGCGTCGGTGCGGGCCTTGCCGGTGGCCTTTTCCATATCGGCACGGGCGCGCTTGAGGGCGTCCAGCAGGGCCATTTCCATCGGCGTCGGAACGTAATCTTGCACTTCGGCTGTTTTGTCGTTCTTGCCGTTGCCCGCCTTTTTGGCCTTGCGGCGGGTGGGGCGGTTGACCTCTTTCATGATTTCTTCGGGCTTCGGCTCCAGGGCTTTCATGCTCAGCTTGATCTGGCGCTTGCGGCGACTGACGGCAATCACCTGGGCTTCCACCTCGTCGCCTTCCTGCACCAGGTCGCGCGGCGAGCGGATGAAGCCGTGGGTCATTTCGCTGATGTGCACCAGGCCGGGCACTTCGGCGCCAATGTTGACGAACACACCATATTTTTCCACCCGCTCCACTTTGCCTTTGACCGTCATCCCCACCTTGATTTCACGCCATTCCAGGTCGAGCGGCTTGATCATGGTGAGTTCGACAATGCCTTTCGGGGTGATGCGGCGCACCCACACTTCCACTTCGTCGCCCACTTTGACGACATCTTCGACTTTCTTGACGGGTTCTTCCCGCAGCTGGGAAATATGCACGACGGCCGGCTTTCCCACGCCAATATCCACGACAGCCCCCGCTGTGGTGGTTTTGATGACTTTGCCGGTGAAGTGCATCTTGCGTTGGATCTCCGTACCATCCGGGGCAGTCACAGTTTGAACACTCATGGCAACACTCCTTTGTTCAAGGTTCGCGAAAAAACGTGCCGCCCGCCGTTGTTTCCGGTGTTCGGCAACGGGTAATTATACCTTAAAGGCGGGTTATGGGTCAGCCTGTGGCAGAAACTGTTCAAATTGTAATACAATCGCAACGTTTGCCGCGGCGCGTTGCGTGTCCAAAAGGTGATGAGGCGCCGAAATGCTTGCTGCGCGGTCGCCCATTGACGCCCCAGGAGGGGCGTGGTATCATAAAAGCACCAAAAATTAGCACTCTTGGCCTGAGAGTGCTAATTTTCGCTTCCCTGAGAGGCTGACATGTCGCCCCGCCGCAAGCGTATGCCCCCACCCGGAGAGGAACTGACCGCCCGTCAG
>Ga0256833_1002303_pt1 | contig 13532 bp, 12 predicted proteins | sample 356284metaG_FD_190535 | JGI IMG/M metagenome (GOLD analysis project Ga0256833, IMG submission 190535) | Hydrothermal vent microbial communities from Mid Atlantic Ridge, Atlantic Ocean - 356-284 | ecosystem: Environmental > Aquatic > Marine > Hydrothermal vents | place: Atlantic Ocean: Mid...
GCCTTTGGCGGGCGCGTGGCCTTTGTTCTGGCGCTGGCGATCCTGGCCATCATCGGGCTGTGGCGGGCTTATGGCATCCTGGCGGGACGGCGCTTTTCGGCCCGCTCGGCCATGTTCGTCTCCATTGCCATGCCGGTGGCCATTGCCGCGCTCGCCGTGCTTTACGACGCCGGGGCCTTCGATCAGTTCCTGGCCCGCTTCGTCTCCGACAAGGGCTCGGCGGAAGCGCGCATGATCATGCTGGAGCTGTTCCGCGCCATTCCCGAACGCGACATCATCTTCGGCCCCCAGGCGCAGCAGGTTGCGGCCCTGATGCGCACCGAAGGGCTGGTTGGTCTGGAGAGCTTCTGGGTGGCCTTCATCCTCAGCTACGGGCTGGCGGTGTCGGTGATCTTCTTCGCCGGGCTTTTTGCCTTCCTGTGGGATCTGGTGCGCTCATCCAGCCCGGCGGCCATCTGGACGGTGATCTTCTTTGTGCTGGAAGGCTCCACGTCCGTGTCCATCTCCGCCAAGACCACCACCTTCGCCATGGTGGTGATGATCGCCATGGTTCTGCTGCGCAGGCCAAAGGGCGGCCGCGCGGCCGCTCCGGACGGGGCGGAGAGCTCCTCTGCCTGCGCCAGCAGCCGCCAGCATGCGAATGCCTACGACTGGCTGTAGAACATTTCCTGGAACATGCCGCGGCCCCACTGGATGTTGGCCTTGCCCAGGGCGCGGGAGCGCTTGGGGAAGGCCTGGGCCTTCTGCATGAAGGTTTTCTTGCCGCTGCCGCGGTCATAGATCCAGCCGAAGCTGATCTTGAAGGCGATGGACTGCAAGGGCTCGGCATTGACCGCCACGTAGCACATCATGCCGGGCGAGTGCAGCGGCGCGGCGTCCTTGCCGTCCATGCGCCCGGTGATGATGCGGGCGATGTGCCCGGCCTCGAAATTGGCCGCGAACCCGGCCTTGATGAAGGGCATGGGGCGGGCATCTCCACCGACGAAGACGCGCTCGTCGCCATGCACCTGATAGCTGACCGGATCGATGTCGGCGAACATCCCCGGCGTCTCCAGCCCGGCGATGCCGAGCCGTTCCAGAATGCGCGCGCCGCGAATGGGCGGATAGATGGAGGCATCGGTGAACTCCACCGCGCCCTGGTTGGTCTCGACGGTTTTCCTGCCCATGTCCACGCCGGTGATCTCCACGCCGGTGATGTGGGCGATGTAGTTCTTGTAGAGATCGCCGAAGGCCTTCTTGATGCCATCGGGATAGAAGGGCGGTTTTTCATGGGCATCGAGCAGGATGACCTTGCCGTCGATGTCGTTTTCCTTCAGATAGCCGGCGATCATGCAGGCGCGTTCGTATGGAGCGGGCAGGCAGCGGTAATTGCCCTTGGGCGCGGTGAGCAGAAAGACGCCGCCATCGAACTCGGCGAGCTTCTTCTTCAGGCTCAGGTGCTCCGAGCCGGGCTTGAAGGCGGCCGGATAGGCCGAGCCCAGACGCGCCGCCTGGCCCGGATCGACAACGCCGATGCCGGAATAATCGTAATCGATGCCCGGCGAGACAATGAGAAAATCGTAGGTCAGCCAGCCCTGATCGGTGTAGATGACGCGCTTGTGGCGGTCCACGTCGACCACGGCGGCGTGCAGCCAGGTGTAGCCGTTGTTGCGCGCCGCATCGAGATAGCTGTGGGTCAGGGCATCGAGGGACAGCTTGTCCACCAGCCACAGGTTGGACAGCGGGCAGGAAAAGAAGATGGCGCGCTTTTCGATCAGCACCACGTCGAGATCCGGCTTGTTGTGCTTCAGCTGGCGGGCCGCCTCCAGCCCCGACCAGCCGCCGCCGATGACGACCACGCGCGCGCCGCCGAAACCGGGGATTTCCGCCTGCCTGGAGAAGGCCGAGGGCGGGCGCACCTTGACGGGCTTGCCGGTTGCCGCCTGTGCGGATGTTGCGGCCGCACCGAGGGCGGCCATGCCAGCGGCCGCGCCCTTGATGGCATCACGGCGGGAAAGTCCCGCGGCCTTTTTCTTGCCGGTCATGATGGTGCTCCCTTGTGCATAAATCCCTGATGGTTCAGCACTCTATGGCGTCCTCGGAATAGTCCGATATGGGCATGGCGATGGTGTCGCCCTTGACGAAGGTCTTGTATTTGCGCCGCCCGAATTCCTTGCGCAGATCCCTGCGGTAGGCCTTGAAGAACTCGCCATAGAGCTCCGAGCCCATGAGGCCGGTGGCGAAGAGCTCGTCCGTCTTTGGATCATGCTCCAAAAGCACGGCGGCGAGCGGGAACTTGGCCGGCCCGGCCAGAACGCGCGCCCCGGCGGCCGGATCATAGACCGAGGCATGGGCGCAGCAGGTGATGACGCGGCCATGGCCGGTCATCTGGTTGCGCACCTTGCGGTAATTGATGAAGCTGGTTTCGCGGTTGTCGGTGGACAGGGCATGGGCGCAGATGGCGGCAAAGGCGACAATGGACTTGTCCGGGCCGGTGCCCCCGGGCCAGGTGTAGCTCTTGCCGTCCTTGTCCTCCACCTCCGTGGGCCTGGCCGGATCCTCCACCCGGATGAGCAGCGCCGGGGTGGAATGATAGGGATAGTGGAAAATCCAGTTGGCATGCATGGGAAGGGCGGAGGCCTTCAGCGGCTTGCCATCGGCGGTTACCAGGCGGACGCGCGGCGCATTTTCCAGGGCAAAGGCCGGGGCCGTCGCGGCGCGGGCCGCGGCTCCGGCGACGGCCACGGTGAGCGCCGTCTTGCCACATATCTTCATGAACCCCCTGCGGTCGGTTTCGTTCCCCATGCCGTATTTCCCCTGCTGCTGTCATGACCGGTGAACCGCGCCCGCAAGCCCCCCATGGCGGGCGCGGCTCGAATTGTGTTGCGTCAGGCCGTCATGGCATCACGAGAACATGTCGCGATAGAGGCCCTTGCCCCATTCGATATTGGCCTTGCCGAGCTTCTTGGACCACTTCTCGATGAGCTTGACATCGGTGAAGCCCCAGCCCTTGCCCTTGGTGAACTTGTATTTGGCATCCACCATGATGGACTGCTTGCCCTCGCCATCGACCATGGAATAGCAGATGGTGTTGGGGCTCTCCCAGGGCGAATCCTTGCCCTGAGCACGCGCGGCGATCATCCTGGAGACGATGTGGGCCTCGGTGTTGGCCGTGTTGCCGGACTTGGAGAAGGGCATGGGGCGGGCATCGCCGGCGATGTAGGTGTGATCGTCTCCCGGCACGGTGTAGCGGAAGTTGTCGATCTTGCCTTCCAGCTGCGGGCTCTTGGGATCGGCCAGCCCCAGATCCTCGATGAGGCGGGCGGCGCGCACCCGCGGATAGATGGCCGCATCGGCGAACTTGACCTTGCCGAATTCGGTCTCCACCGTCTTGCCCGCCACATCCACGCCGGTGATGGTGGCAGCCGTCTGGTAGTCGATATAGCCCTTGTGCAGCTCCTTGAAGGCGGCCAGGAAGCCATCGGCCTTGATGGTCGGCTTTTCATTGGGATCGAGCAGCACGACCTTGCCCTTGATGCCCTCGGCCTTGAAATAGGAGGCGATCATGCAGGCGCGCTCATAGGGCCCGGGCAGGCAGCGGTAGTTGCCGGTGGGCACGTTGAGCAGGAAGACGCCCTCCTCGAAATCATCCAGCTTGGCCTTGATGGACAGATGCTCCGAGCCGGGCTTGAAGCCGGCCGGATAGGTCTGGGCCAGGCGGGCCGCCTCGCCGGGATCCTTCACGCCCAGGGAGGCATAGTTGTAATCGATGCCGGGCGAGAGGACGATGTAGTCATAGTCGATGTAGCCGGCGGTGGTGAAGGCGCGGCGCTTCTCGCGGTCGAGCTGCACCAGCATGCCCTGCAGCCAGATGTAGCCGCCTGCCTTCGCCGCGTCGGTGTAGGAATGCAGCAGCAGATCGGTGTCGATGACATTGTCCAGCCACAGGTTGGACAGCGGGCAGGAGAAAAACGTGGCGTTGGGCTCGATCATCACCACGTCGAACTTGGGATTGTTCTTCTTCAGGTATTTGGCCATGGTCAGGCCGGACCAGCCGCCGCCGACCACGATGACCCGCTGTCCGGCGGGCTTGGGCAGATCGGCCGCCCGGCTCAAGGGCCCGGCCACCGCCGCCAGGGCCGGGGATGCGCCGGTTCCGGCCGAGACCAGACCAGCACCGCTGGCCGCCGTGGCCAGAGCCGCCCCCTTGAGAAAATCACGCCGGCCCAGGCCGGTCTTGCTGCGTTTCGCCATGCTTCGCTCCCTCCTTGGATATGGTTGTGCGTTTCCCCCGAATGCGACGTGGCCATCTTGCGCGGCCATACAAATAGTCACATTCATATGTGTCTATGCGTATGTGAGTTAAACAAATTACACTGCATTTGACAAGAGTCAATTTCCGTCGCGGATGGTTCCCTTTCGTTCCGGCGCTGCCTATATTGGGTTTCATGGGACACAACAGGACAAAGGGCGGCACCCGTCCGCTGGGGCTCGAAGAGACCCCGGCCGCCACGCTCAGGCCCGATCCGCTGGCCTCGGCGGAGGCGGGGCGCGCCGCCCTTGCGGCGCTGCGCCCGGCCATGCCGCAATTTGAGAATTTCACCCCCCACCGCCCGCAGCGGCCAGCCAAGAGCCAGGGCGGGCGGCCTTTCCGGCTGGTATCGGATTTTTCCCCGCGTGGCGACCAGCCCGCGGCCATCGCCGAGCTGGTGGAGGGCATCGAGGCCGGTGAGGTGGACCAGGTGCTGCTCGGGGTGACCGGATCGGGCAAGACCTTCACCATGGCCAAGGTCATCGAGGCGGTGCAGCGCCCGGCGCTGATCCTGGCCCCCAACAAGACCCTGGCGGCGCAGCTCTATGGCGAGTTCAAGGGCTTCTTTCCGGACAACGCGGTGGAATATTTCGTCTCCTATTACGATTACTACCAGCCGGAAGCCTATGTGCCGCGCACCGATACCTACATCGAGAAGGACAGCGCCATCAACGAGCAGATCGACCGCATGCGCCATGCCGCCACCCGCGCCCTTCTGGAGCGCGATGACGTCATCGTGGTGGCCTCGGTCTCCTGCATCTACGGCATCGGCGATGTGGAGACCTATGCCGCCATGGCGCTGCCGCTGGCCACCGGGCAGGAGATCGCCCAGAAGCGGATCATGGCCGATCTGGTGAAACTGCACTACCAGCGCAACGACGGCAATTTCATCCGCGGCACGTTCCGGGTGCGCGGCGATGTCATCGAGGTCTGGCCCTCGCATCTGGAGGATCGCGCCTGGCGCATCTCCATGTTCGGCGACGAGGTGGAGGAAATCGCCGAGTTCGATCCGCTCACCGGCAAGCGCGCCGCCATCCTGGAAGAGGTCAAGGTCTATGCCAATTCCCATTACGTGACGCCCAAGCCGACCCTGGAGCAGGCGGTGGGGCGCATCAAGCAGGAGCTGCGCGAAAGGCTGGAGCAGTTCCACGCCGCCGGGCGCGTCCTGGAGGCGCAGAGGCTGGAGCAGCGCACCCTGTTCGACATCGAGATGATGCTGGCCACCGGATCGTGCTCGGGCATCGAGAACTATTCGCGCTATCTCACCGGGCGCAAGCCGGGCGAGCCGCCGCCCACCCTGTTCGAATACCTGCCGGAAAACGCCATTCTCTTCGCCGATGAATCCCATGTCTCGGTGCCGCAGATCGGCGCCATGTTCAAGGGCGACTTCAACCGCAAGGCCACCCTGGCGGAGTTCGGCTTCAGGCTGCCAAGCTGCATCGACAACCGGCCCTTGCGCTTCGAGGAATGGGACGCCATGCGGCCGCAGTCCGTCTTCGTCTCGGCCACGCCGGGCCCATGGGAGCTGGAGCGCACCGGCGGGGTCTTCACCGAGCAGGTGATCCGGCCCACCGGGCTGGTCGATCCGGACATCATCGTGCGCCCCTGCGCCAATCAGGTGGACGACCTGATGGCCGAATGCCGCGCCGTGGCGGCGCAAGGGTATCGCGCCCTGGTCACGGTGCTGACCAAGAAGATGGCCGAGGACCTGAGCGAATACATGCACGAGCAGGGCCTGCGGGTGCGCTACATGCATTCGGACATCGACACCATCGAGCGCATCGAGATCATCCGCGATTTGCGCCTGGGAGCCTTCGACATCCTGGTGGGCATCAACCTGCTGCGCGAGGGGCTGGACATCCCCGAATGCGCCCTGGTGGCCATCCTCGATGCCGACAAGGAGGGATTCTTGCGCTCCGAGACCTCGCTGATCCAGACCTTCGGACGGGCGGCGCGCAATGTCGAGGGCCGCGTCATCTGCTATGCCGATACCATGACCGGCTCCCTGGAGCGCGCCATCGGCGAGACCAGGCGGCGGCGCGAAAAGCAGCTGGCGTGGAACGCGGCGCACGGCATCACGCCGGAATCGGTGAAAAAGAACATCGGCGACATCATCTCCAGCCCCTGGGAGGCCGACCGGGTGACGGTGGACGCCGGACCGGCGGATGCCGGATCGCTGGTGGGGCACAATATCGAGCAGGTCATCGCGGAGATGGAAAAGCGCATGAAGGCGGCGGCCGCCGATCTGGAGTTCGAGGAGGCGGCGCGGCTGCGCGACGAGGTCAGGCGGCTGCGCGAGCAGATGATGGCGGGCATGGAAGGCCCGGTGGGAGCCTCGGCCCTGAAGCCCCCGGAGAGCTTCTGGCCCGGCTCCGGCACAGGCAAGGGCAAAGGCGCCAAAAAGGCAAGGAGCCGCAAGCGCCGCGAAGGGCCTTGAAGCACTCGCGGGCCGAATCAGTCCCGGTGATAGGGATGTCCGGCATGGATGGTTGCGGCGCGGTAGAGCTGCTCGGCGATGAGAATGCGCGCCAGCCGGTGCGGCCATGTCATGCGCCCCAGGCTGATGGTCAGGCGCGATTGCTTCAACAGATCCGCATCGAGCCCGTCGGGGCCGCCGATGAGAATGGCGAGGCCGGGCGCGCCGCTCATGGCAAGCTTTTTCAGCCGGATGGAAAACTCGCGGCTGGACGGCAGCTCACCGCCTTCATCGAGGGCCAGCAGGATGGCCCCCTTGCCGGCCGCCTTGCGCAAGGTGGCGGCCTCTTGCGCCTTGCGCTGCGCGGCGCTGGCGGCCCGTGATTCGGCAAACTCGCGCACACCGATGCCGCTCAGCCCCATGGCGCGCAGGAAGGGGCGGGCGCGGGCCAGGTAGTCCTCCACCATGCGCCTTTCGCACTCCCCCTTGAGGCGGCCTATGGCGAGGATTTGCAGGTTCATTCCGCTTCCGCCGGCGGCGCTCAGGCATCCTGCCGGGGGGCGTGCGGCGACCAGAGTTTTTCCAGGTTGTAGAAGTCGCGCACCTCGGGGCGGAAGATGTGGACGATGATATCGCCGGTATCCACCAGCACCCAGTCGGCATTGTCCAGACCCTCGACGGAATAGTTCTTGACGCCGGTCTTGCGCAGGCGGCGCAAAAGATGATCGGCAATGGCCCCCACATGGCGCGCCGAGCGCCCGGAGGTGACGATCATGGCATCGGCCAGGGCCGCGCCGGGCTCCAGATCGATGGTCACGGTGTCTTGCGCCTTGGAATCTTCCAGGCTGTCCAGAATGATGTTCATGATGCTTGACTGGGAGGGAATTTCGCCGGCCATCTGGCCGGACGGATCCGCCGCGCCCTCCGTGGACGCCAGGGCGGGATTTTCATTGCTCATGTTGGCAGACAGTTCGTTTGTTCCTGTGTGCTGTCACGGTTTCATCCGGGCTCACCCCGGGAACGGAGATGATTATGCGCCACGGCGCGCCATGCTGGCAAGGGAAATTTCATCGTGCGGGCGGCGGCGGAGAGATCCATCTTGCGCCCTTGCGCGCAGGTGCGTGGAGCTTTCCGCCCGCAGGGGCATGGTGAGAAAGACCCAGGCGGGCGGGGCAGTATCGGCCAGGAGGGGGGCTTCATCCTCGCGCAGCCGGGCGCGGGCGAAGGCGCGCGCCGCCGGCGAGGCCAGCGCCTTCAGCCGCCAGCCGGGGCGGTCGAGCACGGCCATGGGCAGCCGCCGCATGATGCCGCGCCAGCGCCCCCAGGTGTGCAAGGTGGCGAAGGAATCGGCCCCCATGATCCACACGAAGGCGGCCAGCTCCAGCACCGGCCCCAGGGCATCGAGCAGATCGGCGGTGTAGAGCGTGCCCGCCCGGCGCTCCAGGCCGAGGACGCGAAAGCGCGGATTGCGCGCCAGGGCGCGGGTCTGCGCCAGCCTTTGCGGCAGATCGGAAACCTCGCGCGGATCCTTGAGCGGATTGCGGGTGGCCACCAGCCACCAGATCTCGTCCAGTTTCAGCCGCCTGAGGGCCACCTCGGCCACCGCCAGATGCCCGCCATGGGGCGGATTGAAGGAGCCGCCGAACAGGCCGATGCGGCGGCCGTGAATGCGCCCGAAAGGCACCAGGGTGCTGACGGGCGCGCTCACGGCCTGGTCTGCCCGTTGCCGCGCACCTGATACTTGAAGGTGGTGAGCTGCTCCAGCCCCACCGGGCCGCGCGCGTGCATGCGGCCGGTGGCGATGCCGATCTCGGCGCCGAAGCCGAACTCGCCGCCATCGGCGAACTGGGTGGAGGCATTGCGCATGACGATGGCGCTGTCCACTTCCGACAGGAAACGCTCCGCCGTATCGTCATTTTCGGTGATGATGGCATCGGTGTGGTGCGAGCCGTGGCGGGCGATGTGGGCAATGGCCTCGTCCACCCCCTCCACCACCCGGATGGAGATGACCGGGGCCAGGTATTCGGTGTCCCAGTCCTCCTCCGTGGCCGGGATGACGCGCCCATCCACCGCCTGGGTGGCGGCATCGCCGCGCACCTCGCAGCCGGCCTCCAGCAGGGCAAAAACCAGTGGCGCCAGCAGCCTTTGGGCGCCCGCGGCGTCCACCAGGGCGGTTTCGGTGGCTCCGCAGATGCCGGGGCGGCGCATCTTGGCGTTGAGGGTCACGGTGACGGCCTTTTCGATGTCCGCGTCGCGGTCGATATAGGTGTGACAGATGCCCTCCAGATGGGCAAAGACCGGCACGCGGGCCTCCTGCTGCACCCGCGCCACCAGCGATTTGCCGCCGCGCGGCACGATGAGGTCGATGTTGCCATCAAGCCCGCGCAGCATCTCGCCGACGGCGGCGCGATCGGTGGTCGGCACCATCTGGATGGCGTCTTCGGGCAATCCGGCCTCCCCGAGCCCCTCGCGCAGGGCCTCCACCAGAAGCGAGGAGGAATGGAAGCTGTCGGAGCCGCCGCGCAAAATGGCGGCGTTGCCCGATTTCATGCACAGGGCCCCGGCATCGGCGGTGACATTGGGGCGCGATTCGTAGATGATGCCGATGACCCCGATGGGCACCCGCACGCGCGAAATCCGCAAGCCGTTGGGCCGCTGCCAGCTGCTCATGACCGCGCCCACCGGATCGGGCAGCTCCGCTATGGCCTCAAGGCCGGAGGCAATGGCGCCGATGCGCGCCTCGTCGAGCGCCAGCCGGTCGATGAAGGCCTCCGGGCGGCCCATCTTGCGGGCGCGCCCCACGTCTTGCGCATTGGCGGCGAGGATGTCCTGCGCGCGGGCGCGGATGCGCGCCGCCATGTTGTGCAGGGCCGCGTTCTTGTCCGCGGTTGCCGCTCCGGCCAGGGCTCCGGCGGCGGCGCGGGCCTTGCGGCCCAGTTCGTTCATGGCATCGGTGACCATGGCTGGCTTCCTTCCTCTTTGCGCCTGTTTTTCACGCATCCATATCATGCCGGGCGGATTTCACAACAGCGGCGCCTCAATCGCCCTCGTCCTGACCCGTCAGGACAAGGTCGTCGCGGTGGATGAGCACGTCGCGGCCGGCCTGGCCGAGGGCCTTTTGCAGATCGGCCGAGCGCAGCCCCTTGATGCGCTGCACGTCGGCGCTGGAATAGGCGCTCAGGCCGCGCCCCAGCTCGCGCCCGGCGCGGTCGAGAATGCGCACCGCGTCGCCGCGCGCGAAGCTGCCCCGCGCGCCGATCACCCCCACCGGCAGCAGGCTCTTGTTGTTCTTCAGGGCGGCCACAGCGCCATCATCGACGATGATCGCCCCCACCGGGGCCAGCGCCCCGGCGATCCAGCGCTTGCGGGCGGCCACCGGATTGGCCGAGGAGGCAAACCAGGTGCAGCGGCCGCCTTGCAGGATGGTGCGCAAGGGGTGCTCCGCCTTGCCGGAGGCAATGACCATGTCCACCCCCGCCTTGGTGGCGATGCGGGCTGCCTCCACCTTGGTCTTCATGCCGCCGGAGCCCACGTCCGTGGCCGCCTCTCCGGCCATGTCCACGATGTCCCGGGTGATTTTCTCCACCCGCGGAATGTGGCGCGCCCCCGGCGCATCGGGCGGGGCGGTGTAGAGCCCGTCCACATCGGAGAGCAGCACGAGGCAATCGGCGCGCACCATGGAGGCCACGCGGGCCGCCAGGCGGTCGTTGTCGCCATAGCGGATCTCGTCGGTGGCCACGGTGTCGTTCTCGTTGATCACCGGGATGGCGCGGCGCTTGAGCAGGGTCTGCAAGGTGGCGCGGGCATTGAGATAGCGGCGGCGCTCCTCGGTGTCCATGAGGGTGAGCAGCACCTGGCCGGTGGTGATGCCGTGCCGCTCCAGCGCCTTGGCCCAGGCCCCGGCGAGGGCGATCTGGCCCACCGCGGCCGCGGCCTGGCTTTCCTCCAGCCGGTTGCGCACCGCCCTCGGCGCAAGACCGAGCAGACGCGCGCCCAGGGCAATGGAACCGGAGGAGACCACCAGCACATCGGCGCCGCCCGCGTGCAATCCGGCCATGTCCTGGGCCAGCGTCTCCAGCCAGCTTTCCTTGAGCCGGCCGGTGGCCATGTCCACCAGCAGCGCCGAGCCCACCTTGACCACCAGGCGGCGGGCCTTTTGCAGCCGTTCGCTCATGGGCTCCAGCCCTCCTTGCCGCGCGCGGTTCTTTCCCGTTCCTGCTGGATCTGGCGCTTGTGCTCCGATATGGCCTGCAAAAGGCGGTTCATGGCGGCGCGCACCCCCTCGCCGGTGGCGGCGGAGAGCAAAAGCGGGGCAATGCCGGTGCGCTCCTTGAAATCCTCGGCCACCATCTTGCGGGTGTCCTCGTCGATCAGGTCGATCTTCGACAGGGCGGCGATCTGCGGCTTGTTTGCCAGGGCGCCATCGGCATAGGCGGCCAGCTCCTTGCGGATGGTGCGGTAGGCGTCCACCGGATCAGGGCCGGTGATGTCCACCAGATGCAAAAGCACCGCGGTGCGCTCCACGTGACCGAGGAAGCGGTCACCTATTCCGGCGCCCTCGTGCGCGCCCTCGATGAGGCCGGGAATGTCGGCCAGCACGAAGCTCTCCAGCCCCACCTTCACCACCCCCAGGTTGGGGTGCAAGGTGGTGAAGGGATAATCGGCGATTTTCGGCCTGGCGGCGGAGACGGCGGCCAGCAGGGTGGATTTTCCGGCATTGGGCAGGCCCACCAGGCCGGCATCGGCAATGAGCTTCAGGCGCAGCCAGATCCAGCGCTCCTCGCCCGGCGCGCCGGGGTTGGCATGGCGCGGGGCGCGGTTGGTGGAGGATTTGAAGCGGGTGTTGCCGAAGCCGCCCTTGCCGCCCTTGGCCAGCAGCACCTTCTGGCCGGGGCGGGTGAGGTCGGCGATGAGCGTTTCCTTGTCCTCGTCGAGGATCTGGGTGCCCACCGGCACCTTGAGGACAACATCGCGGCCGGATTTTCCGGTGCGCTCCTGGCCCATGCCGTGGGTGCCCTTTTCGGCCTTGAAATGCTGCTGGTAGCGGTAGTCGATGAGGGTGTTCAGCCCCTCCACGGCCTCGGCCCAGACATCGCCGCCGCGGCCGCCGTCGCCACCGTCGGGGCCGCCGCGATCGACATATTTCTCGCGCCGGAAGGAGACACACCCGGCCCCGCCATCGCCGGAGCGGACATAAACCTTGGCCTGGTCGAGAAACTTCATGTCATGCGCCGATTCTGTCGAGGGTCAAAAGCCGGCTGGTGAGCCTTGCCAGCCTTGCAGACAAAAAGGCGGCGGAGCAAGGGTTTTGCTCCGCCGGCCCTGAATGGATCCTGTCTGTTCCGTTCCGGCCAGCGTCAGTCGCCGGCCGGGTCCACGGAGACGAAAGACCGTCCGCCCATGGCGGTATGGAAGCGCACCTTGCCTTCGACGAGGGCGAAGATGGTGTGATCCTTGCCCATGCCGACGTTGTCGCCTGGGTGCCACTTTGTGCCGCGCTGGCGGATGATGATGTTGCCGGGGATGACGGACTGGCCGCCGAACTTCTTGACGCCGAGACGGCGGCCTGCCGTGTCGCGCCCGTTGCGGGATGATCCGCCTGCCTTCTTGTGAGCCATGGATGCTGCTCCTTGTCAAACTTGCCTATTTCTTTTCCGCCGCCAGCTTCTTTGCCTGCGAGACCCAGTCGTCGCGCTCGATGCGGCCCTTGAAGGACAGCACGGCATCGACGATGGCGATGTCGTCCTTGGTGAAGCCCGCCACCTGCTCGAAGGTCTTGATGCCCAGGGCATGGAGCTTCTTCTCGATCACCGGGCCGACGCCGGAGATGCGCTTCAGATCGTCGGCCTCGCCCTGCGGGGCCTCGAAGAGGGCCACGGCCTCGCCCTTCTTCAGCTTGTCCTTGATTTCGGCGGCGCGCGCCTCGACATCGGCGGCCGGAGCGGATTCAGCCTTGGGCGCGGTTTTTTTCTCCGTCTTTTTCTTTTCCGCCTTCTCCGCCTTGGGCTTGGCTCCGGAGGCGGCAGCCGCGCCCGTGGCAACGGCTGCTGCGGCAGCGGCCGCACCGGCCTTGGCGGTGGATTTCACCTTGCCGGGCTTCTTGCCGCCGGTGAGAATCTCGGCGATGCGCAGCACGGTGAGATCCTGGCGATGGCCCTTCTTGCGGCGGTAGTGCTTGCGGCGCTTCTTCTTGAAGATGATGATCTTCGGCCCGCGGGTGTGCTCCACGAGCTCGCAGGCCACCGAAGCGCCTTCCACATAGGGCGCGCCGGTCTCGATGCCCTTGTCCGTGGCGACCATGAGCACCTCGGAAATGACCACGGTATCGCCCGGCTCGCCGGCCAGTTTCTCCACCGTGATGACGTCCTGCGGGGCAATCCGGTATTGCTTGCCGCCGGTCTTGATGATGGCATACATTCGTCTTGCTTTCCTTTTGTTTTGCTTCGCGCCGCGCGGCGCCGCCTGATGGCGGGCTTTTGTCGGTGTTGTTGTGGCCTTGGGCAACGAAAATGAGGCAGGCGAAACGCTCCGCCTGCCAGCCTTGGCGCTATATGCCCGCAAGGAACATGGTCTGTCAAGCGGGCATCTCCATCAACTGCCTTGAAGACCATCCCCGCCCCCTGCCAACCGCCTGGGTCATGGGACGCTGCGGGCGGTTGGCAGGGGGCGGGGATGGGCGCGCAAACGTTTCAGGGCGTCAAGACCCAAGTGTCTGAAGAGGCCGCGCGCCGCCTTATTTGGGGGCCAGGATCATGACCATCTGGCGGCCTTCCATCTTGGGCAGCAGCTCGACCTTGACATCCTCGCCGAGCTCTTCGCGCACCC
>Ga0256833_1002304_pt1 | contig 13524 bp, 15 predicted proteins | sample 356284metaG_FD_190535 | JGI IMG/M metagenome (GOLD analysis project Ga0256833, IMG submission 190535) | Hydrothermal vent microbial communities from Mid Atlantic Ridge, Atlantic Ocean - 356-284 | ecosystem: Environmental > Aquatic > Marine > Hydrothermal vents | place: Atlantic Ocean: Mid...
TGGTGCTTGCTTATACCACCACCAATTATTAAAGCACCCGTTTTTTCTGCTGAATAAACTATGTCGCTAAGCTCACATTCGTCTTTTAAAACGTCAACTACAAAATCTTTGTGCTGTTGATAGAATATCCAAAGCTGACTTCCAAAAGCTCCATCTGTTATTCCCGGAACGAAAACTGGAATTCTGTTTTTCCAGCACCAGTAAACTATTGAACTTTCGCAGTTTTCTTCTCCTTCCAACCTCTTTCCAACCTCCCACACCAATTCTCTCGTTGAAAGTCTTCTCTTTTCTTTGTATATTTCTTCAATCATTGGAAGCACCTTTTCTTCAATAATTAAACCATAACTCTCGTTTGGAGTTAAAACGTTTCCTATTCTGTTTATTCCAAGTTTGTAAAGCTCGGAATCGTCTAAGGAAAAAGACCCGTGATAGTAGTCTCTCCAAATCCTTGCTAAGTCATGGTCTAAGGTGCCACACGTCGTTATAACAACGTCAACTAACTTTTCTTTTACTATTTCTTTTAAAACACCTCTTACTCCCGTAGAAACAATTGCTGCGGGAAACGAGAGAAAAACTATCGTTTTTTCGTCCTTTACCATTTCTTCAACTATATCTACGGCATCCGCCAGTTTTCTCGCGGTAAATCCACCAGCCGATGAAAACTGTTCTATCAGTTTTGAAACGCTCATGTTTTTTTCTATTCTGATATCTCTAACTGGTTTGTTGAGGTTCATGCTTTTTAAACTCTTCATTCGCCTTATGAGGCTTTTGTTAACGCCGTTGGAAAATTAACATTCATAACATTTTTTAAAGATAAATGCAGAAAAGTTGTCGTGTGCGAGTCGAAAGTGTTTTTGAAAAAAGATGGTAAAGAAGTGTTAGTTATGGAGGACGTGGTGAGAATTGAAGTGAATGGAGAGAGAGTTAAAATGTACGACATTTTTGGAGAAATGAAGGAACTTAGGGGTAAAATAGTCCTTATGGACATGAGTTCCCACATGGTGGTGATTGAAAGTGGCGAGTAAGAAGGGCAAAACGAGGAGAAGAAAAAAAGTCAAGGTAGCAATAAACGGTTACGGAACTATTGGAAAAAGAGTGGCAGATGCAGTTAATTTGCAGAAAGATATGAGCGTTGTAGGAGTTACAAAGACAAAACCTGATTTCGAAGCTAAAATGGCAGTTAAAAAGGGATATAAACTGTACGCAGCAATAGAAGAAAGAGCTGAGCTGTTCGATAAAGCGGGTATTAAGATAGAAGGAACCATAGACGACTTGATTGAAAAAGCGGACGTAGTCATAGATTGCAGTCCCAGCAAAGTAGGTGCCGAAAATAAAGAGAAGTACGTTAAAGCAGGCGTAAAAGCAATATTTCAAGGTGGAGAGAAAGAGAGTGTTGCTGAGGTTTCTTTCAACGCCCTATCTTGCTACGACAAAGCGATTGGAAAGGATTACGTTAGAGTTGTGAGCTGTAACACAACGGGTTTAACAAGAGTTCTTTACTTGATAAAGGAAAACTTTGGAATAAAGAAAGTTCGAGCTACGATGATAAGAAGAGTAGTTGACCCAAAAGAAGACAAAAAAGGTCTCGTTAATGGAATAATGCCTAATCCTATAGCTCTACCATCTCACCACGGCCCAGACGTTAAAACTGTTCTCGACGTCGATATAACGACAGTGGCTTTTAAAGTCCCCACGACGCTCATGCACGTTCACTCCATAAACGTAGTTCCAGAAGAAGTTCCAAGTAGAGATGACGTCATTGAAGTTTTAAAGAGCGAACCGAGAATTTTGTTGCTAAGTGAGAAAGATGGATTTACTTCAACTGCAAAGATAGTGGAGTGGGCGAGAGAAGTTAGGATGAGGTATGATTTGTACGAGAACTGCGTTTGGGAAGAAAGTATATCGATTGTTGATGGAGAAATATACTTGACTCAGGCAATTCATCAGGAAGCAATAGTAGTCCCTGAAAACGTAGATGCAATAAGAGCGATGTTTGAATTGAAGAGCAGAGATGAAAGTATGAAGATTACGAACGAATCGCTTGGAATAGGAAGCCTTTGATTTTAAATTTATTTTTAATTTTTACATATAAATTAATTTTTTCAAAAAGTTGCGTTAGGATAAAGAGAAATTAAAAATTCAGGCAATTCTGCTGGAAGTTCATGAGACTCGCTGTCGTTGATCCAAAGAGGTGCAAACCAAAGAGGTGTAGCTTAGAGTGCGTTAAGTACTGTCCAAAAGTTAGAACTGGTGCTGAAGCTATAACTGTAAACGAAATAGCTACAATTTCTGAAGAGTTGTGTGTTGGATGTGGAATTTGTGTTAAAAAATGTCCTTTTAAAGCTATTTCAATTGTAAATTTACCAGAGAGGCTTGAAGGAAAAGAAGTTCACAGATATGGTAAGAATGGTTTTGTATTGTACAACCTGCCTATTCCAAAGAAAGGACACGTAGTAGGATTGTTAGGCGCTAATGGAACTGGAAAAACTACTGCAGTTAGAATTCTTTCCGGACAAATAAAACCAAATCTCGGTAAAGAGGAGGCGAGTTGGGAAGAAGTATTTGAAAGGTTCGCTGGAACGGAGCTTTTAGATTATTTGAAATCCTTAGCAGAGGGAAAGATAAGAGTGGCAGTAAAACCGCAGTACATAGAAGCAATACCAAAAGCGTACAAGGGTAAAGCAAAAGATCTGTTGGAAAGAGCTGATGAAAAGGGAAAAATTGACGAATACGTAGCAAAGCTGGGTCTCGAGAATTCGATAAACAAAGACGTGAAAGAACTTAGTGGAGGGGAGTTGCAAAGATTGGCAATAGCAGCTTGCTTACTAAAAAACGCTGATTTTTACTTCCTCGACGAGATAACGTCTTACTTAGACATATACCAGAGAATTGCTGCTGCAAAGGCTATAAGAGAAATAGCTGAGAAAAAACCAGTTTTAATAGTCGAACACGACATAGCAATACTGGATTTACTTGCAGACTTAGTACACATAAGCTACGGAGAACCGGGAGTTTACGGAATAATAACAAATCCAAAAAGTGTTAGAGTTGGTATAAATCAATATCTAAAAGGCTACTTGCCAGAAGAAAACGTGCAGATTAGAGATAAGCCCATAGAATTCGACATGTTCCAGCCGAGAGAAGGGGAATGTGAAAAAGTCCTCGTTGAATATCCAAGCTTTACGAAAACCTATCCGAAGTTCAAGTTAGAGGCTAGTAGTGGAGATATTAGAGTAGGTGAAGTACTCGGCGTAGTTGGAGCAAATGCAACGGGTAAATCGACTTTCGTAAAAGTACTGGCGGGAGTTGAAAGAGACGACGATGAAAAAGTAAAACTTGACTTAAGGGTTTCCTATAAACCTCAATACATAAAAGCTGATAGTCCAGCAAGAGTTCAAGATTTTCTCAGGTCTGTAAATCCAGCAGTTGAAACTTCCTATTACAAAACAGAATTCATAAAACCCCTCAGAATTGACAGAATTATGGACAAAAGACTGAGTGAACTCAGCGGTGGAGAACTGCAAAGAGTTGCAATAGTTGCATGTCTTTTGAGAGATGCGGATTTATACCTTCTCGATGAGCCTTCAGCCCACCTTGATGTAGAGCAGAGAACCGAAGCTGCGAGAATGATAAGGAGGTTTGCTATGAACATGGAAAAAAGCGTTCTCGTTGTAGATCACGACATATACCTCATAGATATGGTTAGCGATAGACTTCTTGTTTTTGAAGGTGAGCCGGGAAAAAGGGGCAAAGTCAGCAGACCCACGAGTATGAGAGAAGGAATGAATAGATTTCTATCAAAACTTAGTATAACGTTTAGAAGAGATGAGGAGACAAAAAGACCGAGAATAAACAAACCAGATTCGAGATTAGATAGAGAACAAAAAGCTAAAGGAGAATACTATTATTATTTTTAAAAATTTATTTAATATTTGCTGATAAGTGTTGGTAAAATTGAAATATAAAATAAAGATTAAGTAACGAATTTTAAGTTTAATTCTCCAGTATAATCACCTGCAGGAAGAGGTATAGGTCTTTGCAATTCAAAAGTAACCTTTATACTACTCTTAGCAGGTATCTCCGCTATTTCAGAGTAAACGTTGCTGAGTTTTATATTATTACACGTTATATTAGCAGTAAAGGAGTTGCCATTGCCAGTAAATTTACCAACTTTTACTAAAAACCTTAAACTCATTCCAACATTATCGGGATCGAGGTTCTTTATCAATACAGTAACGTTTGATTTGCTTCCCGGTATACCCTTACCAAAGTTTATTGTTTCAGGAGTTACGTCAACCCCAATTGATGGATTCAAAAATATACTTTCTGCATTTTTCTCATCCTTTAAACCTTTAGAATCTACAGCTACTACTTTTACTGTATATAAACCATAATCCCCTGTTCTAATCGTATAACTCCCAAAATACTTAGCAGTACAACCTGATGTACCAATTGCACTAAGTTTTACCTCTATAGTTTTATTCCCTGATATTAGAATTGCATAAACTTTAGAAATATCTCTACCACCATTTAAATCTTTTATTTTTACATGCAATAAAAGTTTCTCTCCCGTAAACGCAAAAAGCATTTTTCCTTTTCGAGCTGTGACACTTATCTCTTCTAATACAGGTTTAACGTTTTCCGACTTACAGCTTGCTGTTACTTTTACGTTTAAGCTTGATTTACCAGTAGTACTTAAAGGCTTGGCATTTACAGTCCCAGTAACAACTAAAAGTATAAGCAAGATGAGTTTAGACTTCATAATTACTGATTATTTTTAAAGTATTTAAATTTAATAGAATTTCTAAAACTTACATTAAGTGATTATTATTTATAGTTAAAAATTAAAAATGATCATTGTTTTATTAGATTGTCATGAATATAGGTATCGTTACTATGCTCGTTGGATGAAGAGCCCAGAGGAAATAGATATAATATAATGGCACCTCAGGTACGAAAGAGTACGCCATTGCTGGAGTTGATAGAATTGCTGCAAACAAAGTTGTCAGTGCTGCAGTTCTCAATTTTAATTTCATTTTTCTCACCTCCGTTAAACTATTAATCAATATTTATTTTATTAATATAAATATTTTTTGGTTAATTAACTTTCTGAATTTATGAATTAAATATTAAAAAATATTTTATTTTTTCGTTTTTCGTCTAAATAGTGCCAAAATGACAATAGCTACTATACTGTAGATTGCAAAGAATCCAGGAATACCTCTTTCTTTACCTGTTGTTTTTACTTCAACACCTACTGGAAACGCAAGTGAAGTTTTAAGATATGAGCCATGTTTTGGATTATTTCCAACTTTCTCAAATTTTACAATTATGCTTCCGTTGTAACTTCCAGCTTTTTTAACGTTAAATGATACATTTATGTCTTCTTTAGCTCCTGCATTCATTAAAAATCCATTTTTAGAAAAGTCCGTAGATAGAGAGCTACTGTTTATCTCTCCTTGTGGTATTAAACTAATTTTTACGGGATAGTTATTTGTATTATAAATTCTTAACGTTACTGTAACTTTTTGAGGTATATCACTTGCATTTACTTTAACTGCTATTTTTGGAGGGGTTATTGCACCTCCAAAAGCCGATACCGTATGTACAGCAATTAGAAATGCTAAGAAAATTAAACCCACTTTGATTCTCAAATTATTCATATTCTATCACCTCCTAAAATAAAAAATAAAAAATTAGGTTATATTCCTATTGCATATATTGTTGCTGATCCTGTGTAAGTGCCACTAACTAGTGGTGTAGGTACGTTCATGTACATGTTGAACATTAAAGCGTTGTTTGATCCAGGATATATACCCGGATAAGTTAAGATTACTTGTGCAGAATTACTCATAGTTACATTATAATTCGTTGTCATATTGTTTACACTAATTATGTTTGCCCACATGTTACTTGCAGGTATCTGCCCACCACCATCTTGATTAGTCAAATCTGTTGTGGATATACCAATTGCAAGCATCATTCCGACATGATCCGGATCAGTATTGTTAACGACTATTGGACTTTCATTTGCCAGAACATTTGTTTCACCCGGTACAACATTTCCAAAAGTCAGGCTTGTAACGTTAACATCTATACCTACTGCAGGATTTAGGAAAATTTTACCAACACAAACAGCATTGTTATCAGCGGCTAGACCATGTTCGTCAGTTGCCATCACATATACGTAGTATAATCCATGCTGATTTCCTACTGTCCAGTCCTTCTGGAAAGTAAGGTTGTACTGATCACTATCACCAACAGTTGCGGGGTTATATCCTGCCTGCAAAACTATCTCGTCTCCATCGTTAGCGTATGGATGGTCCGGGTCAAGAATTATTTTTACATCTCCATTGTCTAAGTCTCCCTCACCATTCTGGTCACTTACCTTTACACTGAAAGATATACCTTCACCATAAAACGCGTAAGGTATTATTGCATTCGTCCTAAGTAGGTTTGGTGTAACGTAATTGCCAATACTTTCGTAAACTACACTTCCCTGAATTGTTTTTATCTGCGTTTTGAAAGTTCCGTTGTACACGTGTGGCGCTACATTTTGTACATTCGTTGTAACTGATGTTTGCTGCTGGGTAGATGCCAATGCCGGTACGCAAAGCAATGCCGCTATCAACCCAGCCAAAATAAATATTCTTTTATCCATTTCACAACACCTCACTGAAGACATAATTTTTATTTAATTTAAATTTTTTGAATTATTTAAAATTTATAATCAAAATTAAAAATAAAAATTACTATAAACTACTTCAATAACGAGTTGCTTAAAGTAATTAAAAATATCATTATAATATTTTAGAAATTTTTAAAATAAATAATAATTGAAATTAGAAATAAAAATATCAATAATAAATCAAGTAATCCTCTACACTAATTAGAACTTCTTGTAGCTCTATTCCTTTTTTCGTTATAGTATATTTGTTACCTCTTTTTTCAATCAAACCTCTTGCTTCGAGTTGTTCAAGTATTTCAATACCTGTATTAAAATTAAGATTTGATCTTTTTATAATTTCGGTTTTACTCATATGTTTTCTTGATAGAAGTTCGAGTACTTCTTTTACTATCTCTATCTTACATCTCCTCGCTCTCATAGAAATAGTTATTGAAAGTTAATAATACAAATTGTTTTTGGTTTTAGTTATTTTTTATATTACGATTATCATTACTATTAGTAACTTAATATAAAGCATAACAATAATACCCACCAAACAGTCTAAAAAGCAGTAAAGCAAAAAACGTTAATGTTTTATCGTAATATTTGCTTCTCCACTCATGCTCTTAAATGGCGTGTATGTAGAAGACACTTTCTGCGAGGCTTTTGATGCTTACGTAGCTAGGGTTATAATTACAGCATACAACTACTGCCTCGCAGAAGTAGCTGCAAAAGAAATGAGCGGTTTTGCCACGTCTATAATAATGTGTCCAGTAGAAGCAGGAATAGAAAGGTTTTTGGACTACGGAGAAACTCCAGATGGTAGAGCAGGAGTTAGCGTAATGCTATTTCATCCGTCAAAGAAATCCCTTCAAAGACAGCTAATTGAGAGAATAGGGCAGTGCGTTTTAACAGCTCCAACAGCAAATGCCTTCGATGGATTGGAAAAAGAGGAAGACAGATTCGACGTGGGAAACAAGCTTAGATACTTTGGAGATGGATATGAAAAAGAAACGAGTGTAGCTGGTAGAAAGTGCTGGGCAATACCTACAATGGAGGGAGAATTCGTAGTCGAAAACGACTTCGGAATAGCAAAAGGCGTCGCTGGAGGAAACGTTTTCATAATGGGTGAAACTCAAGCTTCAGCTCTCTCTGCTGCGATAGCGGCAGTAGATTCAATAAAAAACATGGAAGGTGTAATTACTCCTTTTCCCGGTGGGATAGTGGCTTCTGGCTCTAAGATAGGTGGCAGGAAGTACACTTTCCTAAAAGCCACGACTAACGAGAGGTACTCTCCAGTTCTCAAAAATACAGTTGAATCAGAAGTTCCAGACAACGTAAATGCGATATACGAGATAGTAATAAACGGATTGAGCTTGAAACACGTTAAAAGTGCTATGAGAAAGTGCATTCTCGCGGCGACGAAAGTTGACGGAGTAGTTAAAATATCTGCCGGCAATTACGGTGGAAAGCTTGGAAAGTACAAAATATACTTGAGAGAGCTGTTTGATTAGTTTATCTTTTAGTTCATCTTTATTGAAAACTTTTCAATTTTAAAAATACTTGTAAGTATCGCTCATTATAACGATGCACATAATAGTAAACCTTATATTTATCCAGTCTGACCATATGTCTGACAGTGTCGGACACATGTATGGCATATATGCGACGGTGGCGGGACGGCTGTGCGGCGATGGCATCCCGTGGAAAATAAAGCACCTGACAAAATGGATGAGGGTGCTGTTTGGAGGCGCCTGCGTTATCTACGGTGGTGTTATGAGAAAGGTGTCTATAAGATTAACAGATAAACACTACGAGATGCTTGAACAGCTTGTTATAGAGGGAGAATACGCATCCGTTAGTGAAGCGATAAGGGATGCAATAAGGCGCCTCCTTCAAGAGAAGGCTGATGTTATTGAAAGGAGCAGAAATCTTAGCTCCTATAGATAGGTGGTGTCTGTAATGAAATCGTATGTTAGTAAAGCCCAAGAATTTTACGACCTTGAAAGAGAGAGTAGAAAACATATAAAAGATGATGAATTCGGTACGGCAAAAATAGTTGTTGTTGGGTGTGGCGGTTCGGGAAACAACACTATAAACAGGCTAAAAAACATAGGAATAGATGGAGTTTTAACAATAGCTGTAAACACAGACAAACAGCACTTAGAAAGAATAAGGGCTGATAAAAAAGTTTTGATAGGAAGGAGTTTAACAAAAGGTCTTGGTGCTGGTGGATATCCTGAAATAGGTAGAAAAGCGGCTGAGATGGCAAGAGGCACTTTTGAGGAATTGCTTAGTGATGCTGATCTCGTTTTTGTCTGTGCCGGGATGGGCGGGGGTACGGGAACTGGATCTGCACCAGTAATAGCGGAGATTGCAAAGAAGCAGGGGGCAATAGTCATAGGTATGGTTCAAACACCATTTAAAGTTGAAAGAGCGAGAATAGCAAAGGCTGAAGAAGGTTTAGCTGAGCTGAGAAAGAATACCGATACAGTTATTGTGTTGGATAACAACAAGCTTTTAGAGTACGTTCCAAACCTACCAATAGAGAAGGCATTTAGCGTAATGGATCAGTTGATAGCAGAAACAATAAAAGGACTTTCAGATACCATAACAAAACCATCTCTGATAAACATAGACTTTGCAGACGTTAGAGCTGTTATGGGGCATGGAGGAGTTGCAGTAATGTTAGTTGGTGAATCAAAGGCTCAGAACAAAGTTCAGGAAGTCGTAAGAGATTGTCTAACCCATCCGTTACTCGACGTAGATTATAGAGGGGCTACTGGTGCTTTAATACACATTACCGGTGGAGAAAATCTCAGCATAAAAGAAGCTGAGGAGATAGTAAACAACTTGACGTTTGAGATAGCGCCAGATGCAAACGTTATATGGGGTGCGAGAATAGAAGAAGGTTTGGACTTAGTCAAAGTAGTTGCGATAATGACAGGCATTAAAGATATAAACTTTAACTTTTGTAGCGATGACGTAGAAGTGCCTATTTACAGAACGAGAAACGAAGTTAGAAATGTTAGAAAAGATGTCAAGCCAAAAATTGGTGCTGGCGTTATGAGTATGATGGGTATAGACGTTTTATAATTTTGTCTTGTAATTTGTAATTTATTTTTATAGATGTTGAATATTTAATAAATATAAGCATCAACGACTATATGTACGACGCCTGGAGAGTAGTTTTTTACTTTTCTAACGCACTCAATTTTTACCTCTTTCCCCTCTTTTTCTGCTGCAGAAATAATTCTTCTAACTGGTCTTTCAATCACAGCTTCGGGAACTGATTCGTGGTAGTGCAACCACCCCTTTTCTTTCAAAGCGTTTATTGCTACGGGAAGGAATTCGTGACAGTTTACATGGCCCATAATAACTCTGTCTGCAACTCTTTCTGGAGTTACGTACATGGAATCTCCGAGAATTGGTACAACTGAATTAACTGAATTTAACTTCAAGTTTTCCAGAAGGTAGTGGTAAGATTCAGGGTTTATCTCAATTGCATAAACTTTTTTTGCTTTCTTTGCCACTGGTATAGTGAAATAACCTATTCCAGCAAACATGTCAACTACGACTTCTCTACCAACTATTTTACCCATTCTTATTCTTTCTGCCTGATTTCCGGGGCTAAACATGACCTTGGAAACATCGAATTTGTAAATACATCCACCCTCTCTGTGTATAGTTTCCCCACCTTTCCCAGCTATTAACTCCACCTCAGGCTTTCTAATAGCTCCTCTCTTACCCCTATCCCACCATACGGACTTGCAGTGAGGATTTATTTCAAGCAGAGCTTTTCCAATCTCTTTCGCATAATTCTTTAAACAATCGTTCATTTTAACTAAGATTACGTCTCCGAGTACTTTGTAAGTTTTTGGCAGATATTTTCTAATTTTATCCAATTCGTTTTTTTCAATGATTTTCTCTAAAGCCTCCTCCAAACTTTTTGGTCTTGAATAGACAGGATTTTTCTGACATACAATTTCGTAATCTACTGAAATGTTAGATAAAACCTCTCTCAAATTATCACAATTAACGATAGGTATCTCAACGTAATCTCCTCTCGATACGATTCTCCTCTTCTTATCTCTCAAGTTTAGTAGTTCTATTTCTTCTATAACTTTTTTAGCGTTAACACTGATAACTTTAATAGCGAGGTTTTGTTCGAACATTAGTACTAGTTAGAGCAAGGGTTAAATAAGTGTAACTTATGCAATCGTTTATGGCAGAATCCCTTAGAGAAAAAGTAGAAAAAGTAATAGACGAAGAAATAAGGCCTGCTTTAATGCAGGATGGTGGGAATATCGCTGTAATCGACGTTGACGAGGAAAAGGGGATAGTACTCGTTCAATTACTCGGTGCTTGTCAAGGATGTCCCATGTCTCAATTTACACTCGGAATGTTTGTAGAGCAAAGACTTAAACAAAAAATTCCAGAAGTAAAAAGAGTTCTGCCCGTTTAGGGTGGAAAAATGGAAATTATTTTTATAGAACCACTAAACAGTCTTATATTTGACGGAAAGGCTTTAAAAGGAGTTAGAGTAAAAGATAAGATTTTCGGTGGTTTCTGCGAGTGCGGGGGGACTATGTATCAGAAAATAAGATTTCTCAATTCAGAATTGGGAATACTCGTTTCAGAGTGTGAAAGTTGCTGGAAAAACGATGCTTTAATTCTCTCTATGTCTGAAGGTAGGGTTATAGACAGAGGTAATTTAAAGCTCGTTGACAGAAGCAACATCATAGATTTTCTAAAAGAAATTTTAAGCGAATCTGAACTAAACTCGATAATCATGAGAGCTTCTGGTGAAAGTTATAGCCATTCATCCTTCAGTAGAGCTAAGAAAAAACTTGAAAAGATGAATCTTAGTGTAGATGATATTTTAACATTAATTTAATTTTTAAAAAAATTAATAAAAAAAATTAAAGTTATTAAAGTTCGTCGAAAGTAATTATCCTGACAGAAGTCGGAATTTTAACGACGCTTCCAAGTCTAACGCCTACAAGACAGGAGATATCCTTTTTTGCCGCTAAATCGATTACTCTCTGAGTTATAACTCCGTCGAAGACAATACTCGAAACTTTCATGTTGTTCGTTTTCAGCACTTTTACGAGGTCTCTTACGGGTACTTCTTTAATCACGTTAAGGTTTTTGTCCAAGAGCTTTGCTACTAATCTCCCTTCAACGTCTTGTTTGTGCTTTTTCAATTCTAACAATGTGTCTTGCTTCTCTTCTACTTTTTCTTTGGGAACTTCTCTTCTAACTAAGTGCAATTGTTCTACCGGAACTTTGTTTCTAAGAGATTTTACTATTTCTTTCTGAGTCAAATCCTCAACTCCCTTCCCTTCCGGAGCTCTTGCAACGTAGTCTATATCCGCAACCTGTAGTAGTTCTTTCAGTATAAGGTCTCCACCTCTATCTCCATCTAAGAAAGCCGTTACTGTTTTCTTCTTGCTAAGCTCAGCTATGGTTTTTGGTATGTTCGTTCCCTCAACAGCTATGACGTTTTTTATTCCATGCCTCAACAGGTTTAAAACGTCTGCTCTTCCTTCCACCACTATTATTGCGTCACTTTCATCGACAGCTGGTCCGGCTGGCAACTTTTCTTCTCCATATTCTATTACCTCTTCAGCTCTAACTGCCTGCCTAACGAGGTCTGCGATTTTTTCTGATTCGATTTCAGGTTCTTCAAACAGATCTCTCAGTATGTCCTTTGCCCTCTCAACTATTTTTCTTCTCTTGCTCGCTCTAACGTCCTCAATTTTCAGAATTCTAATTTTAGCTGAGCAGGGGCCAACTCTCTCGATAGTTTCAAGAGCTGCGGCGAGTATAGCTGTTTCTATCTTGTCCAAACTTGAAGGGACTTTAATTTCGCCAAAACTTTTACCACCCCTACTCTCAACCTTAACTTCAATTCTACCAATCCTACCGGTTTTCTGCAATTCTCTTAAGTCCAAGTCCTCGCCAAGCAGACCTTCAGTCTGCCCAAATATAGCTCCAACGACGTCGGGCCTTTCAACCACTCCATCAGCAACTATTTCCGCATGGATGAGGTACTTCGTTGTATCGCTCGGAGCTTTCATTGGTATCACTCCTCCATTATACTCTATCATGCTAAATCACTGATTTAGTTTAATAAACCTGAATAACCCCCTAATTATAAATAGTTATTTGTTCAGCTCTCTAACGAGTAGCTTACCTTTACTCTTCCTTACAGCTTTATCACCTTCAAACACGTGGTATATTTTGTTTTCAAATTCATCTTTCCCGGAATAAACAAATCCGGGAAGTATGCTTTCCTCTAAAGCTCTTTCCAATACTATTACACCGGATCTCATGTTAGCTCCAACTCTTTCAGCTTCAAAAGCTCTTAAAATACCCCCCACAGCCATTCCTCCAAAAAACATCCCAGCTTTTCCTTCAACAACGATTTCACCTTCTCTTATCTTCAAACCTACCTCGTCTCCAGCATTGCCTTTAACTACTATCCTGCCACCTTTCATTCCGTTATCTCCTCTATAAGCAGATCCCAAGTAATCTCCGGCATTTCCTTCAATCAGTATTTCCCCTCCACTCATTCCCATACCAGCAAATCTATCAACGTTACCTTCAACTACTATTTTTCCACCTTTCATAAAAGCTCCAACGTACATACCTGCATTTCCTCTAACGACAACTTCTCCTTCACACATGCCAAAGCCTATTCTCTTAACTCTGTCCAACCACTTACCTTCAAAAACGATTTCTGGAGTGTTTGTTTTTTCTATGTCAAAAAATTCTTCTACGCAAACTTCGAGTTTACCTTCCCTTATCTTGATTTTTCTAACTTCCCCTTCGTTTAAATCCTTCAGCTTTTC
>Ga0256833_1002305_pt1 | contig 13522 bp, 8 predicted proteins | sample 356284metaG_FD_190535 | JGI IMG/M metagenome (GOLD analysis project Ga0256833, IMG submission 190535) | Hydrothermal vent microbial communities from Mid Atlantic Ridge, Atlantic Ocean - 356-284 | ecosystem: Environmental > Aquatic > Marine > Hydrothermal vents | place: Atlantic Ocean: Mid...
GCAACAAAGCGTCATTAACCGTAACCATTAATCGACTATCAACAGGCTTATTATCAAAATTATATATACCGGAAATACCACACATTATATCAATCCTAATTTTTTCTTATGTTTAATCAAATCTTCCTGTGAAAATCGGTCTTTTAATACTTTTGCCGGCACTCCTCCAACAATAGAATACGGTGGAACATCCCTTATAACCAATGCCCCGGCAGCAATAACACTACCCGTACACACTCTTACTCCTTTTAAAATAATAGCCCCGGTACCTATCCAAACATCATCCTCAATAATAACAGGTTTGTCATTTTCAGGCAATTTAACTTTTTGGTCATAGATATATTTCCCAATCTCAGAAATATTATGATCTCCTCCCATAATAGTCACATTGGGACCTAATAAGATTTTATTCCCCATAATTATCTGACTGTCTGTTGCCATCAAACATGCTCCGGGTCCTATATATACATCATCTCCCACTTCAATTGTTTTGAAAGAATACTCTCCAAACGGATCAAAAACGAAATTTCTACCATATTTCTTAAATAAAGGACGATAGAAAAATATTAATAATTTCTTTTTTATTTTGAATAAATTTTTAAATACTAATCCAATTATCTTAATCATAATATTTTATTTTTTTAGGACAACTATTCAGATGAATCAGATAAAACCATATCCTTACCTTCAATACGTAAAGCTTTGGAAACAACAAAGATAACGGCCAAAGGTAAAAAAATACTAATTGTAGACTCTTTTAGAATAGCTGAAAAATCAGCTCTAGGTAATGTTATTATAAATAAAAGCAATAACATGTATATTGTCTGGGAAAGCGCTGTTTTATATTTAAACATCGTCACAATCCATATACGGGCAAATATAATTCCGAAAATAAGACCTATAAAAAAAGTACCTAAAAATCCAAAATTCAAATATGCTTCCGCAACAATAGAAAAGGCAAATCCCCCACCTCTTTTAGCAGTACCGGGATAAAATTTATTCACAAACCAATAAGATAATCCCTGGTATCTGTCAGGATAAACAAATTTCGGAACTATTATTAAAGGAGCTTTTATATAAGTAAGACCATACATCTTATCAAGCTTTTCTTTGTTTTTTAGAATATCATTAAATACTATATAGTGACCCGCAGATTCACCACTACTTAGATCCAACCATTCTATTTGCCATTTATTTTTAGCAAACTCTATCATTTTTCCAGGATTGTTTGAAAGATGTCTGAGCTTGGAAAAAACCTGAAAAAAAATCAATAAAACCAAACCGATAACAACTATTACGCGATTTGATACAAACCTATACAAATACAAAATACCAACCAAACTTACTATCAAACCCAATAGTACTCTTCTATCACCAATTGCCAAATTAAAAACAATAAATAATATCAACCCGAGTAAATTCAATAAAATAAACCACAATAGTCGAACCTTATCAATCCTTTTTTTATGCCCAGTGGAATAATAATTCATTAAAAATTTTGCAATAAATAGTATCCAAACGGCTTTTAAAATCAATATACCGACACCATAAATCCCTAATCCTTGATTGTGTTTATATATAAATAAACGTTTTGCAGATAAATAAGAGGCTATTCCTCCCAATTTGTGTAAATAAATAAAATATAATATTACCGAAAATATCAATGAAATATATAAGACCCATTTTGATATCGATTTGTTGGAAATTCGATTAAAGACGGGTCTTGGAGGGTTTAACCTGGAAGTTGGTGTAAAAATATGAAATCCTGCAAAAAATCCCAAAACAAACAGAATTTGCATTTGCAAAATATCCGATAATATTATATCATCAAATTTATAATAGTTATCAAAATACAATCTGTTTAACGGTACAGGAACAACATAAATTAAAAATGCTAACGAAAAAATAATATCCGGTCTGAAATAGAATAATTTCCCTTTAATTCTTCTTAAAAAAGGTAAAATTGAAATAAATATAAACAAATATAATAATCCTGCTATCAATCTAAACCTTAATTTTATTTTTTAGTAATATATATGCTCCTGAAAACGAGGGAACCAAACATTTTAAAACCTTATCTCTATCTACTTTCCCGTATTTAAATAAAAATAATAATGTGATAATTGACATAATCGAATATGAAATACTTGATGCTATTGCAGCACCTGTTATTCCCCAAACCGGTATCAATAACAAATCAAAAACAACGGTAGCTATTAATGCAAAAAACGATGGAAAAATAAGAACTTTGCCTTTATCAATACCCAGTAAATAATAAGATGCAATAGTCGTCAACCCCATAGGCACAGCACCTATAACCAATATGACTAACGGAATAATGGCTTTACTGTATTCGCTGCCATATATTGCCGGTATCAGAAATGATCCGAAAAGACCTACTAACAAAGCGGAAAAAATTAAAATTGCAACTATTTCAGGAAAAAGAGATAAATCATAGATTGTTTTTCTTTTTGAAACACGATTCAATATCACCACCGTCAATGCTTGTGGTATATAATTTACAATTTCACTTATTGCAACAGCAACAAAATAATACCCATATTTTTTTGAATCCAAAAAATACATAATAATAAACGCATCCAAACGTAAATTTAGTGAAATCAATATACTGTTTAAATAAACTTTAGAGCCATATTTCAGTTGATTAAACAATAAAGTCTTATCAACTTTAAATTTAAATTTCCATTTAAGTTTGTTTATTGTAACAATCCAATAAATCATTGAAATAACCGTCAATAGCAAAAACATCGACAAAAGCAATCCTAAATTGTTGATTTTAAATACATAAAACACCAACACTGTTACAAGAAAAGTAATGTTTACGAATACTGTTCCCCAAAACTGATAAAGAAACTTCCCCAATCCATACAAGATACTGCGTAAAATTTGTCTGACAAGGAAAATAAACGCACCGGATAAACTTATATAATAAAAATTCAAAGGTATTTTTTGAAAAACAGGTGTATATTTTTGCAAGAAATAAAAAGCAATAAATCCAAAAACAAAAGTAACTATAAAAAAAATAATGGAATTGCTAATAATAGCATTTAAAACTTCAAATGTCTTTTTTGAAATATAATAAATAATACTGACATCAAAACCAAATAAAATAAAAATCAAAGCAACATTCCATATCGTATTAACATAAGAAAAATCACCCTGCCCGGCTGATCCGAATTGTTTAATTATAAAATATAAATAAATAAACCTGGAGACTGCCACGATTAGTTTTTCAGTAATGACAATGATAGAATTGTTATTTTTAAATATATTTAAATAATTTTTCACTTAATCGTATTAAATTTGATAATATCTCACTTCTTATTACACACGGCTTCGCCTACCGTCAGTCACATCAGCCAACAGCAATACATTGATAATCAATCAATGTGAAATTAACTTATAATATTATCACAAATATAATAATGTTTGTAAATACTACAATTATACATTAAGGAAAATATAATATAAGAATTATTTTTTCACTTGCACAAGAGAAGTGCTTTTGATATGAAAACATATATGTTTTTGCTTAGATTATATTGTAAACGGATGTTTCGTCAAAGGAAGTTTAGCAAAAGGATGATAATCACCTTTCAACCCAACAGGTTGTTGATGTCTTATATCATATACAATATTAATAGCTTGTTTTGCATCTTCCAAAACAAAACCTTGCCCGGCAAGAATATGTTCATAACTTTTGGTATGTAATTCCGTGAATCCACCGCTAAATTCAAAGGTCTCATTTTCAATATTAATAGCCCTGTATGTTCTTAATCCTTGTTTTTTTACTTCTTCCGGAATTGTGTCATAATTGATACTTAAAAACCATCTCACTCTGGCTTTTTCAAATTCCAAATACCCAGCTGCTCTGTCGTGGGTATGAATATGCACTATATTATTTTGAACATTGCCAAAAATCCAGCCAAGCATATCAAAAAAATGTACTCCTATATTTGTTGCAATGCCTCCTGATTTATTGATGTAACCTTTCCAACTGGTATAATACCAATGACCTCTGGAAGTCAAATATGCAAGATCAATATCATATTTCTTATCTTTAGGACCATTATCAATTTTTTTCTTAAGATCTATCACACTTTGATGTAACCTCAACTGCAAAATATTATAAACAGTTTTCCCTTTTTCTCTTGCTTTTTCCTGCAAAGCCTCCAAATTCCATGGATTTAGAACTATTGGTTTTTCACAAATAACATCCGCTCCCTGATTTAAACCAAATCTTATATGTGCATCATGAAGATAATTTGGAGTGCAGATACTGACATAATTCAAATCAGTACCTTTTCTTTTAATTTTCTCAATATGTCTGTCAAACCTTTCATATTCTGTAAAAAAATCAGCTTCAGGAAAATAACTATCCATAATCCCCACTGAATCAAAAGGGTCCAAAGCAGCAACCAGGTTATTTCCCGTATCTTTAATCGCTTTCAAATGTCTCGGAGCAATATAACCGGCTGCACCTATCAATGCAAAATTTTTCATGTTTCTATTTTTAAATTTCAAGTAACTTCTCAGATAAAGTGCTTTTAAGATGAAAAGTAACTATTTTTGTATTAAAAGAATCTTATGATTTAAAGGAATAGTAGCGCTATTTCATAAAAATTTGATAAATTTAAATACAAAAAGAACGTTTTTCAGCAAAAATGATTCTACCTGAGCAGTTATAATTTCAACTAATTTTATGGGTATATAATTTATTATCAGTAAAAAAACAGCAATCTTTAACACTATATCGGAATATCATCAGATGCTTTCCCTAAAGCGCTAACAATAAATCCAATTTCTTTTAATCTTTTATGATCCAAAATATTTCTACCGTCAAAAATATATGCAGGTTTTATCATATTGTCATATATCTTTTCCCAATCATAATCTCTGAATTCATCCCACTCCGTGATAACTGCAACAGCATACGCTCCTTTCATAGCTTCATAAGGATCATTCACAGGATGAAGATATCTTTTATTTATTTCCACATTTCTGGTCTCTAAATAATTCAAATCTTCAAACATTCTACTATGAGCTACCTTAGGATCATATACATAGATTTCTCCCTTATCTTCTATCAAAGTATCTGCGATATAAATTGCTGCAGATTCACGTGTATCATTAGTATTCTTTTTAAAAGCCCAACCTAAAAAAGCTATCTTTTTATCTGACAAGGTATTATTTAATGCTTCAATTATTTTATCAGCATACCTGAATTTTTGATAATCATTTATTTTCAAAACATTTTCCCAGTATTCTGCCACTTCCGTTAAACCATAAGTTCTTGAAATATAAACTAGATTTAATATATCTTTTTGAAAACAAGAGCCTCCAAATCCCACTGAAGCTTTGAGAAATTTAGAACCTATCCTGGAATCCATTCCTATAGCTTTAGCCACCTCATCAACATCCGCTCCTGTTTTTTCACACAAAGCCGAAATTGAATTTATCGATGATATTCTTTGTGCTAAAAAAGCATTTGCAACTAATTTTGATAACTCGGAAGACCAAATATTTGTTTTTAAAATTTTATCCCTTTGTACCCAATTTGCATAAATATCAACAAGAGCCTCAATAGCTTTCAGCCCATCTTCACTTTGTTCTCCACCTATTAAAACCCTGTCAGGATTATATAAATCCCTAATCGCAGTTCCTTCAGCAAGAAATTCAGGATTGGATAACACTTGAAAATTAACTCCATTTTCAGTATTAGAGAGAATTTTCCTGACCGCCTGGGCGGTTTTTATAGGAATTGTAGATTTTTCCACCACTATTTTGTCGCTTTTTGCCACTTCAGCAATTTTTCGTGCACTGGATTCTATATATTTTAAATCAGCCGCTTGTCCTTTACCTTTACCGTAGGTTTTCGTAGGTGTATTAACGGACATAAATACCATTTGGGCTTCATCAATCGCTTTATCAATATCCGTAGAAAAGAACAGATTTCTTCCCCTGGCTTCAGCGACCACTTCTTTCAGTCCCGGTTCATACACTGGTAAATGATCCAGATTTTCATCATTCCATTGAGATATTTTATCTTTATTTATATCAACAACCATAACTTTTATGTGTGGACATTTCTGAGCGATTACCGCCATAGTGGGGCCTCCTACATATCCTGCACCGATACAACATATCGAAGTTATTTTATCAGGTATATTTATCATCTTTCTATTTTAAAAAAAAACTCTAAAATAACTATTTTACTTATTTTTCCCATTAAAAAATTGAATACAAATCTAATAAAATTACAAAGAAAACCAATAAAAATGACTTAACTATACAAACTAAAAGTTTTTTACAATATTAAGAGTAACTTTTGACCTATTGGGAATACAGTAAAACCAAACTTAATAATAACACTATACCAAAATCATTTTTAAAATTCAGGATTACAATAATTACCAACAGGTCTGTTATTTTGATATTATTGAATTTGAAACACTCCAATTCTCACAAAACATGTTGTTCTAATATTAAAAAGTGAAAAAATGAAAAGCTCCAATGAAATTTGTTATTGACATATTTAATGTATATTTGCAAAATAATCATTCCGTGAGATAAAATAAATGAGTTTAAAAAAATTCGCAAAAGATACGGCTATTTATGGTATTGCTACGGTTTTACCAAGAGTTATAAATATACTATTGCTCCGTTTATTCACAAATGAAATGAAAACTGCACAATTTTCCGATGCTACGTATTTTTGGATATTTGCGTCATTTTTCAATGTGATTTTGACTTACGGAATGGAAACTGCTTTTTTTAGATTTTTTACTAAATTAAATAAAGACAAAAATGTAATTAATACTGCATTTACTTCAATTTTAATTTCCAGTTTCATTTTTTTAGTGATAATATTACTATTTCGGTATAATATTGCAGATATTCTTAATTTCAATGTAAAATATTTTACGATAATGATTTGGGTTACCATATTGGATACACTAATCGTAATTCCTTATGCATTTCTGAGAGTAACAAACCGTCCTGTTCGTTTTGCTTTTTATAAAATTTCCAATATTTTATTATATGTTTTAGCAATTATTTTCTTTTTTAAATTATTGCCTTATTTAACAACTTACAATTCACGCTTTGGAACTTTTTTTCATAATAATAATGCCGTATATATTTTTTACTCAACTTTGTTTGCAAGTACGATGACTTTTATTTTGTTTTTACCTATTATTAAAAATTTCAAATTAAAAATCGATACAGTTATTTGGATAAAAATGCTCAGATACGGATTACCGATAATGATCGCAGGATTAGCTTATATAATAAATGAAAATCTAGACAAGTATCTTTTAAGAAATATGGTAAGTCCCGAAATAATGGGAGCCTATGCAGCTACATATAAAATCGGTGTCATTATGACATTATATATAACGGCATTCAGACTGGGGGCAGAACCGTTTTTCTTTAGCCATAGCAAAGAAAAAGATGCCAAACAAAAATATGCCAAAATCCTCCTGTGGTTCACTATTACAGGATCTATTATATATGTTTTTATCGTTGCATACATGGATCTTATATCTTCATTTTTTATCCGAAAACCAGAATACTTTATTACAATATCCATTGTCCCGATAATATTAATTGCCAATCTCATGCTTGGCATTTATTATAATCTTGCCATTTGGTACAAATTAACAGATCGCACCAAATTCGGAATGTATTTATCTATTTTAGGAGCTGTAATAACCATATTGTTAAATATTTTTCTTATTCCTGTTTATGGTTTTATAGCTTCAGCATGGACAACACTATTTGCTTACGGAACAATGGCAATTGTATCCTATTTTTTAGGGAAAAAATATTACAAAGTACCTTATAGACCGGGCAAAATCATTTTCTATTTAGTACTATCCTCAATATTTTCATTTGTGATATTCAATTACTTTTATAATGACTTGATCATAAAAACAGTAATTTTTATCATATTTATCTTAATAGTTTTCCTTTTGGAAAGAAGAGAATTTTCTTCAATCCGCACAGAATAACTTCTTTCAATAAAATTATTTAAAAATTAAACAATTTACAGACAAACACTAAACGCAGAAATATTGAACTTATGTAAAGTTTAAAGTTCAAAGTTTAAAGGGATAAGATAATAAATTGCGATTTTTGCAACGCTCCCCCCTTTGCTAACCCGCAAATCACTGCGTTCCCCCCTATAATTTTCCTTTATTTTGTTATGGAAAATGATAGGGGGAAGTACTGCAATGGAGCGTTTGTTCTAAGAAGAGTTTCTTATTTTGTAAATCTGCCGATATATTTTTTCAAAACATCTTTATGAACACTAAAATCCATCATTTTCAGTTTAGCATAATCATCTCTAAAGAAATAATAGCCGAATTTTGAATCATCAGGATCATGATTTCTCGAACCTGAACTGGAATCTTTAATCAAATACCACATTTTACCGTCATCGGCTTTGTACCAGCCAACACAATGCATACCATGATCATCGGTAGTTGTTCTGTTACTAAATCTGAATTGTCTTGCATTCTCATTGATATAATCATAAGGGATATCAAAATCCGGAATTATAGCACAGTTTGTCTTACGACTAAAACCCGCTTCCGAAACATCACCTCCTATAGCCATAGTATATCCGTTTTGAATAGCATAATTCCATAATTCCATATACACATCCAAAGGAACATTATAATAACTTTTATCATGCCACCAGTTATCCGGTACTTTATATTCCACTTGATGCCAATATGGTTCCTGCATATAAGAAATTATATCGATATAATCATTCATATTTAATTTTAAATAGTCTTTCAAAAATGATTTAGGTGTATAATGCTTGCCTTGATAATCAAATTCTTCCGGAGGTGTTCCCATATAATAATCCAGAATATCTTTAATCGTATTAATAGCAAATTCCATATTCCAAGCATTTGTTTTTTTCAATCCCTGAAGAAAATCATTCATTTCTTTATACATTTCCGCATGAGAATAATATTCTCTTCCATCCTTGAATCCATCAAATACACTTCTAGGCATAGCACCGTATTTCTCATATATTCTTTTCACTGCATTACCTTCCGAACCTTCAGCAAAATTACTATTCCCTCTTTCTTTTACAAACCTCGTTGCTTTTTCCACATATTCCCAATATGCAGTAAACATTTCAGATAGCTTTACTTTTTTTCCATACAACCTATATACTTCCGACTCATAAAAAGAAGTTGTCGAAAAATCCCAGCATGTTCCCGTATTACCCTGAGAAGTAGTTGGCTCATGCCAAAATGTTTTATATAAAGCCGGATCGTTTGGTAAGTTCATTGTGGATTGATCCATTCTGAAATACTTTTTCATCTTCTTTTTATGCTTTTTCTCCTTAATAGCTCTAACATCTTTTAAAATAAAATTCTGATAAAAACCGGGTTCATATTCCTGAAAATATGCTTTATCTTTTTGTGAAAACAAACTTGAAACAGAGAATAAAACAAAACCCAATATCAATAAAGTTGATTTTTTCATATATATAATTATTTAGATTAAAAAAATATATGCAAAGTTAATTTATTTTACAAATTTTTATAATTTTATTCGGTTTTAATATCCATATTTTTATTCTGTCAATATTAATACTATAAACCTAATAACTTATTGAGTATTAATTTTAATTTTAACATATTTACCTTTAATTTTTATTTTATTTATTACTGTTTTCTCATAAAATTTTAGTTCCTTTGTATTTTATTGCTATTGTTATAGACTATATATAACATAGATGAAACTAATACGGATTTTGTTAATCTGAAATTTATCATAAAAAATGATTAAAAAAATACTCGTTAGTTCATGAATGTATTACAAATTTTTAAACATATAAAAAATTTAAACAGATGAAACATTCTTACTTTTTCTATTTGTTTTTATCAATCCTTTTTCTTTTTACTTCCAATAACTCTTACTCACAAAATCGTCCGATTAATTGTTATGGCATTAATCCTGACCATCCTGCTTGGGGTTCAACTAATGATATACAAATTTTTAAAACACAAGTTAGTTTTGCAGATGGAATATCCGAACCTGCTGGTCAAAACAGAATGAATCCTCGAAAAATCAGTAATGAGATTTTTGCTCAAGACGGATTAATTCCCGATACTAAGAATTTAAGTGATTATACTTTTGTTTGGGGACAATTTATGGACCATGACATTACGCTTGTTTTGGATGATGAACATGAAACCATGAATATACATGTCCCTAAATATGATGCCTGGATGGACCCCAATGGCACAGGGCAAGCAATAATACCCGTTTTAAGATCTAAAGCGGCTGAAGGAACCGGAACATCTGTAGACAATCCTAGAGCTTTCCCCAATGCGATTACCGCATATTTGGATGGTTCCAATGTATATGGCTCGGATGAAGCCAGAGCTACATGGCTAAGAAAATTTGTTGACGGAAAATTAAAAACATCAAAAGGCAACATGCTACCGTATAATACTATTACAGGAGAATATGATGCTCCCGTTGATCCCAATGCTCCATTTCAAGCAATGATTCCGGGAGATGAAAAGTGGTTTGTAGCAGGTGATGTGAGAGCTAATGAAAATGTATTGCTTACTTCCATGCACACTACATTTATGAGAGAACATAACAGACAATGTGATATTATAAAAGCAAAACATCCTGATTGGACAGATGAACAAATATACCAAAAAGCAAGAAAAATTGTCAGCGGTTTGGAACAATCCATTTGTTACAATGAGTGGCTACCTATGATGACAGGAACTCAATTACCCGAATACACAGGTTTTAAACCGGATGTTAATCCTCAGATTTCTAATGTCTTTTCGGCAGCAGCTTTCAGATATGGACATTCTACCATCAATTCAAAAATAATTAGGATGGATGAACATGGACATCCAATGCCGGGAGGGGATATGAGATTAGCTCAAGCATTCTTTCAACCTCATGTTATAAGAGAAAGTGAAGGAGTGAGTTGTTTTCTTAAAGGTATGTGTTATCAACCGGAACAAGATGTAGATTGTAAAATGATAGATGATTTGAGAAATATGCTTTTCGGCCCTCCGGGAGCAGGAGGTATGGATTTGGCTGCAATAAATATGCAAAGAGGAAGAGAAAGAGGACTTCCTGATTATAACACAATAAGACAAAATTTCGGATTAACACCTTATACTGATTTTAATCAGATAACAGATGACCCTGTATTGGTTCAACGTTTATATGATGTTTATGACGGTGATATAAATAATATCGACCCTTGGGTTGGAATGCTAGCTGAAAAACATCTACCAAATTCTATTTTCGGCGAACTACTTCAAACCATTGTTCTTGATCAATTCTTAAGAATAAGGGATGGAGATCCGTTTTTCTATTTAAATGATAATGGTTTGACCGAAGAAGAAAAAAATGAAATCACTAATACAAAATTGGGAGATATTATCGCTAGAACAAGTGGTATGCAAACTATCCCAAAAACAATCTTCCTCGCAGAACCTACTCCTCGGGAAATAAGAGCAATAACGGAAGTTAATAACAATATCGATCACCCCGATTGGGGTTCAACCGAATCCAAACTAATCCATTTCGTCACAAATGGTTTTGCTGATGGAATATCCGTTCCGGGAGGACAAAACAGACCAAATCCGAGAGTAATAAGTAATACTGTTTTTGATCAGGAAGGAGATGTTTACGACAACCTGGAACTTAGTGATTTCAGTTTTGTATGGGGACAATTTACCGACCATGACATAACTTTGGTACCTGACGGGAATGAACCCTTCATCATACATGTACCAAAAGGAGATAAATGGTTTGATCCCAATGAAACCGGTAGTGCCATAATTCCATTGATCAGATCAAAATATGATGAACTTTCTGGTACCAGCCCTGACAATCCAAGACAATATAAAAATGATATAACTGCCTATATCGATGCCTCCAATGTATATGGTTCGACAATTGAAAGAGCAAATTGGCTAAGAACTTTTGAAGGAGGAAAACTAAAAACATCAGAGGGTAATTTACTTCCGTATAATACAACAACAGGTGAATATGAAGCAACAGTGGATCCCGATGCCCCTGCAATGGACCACCCGGTTACCCCTCCCGATGGCAAATGGTTTGTAGCCGGTGATGTGAGAGCCAATGAAAATCCTCTTTTAACAACTTTACACACTCTATTTGTACGAGAACACAATAGAATCTGTGACAAACTTGCAGAGACTTATCCAAGGTGGAGTGATGAAAGATTGTATCAAGAAGCAAGAAGAATAGTTATCGCCGAAGAACAAAATATTACATTTAATGAATGGTTACCTGCGATAGGAGTTCATTTGGATGATTATAACGGTTATAATCCTAATGTACAAGCTCAAATAATGAATTTGTTCTCAACAGCATCTTTCAGATATGGACATTCCGTATTAAACGGAAGAATTTTAAGATTTGATGATAATTGTGCTGTATCTGAAAACGGACACACAGAATTAAAATATGGATTTTTTAATCCTTCAATGATAAGAGACGAAACAAATGGCAGGATAGAACCATATTTTCTAGGTATGATGCACCAAAGAGCACAAGGACTCGATTGTAAAATGGTTGATGATGTTAGAAATTACTTATTCGGTCCTCCCGGAGCAGGAGGTATGGACCTTGCAGCAATTAATATGCAAAGAGGAAGAGAAAGAGGATTGCCGGACTATAATACAATTCGAAAAAATTTCGGACTTCAACCAAAGATTAGCTTTGCTACATTAAGCTCCAACCTGGACTTAAATCAAAAATTATTTAATCTATATCAGGATATTAATGATATTGATCCGTGGGTGGGGTTATTAGCCGAAGATCATTTACCCGGTTCCCTGTTTGGTGATTTGGGTTTGATTATTATGCAAAAACAATTTTCCGCATTGAGAGACGGAGATAGATTTTTCTTTGAAATAGATAATGGTTTAACAGAAGAACAAAAAAGAGAGATTCGATTTACCACATTGGCGGATATCATAACAAATAATACTGATCTGGAAGATATACCTAATAATGTATTTTACTATCAAGGTATTTGTACAGATGTTATAGATCTTGCTGACAATAATTTCAATGTAAATATATATCCTAATCCGGCAAGTTCTCAAATAAATATTGATATTGAATCTATTGAAAATGTAAAAGGCCAAATAAAAATATCTTCATTACTTGGACAAATCGTTTTTGTGAAAAATATTGATATTTTTGAAGGTAAAAATACCGTAAATCTAAATATTGATAATTTACCTAACGGTTTATATACCGTGACATTTAGAAATAAAAACGGTGGCTTCAGTAAAAAGATTATCAAACAATAAGATTTAACTTATTCATACAAAAAAGGGAGATCAAAACCGATCTCCCTTTTTTTAAACTATAACATCCCAAAATCTACGTAATAAGTATATTTAGTTTGTTAATTATTTCTAGGTTTTTGGTTGTGATTTCTGCGCTATACCATTTACGG
>Ga0256833_1002306_pt1 | contig 13521 bp, 13 predicted proteins | sample 356284metaG_FD_190535 | JGI IMG/M metagenome (GOLD analysis project Ga0256833, IMG submission 190535) | Hydrothermal vent microbial communities from Mid Atlantic Ridge, Atlantic Ocean - 356-284 | ecosystem: Environmental > Aquatic > Marine > Hydrothermal vents | place: Atlantic Ocean: Mid...
TACATCGCAGGATTACTCTTTCTTTTTTTCTATGTAGGTAAAGGGAAAGTAGACCTTTTCTTATCTCTTAATGAAGATGCATCTTTTATGTTGACTTGGGCAGTAGGCTATGAAATTATTGCTGTATTTATATTGCTATGGGTCGTAAAAAGTGCTATATCATTTACTATGTCTAATGCTAAAAAGGGTAAAAACAGACAATTTAGACGACCATAAGTCTATCTATTTTTTAATTCATTATGCAAATACTTACCTGTATATGATCCCGTTTTTTCATGCTCTTTTGCTAACTTTTCAGGACTCCCTGTTGCGATAATAAGCCCACCTTTATTTCCCCCTTCAGGTCCCATATCTATAATATAATCAGCATTTTTTACCATATCGAGATTGTGTTCTATGACTACCACAGAATTGCCAAGCTCTACCAAATGATGCAATACACCAGTCAGTCTATCCACATCAGCAAAATGTAGCCCTGTAGTAGGCTCATCAAGGATGTAGAGTGTCTTACCTGTATCTTTTCTACTTAGCTCTTTAGAAAGCTTAATACGCTGAGCCTCACCACCAGAGAGTGTGGTGGCATTTTGCCCCAGTTTGATATAGTCTAAACCTACATCCGTCAGTGTTTTAAGCCGTACCGCTATGTTTGGAATGGCTTTAAAGAATTCCAAGGCTTCACCTACAGGCATAGCAAGAACATCTGCAATAGACTTCCCTTTATAAAGGATTTCTCTTGTTTGGGCATTGTATCGTGTACCACCACACATATCACACTCTACCAGCACATCAGGTAAGAAGTGCATCTCAATTTTGAGCTGTCCATCCCCTTGACAGGTCTCACAGCGTCCACCTTTGACATTAAAGGAGAAACGCCCTATTTTATAACCTCGCAGTTCTGCTTCTTTGGTTTGTGCAAAAAGTTTACGTATCTCATCCATAATACCTGTATAGGTAGCAGGGTTAGAACGTGGTGTACGACCTATGGGGCTTTGGTCTAGGTAAATCACTTTATCTACTTTGTCCAACCCTGTAATCTCCACACCTTCAACTTTATTGACCTTTTTCGCACGGTTGAGAAGTTCTCTTGCCACAGGTAGAAGTGTTTGTAAAATCAGTGAAGATTTCCCAGAACCACTCACTCCCGTCACACAGACAAAGTTACGCAACGGTATCTTGGCATCAAGTTTCTCTATGTTGTTTAGCGTGACATTTTTTATCTCTATCCACTCTTTTTGAGGATTATCGTGAGAGTATGCTATCTCTTTTTTACCATACATGTAGTCTGCAGTAAGTGTTTTGGCTTTGGCTAGTTTTTTGGCATCACCAGCGAAGACGACTTCTCCACCAAACTCACCAGCACCTGGACCAATATCAATGATATAATCCGCCGCAAGTATCGTCTCTTTGTCATGTTCCACAACAATCACCGAGTTCCCTTTGTCTCGTAAAGAATTTAACGTACGTATCAGCTTCATCGTATCACGTTCATGCAGTCCAATACTTGGTTCATCGAGCACATACATCACGCCAGTAAGCCCAGAACCTATCTGAGAAGCAATACGAATACGCTGTGCCTCTCCACCAGAGATTGAGCGTGCGTCACGAGAGAGTGTAATATACCCTAGCCCCACATCATATAAAAAGTAGAGTCTCTCATAAAGCTCTTTAAGTATGGACTCTGCTATCATCTTTTGTTGTTCTGTTAGATATGAAAAACTTTTTTCATCAGCAAAAAGTGCATACGATTTTTCAATAGGCATATCGATAATATCTGCTATATTTTTGCCTTCTATTTTCACTGCCAAAGAACGTGGACGCAATCTATGCCCCTCACACTTGTCACATACTTTTTCTGTCATATACTCGGAGAGATCTTTTTCATCTTTAAACATATCATGGGCAAACTTCACCACACCCGGCCACTCACGTGTAAGCTTATGGCGTTTCCATATAAAGTTTACCGTGCCACCGTTGCCGTATAGAATGGCTTTTTGTTGATGTGCCTCCAGTTCACCATAGGGTATCTTAATATCAATGTCATTTTGTTCACAAAAGGCATTGAGAAACTTCGTGTAGTAACTTTTGTTAAAGCCATACATGATTTTAACGGCACCCTTGTCAATACTCAGTTCAGAATCTATCACTTTTTTGAGGTCTATCGCATAACGAATGCCCAGTCCATCACAGGCAGGACAAGCACCTTTAGGTGAGTTAAAAGAGAAACTCACAGGTTCTAGGGGCTCAAATGAGAGTTTACAGTCAAAACATGCCAAGTGCTCTGAGTAGTGCATATGCTGACGCTCAAACTCTATCTCTTCATGGTTGAGTACTTCTATCTCTAACTCACCATAAGACTCTTTGAGAGCTTTTTCTACATCTTGCCCTATACGGTCACGGTTGTCTGATTTGATTACCACACGGTCAATCACCACTTTTATGGTATGTTTTTTGGTTTTAGAGAGTTCAATCTCATCATCAAGTCGCACCATCACACCATCTATCATGGCACGTATATAGCCTTTATGCCGTAAAGACTCGAGCATATCAACAAAAGTACCCTTTTTTTCTTTCACAAGCGGTGCCATAATAATAAGCTTCGCCCCCTCAGGAATACGCAACACCTCTTCGATGATATCTGAAGCCGACATAGATGAAATAGGTTTACCACACTCATGACAATGCTGTTCACCCACACGGGCAAACAGTAGCCTCAAATAATCATAAATTTCTGTAATCGTTCCCACCGTAGAACGTGGATTTTTAGAGGTAGTCTTTTGGTCTATGGCAATAGCAGGCGTAAGCCCTTCTATCTTATCGACATCAGGTTTACCCACACGCCCTAAAAACTGTCTAGCATAGCTAGAAAGTGATTCTATATACCGTCTTTGTCCCTCTGCATAAAGCGTAGAAAAGGCTAATGTAGACTTCCCTGAACCCGAGATACCCGTGACCACTACGAGTTTGTTTTTGGGGATGCTTATATCAATATTTTTTAAGTTATTCTCTTTTGCCCCATAGACATGTATCATATCTTGTTTCATAAAATTCCTCTGATTTAAAAAGATATTTTACAACAATCTATCATTGAAGCAGATTACATTAACTACTATATATGAATATTCATTTAATCATTCTCACTTTCAAAAACTTTTGCCAATGTAGTTCGTATTTGTTTAGGCATATAATATTTAAACTGTTTAGGTTGTATAAAAAAATCTATCTTCCCACATTTTTCGGATATGTCGTTCCAAGAATCTATTTTAAGATTTATTGCTAATACTCCAAGGGTTGGTAATTTTGAAAAATTATTTTTAATTAAGAAGTTGGCAAATTCTGTTAGTTCAGGATTATGACCAATAACAAAAATACTTTCATAGCTATCATCTTGAAGTGTCAATACATTCATTATCGTCTCAGGACGTGAGTTATAAAGTTCTTCCATATAATGAATACGTCCTTCGTAGCCTATTTTCCTTCCCAGTGTATCTGCAGTAATTTGTGCCCTTAGCGCTAGACTTGATATGATTAAATCAGGTTTAAGTTGCTGCAAAGACATATAAGAACTCATCGTATCTAAATCTTTATGTCCTCTTTTTTTCAGCCCTCTTTCAAAGTCACTTAGGCTTCCATCACTCCAGTCAGACTTAGCATGGCGTATAAGGTATAATGTTTTGATAATAGACTCCTTTGGGTGTATAAATACTCAAACAAACCCACCTATATTTTAAAGTGGGTTTTATTGAAGATTTATAGTTTTAGATGTCTGCCATTGCTTTAGACATACTTTGTACTGTTTTTTCCATAATCATCTTACCCAAGGCAACATTTCCATCATCTCTGAAGATGGCAAAGGTCGTCAATTTCGAGAAGTTATCTCCACTGCCTGAACCTGATGAGTTTACAAGGAAAACATGTCCATCTTCTGTTCTTGCTTCTACTAACGATGCTTCTGCAAAGCCTACATCTAGTGAAGACTCAGAAATCATTCTGTAGGCATCATTGAAGATACTTGCTGAATAGGCAATATCTACAGACGTATTCTCTTCATCTATATAAAGTGTTTCTCCTGAAAAGTTCAGTACAGCTGAACCAAGGTAACCATTGACTGTGCGCAGTTTTTTCATTGATTGTTCAAATTCTATCATTTATTATCCTTCTTAACTATTTTGTATTTTTTGCATAATATCATTAAAAGTATCAAGGCTTCCGCCCTGTTCTTTTAAAAATGCTTCCAGAATAGACAATGAATCATCTATTCCACCTATATTTTCTGCTTCTGATAGTTGTCGATACAAAGACTCAATGATAGCCCTAGCACCAGGAGACATTCCTTTTCTTGTTGAAACATAGTTCCTAAAAGATCCATCAGGATTTGTAGCTACTCTTACATGAGCAAATACCCAGTAAAAACCTCCATCTTTACAGAGGTTCTTTACAAAAGTTTTGACATCCTTCCCCGATTTTAAGTTATCCCACAAAAATTTAAAAATTACTTTGGGCATATCTGGATGACGAATTATTGAATGTGGTTGCTCTAATAATTCTCCTTGTGAATATCCTGCTAATTTGAAAAAAATGGGGTTTGCATAAGTAATATTACCTTCTGCATCTCCTTTTGAAACTACAATATCTACGCTTTTTACTTCATGTTCTATATCCGTTGGTACAACACTCATCTATTCTCCTTTATTTTGTATTTACTGGTTGTATTGGTTTGACTAAAAATTTCATTTTGGCTATTTTCTAAATGCAGATATCACCTCCTTAACATCATCTTTTTTAAATGGTTTATGCACAATAGCATTATAAATCCTATTTTCATCTTCACACATATTAGGATCTCCCGTTATAGAGACTGCAAAAATAGGCTTATGTGAATGTTTAGCTTCAAACTTTCTATATTTATGTAAAAGTTCGCTTCCTGACATCCCATTCATATGATTATCCAGATAAACTATATCAAATGCATTTCCATCTTTTGCATTCTCTTTTAAATATTTTAGTGCTTTTTCTCCATCTAGAGAAGTCGTGATATCAACATATTCACCTTCAAGCATAGATTCCAATAAAGTTACATTTATTTTATTGTCGTCAACAATCAATACTTTCGGTTTTTTTCCTGAAAAAACTACATTATAGAGTGCATCAGCATTATATATATTTTTTGAGGTTATTTTAATATTCTCCAGATTGTCTCTATCTAATAGTGAAAACAATTTTTGCTCTATTAATAAAAGTTCAAATTTTTTTGATTTTCCTGCTTCGATAATGTCAGAGGTTATTTTTTCCTCAAAACAAATAACATATCCAATCTCATCTTCCATTACATCAGAAATAATTATTTTCTCATTTGGTATGCCAAATTCTAAGAGAGAATGTTGGATGAATTTTGGATACTTTGCTTGTGTATAATCTGTTAAGATTAAAATTTTCTTTTCTAAATTATATATTTTTTCATAACTTGGTGTGTCATCTATGATTTCTACAGGAAGTTCAAAATAAAACTCACTTCCCTCATCAAGTTTACTTTTTAATTTTAGTTCTCCTCCCATTTGAGCTACATAAGAAGCAGATATTGCTAATCCAAGCCCAGTGCCTCCATACTTATCTTGTGTATCATCTTTTGCTTGAGAAAATGATTTAAACAATTTTTTTTGATCATCTTCTTCTATACCAATACCTGTATCTTTTATAGAAAACTTTATTTTTTTGTCTGCATTATTCCAAATTATTTTTAGATCTATTTGATGTTTTAGTGGTGTGAATTTATAAGCATTTCCAATCAAATTAGTAAGTATACGTTTCAATTTTAAAGTATCAATTTTAATCTCTTTAGGAATATTTGGACTAATAGAAATAAAATAATGTATCTTTTTTTCTAACATTCGTGCAGAAAAGGCATTTGCTATATCGGAAAAAAAAGTGATTGGGCATACAAGCTCTTCACTTGCAAGCGTAGTTTGATATCTATTCTTTGCAGTTTCCAAAATAGAATCTGTTAATGTATTGATAAAAAATGCACTCTCCTTTGCGTTTGTAACAAATTTTTTTAATCTTTTGTCTTCTATTTGATCTTCCAATAATTCTAAAAATCCATGAAGACTATTCGCTGGTGTTCTTATATCATGTACGGTATTTGATAGAAAAAGCAACATACTATTATCATCAATATTTACTTCTTCTTTAGGCTTTAATATCTCCATATCATGAAGAGAACTGCTAGTAGCATTATCATTACTAGATAGTATATTTTTAATGATACTTATTAAATAAGGTGTTGCCTCATTTATTAATACCATTTCTTTTGCTGTATATTTTTTTAATTTACTGGTTGTTGTAGCAGAAAGACGAAATATGCCCAAAAGTTCATTATTTTCAATAATAGGATAAATAAGTTGTGATTTAAGTTTATAATTTAATTCATTGTCATAACTTTGAAAATAATCTTTGTCACTTGTAATGTAATTATAAATCTTTGCAGTTTTTGTTAAAAATACTTTTCCGATACAACCTTTTGGATCCACCATCGATAGAGTTCTAGCATTATGATTAACATACTCAACTATATTCTCTTTTCTGTCATAAAATAGTTTAAGCTTTAAATCCTGAGTCTTTTTATCATAAATATATAAAGATGCTATATCAGATTTAATTAAGTTATTTAATAAATCTTTAAGCTTTATACTTAATAAATTCATATCTTTTGATATTTCTTTATTACTGATAATGTCTCTCAATTCATCTATCATTCAAATAACCTCTTTATTGTTAAGTAGAATGATATCTTGGAATTGTCAAAAAATGTCAAAAATATAGTTTATAAATGAGGTGCATCCTTCTTTATCTATAGCCAAATTTTTTTCACAAGCATCATAATGGCAAACACATAAAGTGCTAAAAGAGCCATTTTATGATTTTTGGAATTTACATGATCTTTAAGCCATATCCCCATAGTAACACCTACGAGTGATGCTATAGCAACCACAAGTCCATTCTGAAAATCTATTGTACCTGAACTTAGTCTACTTATCATACCTGCAACAGAAGAGAAAGCTACAAAAAATAAGCCTGCAGAAACTGCTTTTTTAATAGGATAATGTAACAGTCCTACAAGTAATGGCGTCAAAATAATAGACCCACCAATACCCAAGGTAATCGCAAAAACACCTATCACAAGACCTATCACAAAAAGTAACGCTTTAGAGAGTGATTTTGTTTGAGAATCATCTTCATGGTTTTTTGAGAAGAAAAGTCTAAAAAGTGCAAAAAGCAGTAAGCCAAAAAAGAGTGCTTGAAGTACGACATCAGAAATATACTGTGTGACATAACCCCCAATGTACCCACCTACAAAACCACCAAAACCTACAAAAATGCCCTCACCCACAATCAGTGAGCCTTTTTTATGATTTAAGTAAGAGCCAAACACCGAAGAAAATACCATTTGTATAATAGAGATACCAATAGCATCTTTAATATCAAATCCTATCACCAAAAGGATAGGCACAAGTATCATCCCGCCACCTATGCCAAAAAATCCTGACATGGTACCAATAAATATTCCAACAAGTATAAGTTCTATTATCATCTATTTCTCCAAATTTCCTTGGAAGTATAGCATGAATTTTTGATTATATATACATAAACTGAGACAAGAAAATAATAGTAATCACAAAAGCAAAGGGCAACACGTGACTTTTAAACACCAAAGGCTGTATACCCATATAGACCTGCAAAAATCCTCTAAGCCCTAGCCAAATACCCAAAAAGGCTTTAAGTGACAAAAGCATCTGAAAACGTGTAAGCCCTTCATCTGCTATCGTACCATAGACCTGAGAAATCAAATACAATCCCGTCAACACCGCCACTATTAAGCTAGGTGGCACCACCTTGCGTACATATTTCATAAAAGACTCACGAATCTGCTTATGTTCCTCTGTACTATAGGCTTCTTTGATATGCACCAAAAATAGATTATCCACGATAAGAAACCCACCATAAATAAATGCAGCAAAGAGGTGGACGGTTTTGATAAGTATAAAGGTCATAAAAAATCCTAAATTTTTGAAGAATTATAGTAGATTATCAAAGAAAGTGTTTTGACTTATGTCAAATAGTGATCACATTCAAAAGCCTTACTCTAAAAAATCCTGAGAAAAAAATGCTTCAACCACCTCTCTCATCTCTTTAGGGTCTTCTATACAATTCACTACATTTCTAAAAGCAGAAGCTCCTGCATAGCCTGCTTTAGAGTAAGAATGTAGATTTTTCCTGAAGATGATGGCACCATATTTATCATAATATTTTATCATCTGGTCAAAATGTTCTAAAACCACCTCTTTGATAAGCGCAGGGGTGGGTGCTACCATCCCCTCTTTAATTTGTCTAAATATCCATGGTTTGCCCACAGCGGCACGTCCTATCATCACACCCTCAGCACCTGTGTACTCACGTACCCACTTTGCTTTTTCTGGTGTGTCTATATCGCCATTAGCAAACATAGGAATGTGGATATTTCGTTTTATCTCTGCGAGTGCATCATAGTCTACAGGAGCCTTGTATCGCCCTGCTCTGGTACGTCCATGTACTGCGATATAATCTGCTCCAGCATCTTCACAAAGTTTGGCTATCTCAACATGGTTTTTTTCGTTAAATCCTAGACGAAACTTGACGGATGTGTACTCTTTGTTGGAATACTTTTTAATCGTCTCTATTACCTTTGCCATTTGAGGTAAATCTGTCAATAAAGAGGAGCCTTGCAAGTTGTTTACCACCTTAGGGGCAGGACATCCACAGTTTAGGTCTATACACGTCACATCATCACGTTCATTGATGATTTCCACTGCACGTCTTATCACACCAAGATCCGAACCTGCAATTTGTATAGAGTAAGGATTTTCAATAGGTGCCTTTTCAAGCATTTTGTAGGTTTTTTTAGAGTGATGTATAAGTGCGTTTGAGCTTATCATCTCTGAGACTGTCAGATCCACCCCAAACTTCTTAACAACAGAACGAAAAGGAAGGTCTGTAAAGCCCGCAAGTGGGGCTAATGCGTAGATGGGTTTACTAAAGTCAAGACTTTTGGGCATTATTGTTTAATTGCTACTACTTTAGTAGATACTTGGGTTCATTACATACAGAATGTATATCAATAATATCTTCTAATTTATATTTACTATTTTGACGTTTTAAATCATAAAGGGCTCTAAACTTAATAAATTCGTCCTCTTCTTGTTCATTCAAAAACTTACCTGCTTGTTCTAAAAGTTCATATTCAAATAGTAAATAAAGATAGGCATTTTGTGCTTTTTCATTTTTTTCCTGAAAGGTCTTAAACAACATGAGGTTTTCATCTGGTTTAAAATATTTTTTTGTGACAACAGCCACTTTAATAAAGTCCTCACATCTAAGATTTAGATCTTCAACAAAAGTAGATAAAATATCTCTATTTAATTTTAAATCATCTTCTACACTAACTCTATTGAGCATTACCAAGAAGTTTTCAACATCAAATACTTTACTATATTTTCGAGCCTCTTCAAAATCAGACCGCTTTGCAAAAATCTTTAAAGCTTCTTTCTGAACATCTTCTGAATAATCTGAAGTTGCCTTCATCACACTTTCAACAAATTTTTCATCCGATTCTAAAAGGTTTAATCTATTTTTTACTAATATCTCATTGCCTGCATTAAAGACCTTTGCCATTTTTGCTTCTTTAAGGTCAATATATTCTCCATTTTTAATTTTTTGAATGATATTTACAACCTTAGCAAGACGTGGAGTTAAGCCCTCTACATTATCAAGCACGGTTAAGTTAGATTTACCTAAAAGCACTGCAGAAGCTCCCATTTCATCCATGGCATACTTTTGTTCTTTGGGTTCATTTACAAGTGACCAGTATAGTGCATCTTCCAGTGTCTCTGTATCTTTCGTCCATTTTTTAATTTTAAGATAATTTCTTAATCCATAAAATAACATATGTACAATAGTAAAAAGAAACAGTAATAACGCAGGTAAAACTACCCAAATAGTAATAGGTAGCCTAATGTTTAATAAATCTAAACGATAAGAACCAAGTTCTAGCGTATAGACAAAAGCACCTATTAGAAGAATAAGTATGAGTGACGCGAATGTATAAAGACCTAGTTTCATGATGACTCCCTATTTTTGTTCTTTTTCGTTAATCTCCCGACATGTGATACAAAAACGTGCAAAGTTTTTCACTTCTAAGCGTTGTATACCTATTGGTTCTTCACACATCTCACAGATACCATAAGTTCCATTCTTTATTTTATCTAAAGCAAGTTCAATTTCGTTTAATTCTTTACGTTGTTGCTCTAAAATTGCACTATCTACTACTGTTTCTGCTGAAACTGATGCAAAATCACCCTCATCATTCAACTCTAACTCTCTCATTTCATCTAATTCTAATGTAGTTCCTGTAAGATTTTTTTCTATTTGTACTCGTCTATCAAGTAAACTGTTTTGAAATTTTTCCAACGCTGCTTTATTTAACATTTTTTATATTCCTATTTATGATATGGGTGATTGTTATTGATAGTCAGCCCTCTAAAGATTTGTTCTAGCAATACCACTTTCACCAGTTTATGTGAAAGCGTTATTTTACCAAATGATATAGCAAAATCACATTTACGTAGAAAATCCTCCTCAAAGCCGTATGCACCGCCAATAAAGAAATTTATCTCTATCTTATCCTTAAGTAATTTTGCGAATTCATAACTATCTACCTCTTTAGAAGATGGATCTAAAGCAATATTTATTCCTGTTTGCATATATTTTTCCAAAGCTTTGGTATACGATTTTTGTGAAGCCTGCACAGAAATATCGTGTGCTTTTGCTATCTCTTTTCCAAAGACCTCAATCACTTCCACGGTGGCAAAAGGTTTTGCAATCTTTTTATAATGCGCAATCAGTCCACTATAAAGTGTTTCTTTCCCTTTTTTGTCAATGATGACAAGATTAATTTTCATTAAAGTCTCTTTTTGATTTTTTGTGCCAATTGATGAATCGCCATCGCATAATAATCACTATGGTTATATCGGGTAATCACAAAAAAGTTTTTTGCCCCATACCAAAGTTCATCATATGCTTTCTTTTTTAATTTAATAAGAGAGACTTTACCTTTGTAATCCCAAGCATAGATAGGTTTAATAGACCCTAGTGATGCTCTACTATATTTATGTCTGTACCCCGTTTTATATCGATTAAAACGTTTACCTTCATATCGTACACGTACAGCTACAGGTTCACCCCTCCTCCATCCATTTTTTTTAAAATAGTTAGCGATACTTGCTATGGCATCAGGTGCACTTTGCATCGTAATACGTCCATCTTTATTAAAATCTACACCATATGCTCTATAATTACTAGGTAAAAACTGCCCTAGCCCTATAGCTGCGGCATAAGAACCCCGTACATTTTTAGGATTAAATTTTTCACTTTTAGCAAGTTTCAAATAAGCACTCAGCTCTTTTTTGAAAAATCTATTTCTTCTGTTTTTTTCAAATGCCAAAGTAACCAATGTATCAAACACAGGATATTTTCCTACATGTCCTCCATAGACTGTTTCTACACCGATAATCGCAGCAATATACTCTTTGGGGACGCCGTATTTCTTCTCAACCGCATCAAATACTTTTTGGTGCTTTCGAATAAAGTTAGTACCCTGCCTGACTCTACTTGGGTTGGTTTTAAGTCTTGCATAACGCTCCCATGGGCCTAATGTCTTCCTTAAATGTCTTGCTTTTTTAATTTGTTTTGCTGTACGCGTCTCTTTTCTTCGTTTTTGTTTTTTTAAAGGAATAAAAGCACGCAATGCCGTTTTTTGTACTCTCACATTCGAAAAAAGCCTTTTGAGTTCTGTTTTTGTATAAGAAGTCTCTTTTGCCATTTTATTGATAAAACGGATAACTTCACCTTTTTTTGTATAATCTTTAGCCTGTATAAAAAGAGATAAAACAACTAAAATATAAATAATCTTCACACAATCTCCCAATTTTTTATTTTTGACATTGTAACGAAATAATTTCATATTAAAAGATACAATTTCTAAAAATATGCTTTTTAATTTAGGGAATCTCTAGTTTTATATTTTACCTTATTTGTGTATACTTCACTATATCAATAGAAAAGGATAGATGATGGATTTAACAAAAATACTCGGTAGTTTGCTTGCTAGTGGTGCACTTTCTAAAGGCTCTGGTGGAGATGTTTTAGGTTCTCTTATTGGTGCAGCACTCGGTGGAGCACAAAATCAACAAACGCAAAGTGGTAGTAGTTTAGGTGATATTTTAGGTTCTCTTATTGGTGCAGGAAAAACACCTTCGGGGAGTAATGGAGGCTTAGGTGATTTATTGGGTTCACTCATCGGTGGTAGTCAATCTCAGAGTAGTGGAGGACTAGGAGATTTACTAGGGTCTTTAGTTGGAGGAAGTGCCCCAGAAATTCAATCTACAGGACGTGTACCTACCAGTGCTAAGGAACTAGAAGATCTATTGGGAATTGGTAAAAATAAAAATTCTGATGGTCTTGGTGGGAGAGGTGGTCTTGGTGGATTATTGACCAGTGCCATTGCAAAACATGCACAACAAAACAATCCAAATGTACCTAATGATGCCTATGATGTGCTTCCTATTGAAGTAGATACACAAGTAGCCAATACCCATGCCGAACTCATTATTCGTGCTATGATCAATGCAGCCAAATCTGATGGAACGATAGACCCATCTGAACAAGATAAAGTAATAGCAAAACTGGGGGATGTCACACAAGAAGAGATCGATTTTGTAAAACGTGAATTTGCAGCACCTCTTGATGTGCAAAGTTTTGCAAGAAGTATCCCCCAAGGTATGGGAGAACAAATCTATGCCGTATCCCTCATGGCGATAGACCTAGATAAAAATGCTGAGGCACAATACCTTGCTGCTCTTGCTAAAGGTCTTGGTATCTCGCCTCAACTTGCCAATCAAATGCATGACAAATTTGGTGTACCTAAAATATTTGCATAACTCTTTTGATCTATCTTGGTTCTGTTTTTTGACATTACCAAGATAAAATTTTATAGAAAAAATATCATGTTTCCTATTTGTTACCTTTTTGGAGTAATCTTTGAGACATGAAATATCAATCAATCTTTGTCTCTGACATACACCTAGGCACTAAGTTTTCACAAGCAGAAAAATTTTTAGAATTTATAAAAGAAAATGAATCAGAAAATCTCTATCTTGTGGGAGATATTATTGATGGGTGGGCGATGAAACGTAAATTTCGTTGGAAACAATCACACTCTGATGTGATTCAAAAAATACTCCGAAAAGCCCGTAAAGGCACCAATGTCTATTTCATTACAGGAAACCATGATGAATTTCTACGCCCTTTTTTGCCTCTCATACTAGGAGATAGACTAGAAGTACTTAATGAAGCAGAATATACTGCCTTAAATGGTAAACGCTACTATATCACACATGGTGACTTTTTTGATTCTGTTACTATGACTAAAAAGTG
>Ga0256833_1002307_pt1 | contig 13519 bp, 8 predicted proteins | sample 356284metaG_FD_190535 | JGI IMG/M metagenome (GOLD analysis project Ga0256833, IMG submission 190535) | Hydrothermal vent microbial communities from Mid Atlantic Ridge, Atlantic Ocean - 356-284 | ecosystem: Environmental > Aquatic > Marine > Hydrothermal vents | place: Atlantic Ocean: Mid...
TGCCATGAAGGCGGAGGCCAAGGCAAAAGCTGAAGCTGAAGCCAAAGCACAGGCGGAGGCCAAGGCAAAAGCCGAAGCTGAAGCCAAAGCACAGGCGGAGGCCAAGGCAAAAGCCGAAGCTGAAGCCAAAGCACAGGCGGAAGCCGAGGCAAAGGCAAAGGCTGAAGCAGAAAAGGCAGCGGTTGAGAAAGAAAAAAAGAAGGACGAAGCAAAAGCCGTTGCCGCAAAACCAGCAGAAAAAGCCATACCGGAAGGACTCGATGCTCCTAAGTTAGAGGCTGAAAAGATCCCTTTTGCCGAGCGGGCTACAAAGGTGCCGCCCACATCTTATAAGCAGGATTATTCAGGATCCATTCGCGAGGTGGTCCTTGGTAACGGTGACACTGCTGTTACGGTTGGTGGAGCTGAAGTATTGCCTTTCCATCTTTTTGAAGGCAATCAACCCCATCAGCCCCTTATTGCCATGGAGGTCCAGGATGTTTCCCCGGATAACTGGCCGGCTACTCTGACTCAATATTTTGATGATGTCATGGATAATCCGGTTGCCTGGGCACGGAAATGTGTCGATGAATACAATGCCGATGCCTTAAATATTTATCTGATAGGCACTGATCCAAATGGGGAAAACCGACCCTCTGCTGATGCGGCAAAGGATGCAGCCGCAATCATTGATGCCGTTGATGTGCCCATTATCGTGTGGGGCTGCGGCAACAACGAGAAGGATACCGAGACCCTGCGTGATGTTACTTCACTTATCAGTGATAAAAGAGTGTGCCTGGCTCCCCTGGAAGATGCCAATTATCGTGCAATAGGCGCAACCGCCATGGCCTTTCACCATCCAATGGTGGCAGCATCGCCTATTGATGTCAATCTGGCCAAACAGCTCAATATTCTTCTTGAAAATCTGGGCGTACCGCTTGATACCGTGCTCATGGATCCTTCCATCGGCGCTCTTGGCTATGGGATTGAGTACACCTATTCGGTAATGGAGCGTATACGCATAGCTGCTTTGACCCAGAAGGATGAAAAACTGCAGGTTCCCATTATCTGTAATCTCGGCCGTGAAGTATGGAAGACCAAAGAAGTTGGTCTTGCCAGTGACGAACTGCTTGGTGATCAGGAACGCCGAGGCATCATGATGGAGGCCATGACTGCTTCCTGTATGATGATGGCCGGCGGCGAAGTTCTTATCATGCGGCATCCCAAGGCCATCAGTATGACCAAAGCGCTTATTGCCGGCCTGGTTGCATGATAGACGCAACGTTTTGTTGAAAAATAAGCATAAAGAATAAAACAATATTCAGGAGTTATATCGATGTCGAAGATTATCTGCTCTGCAGCGATTCGTGGCGCCAAGAACATCATTGACATGGCCGAGGAAAGTTTTGAGGAGGCCTTGGTCAAGTTCGGACCCGAGCAGGAAGTAGCCTTCCCCAACACCGCCTATTTTCTGCCTATTATTTATTCAATGCTTGGCGCTAAGGTTGAGAAACTCGGCGACATGAAGGATATTTTTCAGGAATGCCGAAATCTGCTTCCGGCTGTTGTAACAGAGGACCTCTGGCTTCCCTACCTGGCGCCTGCTCTGGATGCCGGAATGGCGACCTTTTTTGCAGAGGAGATGTATGAGGCCATTCGCTATCTGAATGAGCCGAATTTTTATACTAAAACAGAGGATCCCACGGAAGAAAATCTTTTTCTGGGGGCAGCCGATGACGTCATTTTTCGGAAACGCGGTGTTGAGTTTGTCGATGGAACAGCTCCCGGGTTTGCCGCTATTATGGGCACCCCGACAGATAAGGAGGTTGCCTCAAAGATAGCTCTTGAGCTGCAGGAAAAGAACCTCTACATTTTCATGCATGATCAGAGCGAGGGGAAAAACATGGCCGAGCTGCTGGTCGAAAATGATGTTCAGGTCGGCTGGGGCACCCGTCTGGTTCCCTTTGGTAAATCCTATACCTCGGCAGTCTTTGCCATCGGATTTGCCTGCCGGGTCGCATTGGCCTTTGGTGGTATCAAACCAGGCGATTCCAAAGGGAATCTTCTTTATAATAAGGATCGAACCTTTGCCTTTGTCATGGCCTTTGGGCCTGTTTCAGATGAGTGGTATGCCAATGCTGCCGGTGCTATCAACTGGGGGTTTCCAACAATTTCCGATTATGATATTCCCGAAATTCTTCCCACGGGTATCTGTACCTACGAGCATGTTGTCTCCAATGTGCCCCATGATGAGATTGTCCAGAAGGCCATTGAGGTTCGCGGTCTCAAGGTGAACGTAACCAAAATTGATATTCCCATGGCTTTTGGACCCGCCTTTGAAGGCGAGCGTATCCGTAAGGATGATCTTTATATGGAATGCGGCGGTGGCAGAACAACAGGTGTTGAAGTGCTGATTTCCAAGGAAATGGATGAGGTGGAAGATGGCGCTATTATAATGGAGGGACCTGATATCGCCGATATTGAAGAGGGGCAGAATCTGCCGATCGGCATTCTTGTTGAAGTTGCCGGCAGGGAAATGCAATCCGACTTTGAACCCATTCTTGAACGGCAGTTTCATCACCTGATGAACTACATTCAGGGCATCATGCATATCGGACAGCGTAATATCATGTGGGTCCGCATCGGCAAGGCCGCAGTTGAAAAGGGTTTTTCATTCAAACATCTCGGCGTTGTTCTCCACGGAAAACTGCATCAGGAATTCGGTGCGATTCTTGATAAGGTTCAGGTGAAGATTTATACGGTCCAGGAAAAGGTGGAAGAGGTTATGGAACTGGCCAAACAGGTCTATGCCGAGCGTGATCTGCGTCTTGGTTCCATGACTGATGAAACTGAAGATGTCTTTTATTCCTGCACCCTGTGTCAATCCTTTGCTCCAAGCCATGTCTGCGTCATAACTCCTGAGAGGATCGGCATGTGTGGCGCTTATAACTGGCTCGACGGCAAGGCTTCATTTCAAATCAACCCCACCGGCCCCAACCAGCCCATTGAAAAGGGTGAATGCACCGATGAGGCCAATGGTTATTATACAGGTATTAATGAGTTTGTCGCCCAGGCATCCCGTGGCGCCGTGACAGAGGTAAGCTGCTATTCGCTGATGAACAACCCCATGACCGCCTGTGGCTGTTTTGAGGCCATTGCCGCCATGCTACCGCAGTGTAACGGCATCATGGTAGTGAACCGGGACTATCGTGGCATGACCCCGTCCGGCATGAAGTTTACCACTCTTGCCGGTATGGCTGGTGGAGGTATGCAGACACCGGGTTTTATGGGTGTTTCCAAACATTATATGACCAGTCGTAAATTATTTATGGCAGAAGGAGGGCTTAAGCGTGTTGTCTGGCTGCCCAAGATGCTGAAAGAGGAAATTGGTGATAAACTGCGCCAGCGTTGTGAAGAAATCGGCATGCCGGAACTCTTTGATATGATTGCCACTGAAGAGCAGGGGACCACAGAGGAGGAAATTCTTGTTTTTCTCAAGGAAAAAGGTCATCCCGCTCTTGAAATGGATACGGCCATTGGTTGATCGTAAAAATTCAGCAGCAGACTATCCGGAGTCTCGTGCCTCGCTTCCCTGCTCGCGGCGGCCGCATAGTGGGCTATCGAAGTCTCGCAGGTTCGGTTATCTGACGGCCGGCCATAATCACGCACAGCTGACGTGCTGCTGGACTTTTACCAAAAGCATCGGTAATTCATGGTAGTTGCCGATAGCGGTGAACTGTTCCGGTTGATCTGCCATTCTTTGAAAATATCTGTCAACAGGACAAGGATATCAGCTCTTTTTATGGCTCTTTGTTGCTGTGACCTGAAAACCGGTAGTCCGGGCTTACATCCGGCTTGACCACGATGTTGGTTATAAGGTCAAATTGAAAAAAGAACAGCCCTGCAGGATCTACTATAAACCTGGCAGTGAAGCCACCTGGATTGTTGGTGTCCATGTCGATGTTGATGAAGTTGTACTGTTGCACCTTGAAAAATTGTATTTTGTATGATTAAGGCGTTATAGAAAAAAATATCTTTGGAATATTAATTAGATAACTGGGAAATAATTATCCGCATGCCTTGATCTTCAACGAAGATTCTTCGTTTTTCAAGTTATCTGTTACTTAAATTGAGCGTTTCACCCCATCTGCAACATTTTAAGAAAAAGCATTTATAATCATTTATCTTTTTTCATTTGCAGATGGGGTGAAACGCTCAATTTAGGTGTTATAAAAGTCGTCTGCCAGCTGCAAGGTTACAGATGATTGGAGAGGAACTATTTGTTATCAGTTGCCGGCCCGGGAAGAATCCGACCGGTTTTTGCGATACGCGTAAGGAGGAGAGATACAATGGCGTTAACCGGTATTCAGATTCTCAAGATGCTGCCCAAAAAGAATTGCGGCGAATGTGGCATCCCCACCTGTCTGGCTTTTGCCATGAAAGTTGCCGCCGGCCAGACCGAGATCGAAACATGCCCCTATGTAAGTGACGAGGCAAAGGCGACCATTGGCGAAGCATCTGCCCCGCCGATTCGTACTATTTCAATCGGTTCCGGTGATTCGAAATTTGTTTCCGGTGGTGAGACCTGCCTTTTTCGGCATGAAAAACGCTTTGAGCACGCGACCGGCATTGCCATTTTAATGAAGGCCGATGAAGATACCGCTTCAATTGAAGGAAAGATCAAGCGTTTTAACGCCATGGAGTATGAGCGGGTCGGCGTATATATGCGAGCTAATCTTGTGGCATTAAAAGATACCGGTGACGGTGCTGCTTTTACTGCTCTTACGGAAAAGGTCATAGCAGAGCTTCCCAAGGCGGCAGTTATACTGATGTCGGAAAATACGGAAAATTTGAAGGCCGCCGCAGCCGTCTGTGGTGACCGTACGCCCTTGCTTTATGGTGCGACAGCAGACAATCTTGACGCTTTTGCCGCGCTTGGCAAAGATGTCAACGCACCCATCGGAGTCAAGGGCTCCAATCTTGACGAGTTGGTTGAACTGTCCGGTAAGCTGGTTGATGCCGGTGTCAAGGAAATGGTGATTGATACCGGCGCCAGGACCATGCGCGGCTGTTTTGAAGACAATGTCGTTGCTCGTCGTTCCGCAATAAAGGAAAAGTTCAAACCGCTTGGTTTTCCCACCATCACCTTTCCCTGTGAAATGACCGATGACCTGATGATGGAGGCGATGATCGCCTCGGTTCTGATGGCTAAATATGCGGGTATTGTAGTGCTCTCCGATATTCAGGGCGATGTGTTGTTCCCGTTGTTACTTGAGCAGCTCAATCTCTATACCGATCCACAACGACCGATGGTGGTTCAGGAGGATATTTACCCCATCACCGGGCCTGATGAGAATGCACCTGTCCTTATTACCTGCAATTTTTCTCTCACCTATTTTATTGTTTCCGGAGAAATTGAAGGCTCAAAGGTTCCTTCATGGCTGCTCATCAAGGACACCGAGGGGTTGTCCGTACTGACAGCCTGGGCCGCCGGTAAGTTCGGCGCTGATCTTATTGCCTCCTTTGTCAACAAATCAGGCATAGGCGACAAGGTTAAGCACCATGAATTGATCATACCCGGATATCTGGCAACCATAAAAGGTGAACTTGAAGAGGAGTTGCCTGACTGGACAATTATTATCGGACCGCGAGAGGCGGGTCATCTGCCCGCATTTCTCAAGGAATGGAAACCATCCTCCTGAGAAACCAGAGCATGGGGCAACGGCGGGTAAATTGCATCTTCTTGTCATTTTGATTTTTCACAGACAAATTTTTTATGGCCACAGTCACAGTTACCATAGATGAAAATGAAATCATTGCCGAAAAGGGATTAACCATCCTGGAAGTGGCGAAACGATCCGGACTGACCATACCCACGCTCTGTTATCTTCCGGGAACTGTCGCTGATCAGCCGTGTGAAATATGTGTGGTGCAGATTGTTGATTATGAGCATTACAATCTGCGCTCCAGCCTTGCCACCGAAGGTCTCTTTCGAGCCTGTGTGACCTTGGCGCAGGATGGTATGGAAATTCATACCAATTCCAATGATGTTATTGCCCACCGTCAGGAACGTCTGGCCGTATTGTCCCAGACCCATTTCGGTGATTGCAAAGCGCCATGCAATCTTACCTGTCCCGGTCAGATTAATGTTCAGGGTTATATTGCCCACGTTGCCAAGGGTGAATATGAGGAAGCCCTGCGGCTTATTATGGAGCGTAACCCTGTTCCCTTTTCCGTCGGCCGGGTCTGCCCCCGGTTCTGTGAAACCCGCTGCCGTCGTATTCTTGTGGACGAACCGGTTTCCATTAATCACCTTAAACGTTTTGTTGCCGATTGGTGCATGGCCAACAAGATTGATCTCGGCATACCCAAGGATAAGCCCACCGGAAAAAGAATCGCTGTGATAGGGGGTGGGCCGGCCGGTCTGACAGCAGCTTTTTTTCTGACCCGCAAAGGACATGAAGTGACAATCTTTGAGTCTGAGTCACAGCTCGGAGGCGCTCTTCGTTACGGTTTTCCCGAGTATAAAATTCCCAAAGATGTTCTCAACTATGAGATTAATACTATCCTCAGGATGGGAATCAATATTCGGCTCAGTCAACACTGGGGACGGGATTTTACTCTCCAGGAACTACAGGACATGGGTTTTGATGCCACCTTTATTGCCATCGGCGCCACCATTGATCAACCCATGCATGTCCCCTGCACTGATCGTTCTCATGTCTATAGCGCTACCAGATTTCTGCATAAGGTTAATGAAGGTATAAAACTTGACCTGGGTGAAAGCGCTGCTGTTATCGGCGGAAATAATATTGCCATGGAAGTTGCCCGAAGCCTGCGACGTCTGGGCGTGCAGCAGGTTACCGTTATTTACCCCCGTGCTCGTATTGAAATGCCTGCCAATCAACGGAACATCAGGGAAGCAGAAAAAGAGGGCGTTCAGTTTCTGCTCATGGCCTCTCCCGTTGGTATCTGCGGTGTAAGTGAAACCGGCAGTCGCCTGAAACTTGATCTGATTCGGATGAAACTTGGCGAACCGGACAAACGGGGCAAGCGGGAACCCATTCCCATCCCCGATTCCGGGAACTCCATCTCTGTCGATACGGTGGTAAGCTCGCTCGGGCAACTGGCTGTTGAAGAAAGTATGCCGGGCGGTGAATTGGAACAGGCCTTGAAAATTTCACCAAGAGGAACCTTTGTCGCCAATCCCCGATCATCGCAGACCAGTGTTGAGGGAGTCTTTGCCGGAGGCGATGCCGCAACCGGACCAAAATCAGTCATTCAGGCTGTTGTTTCCGCCCGCAGAGCAGCTGCCAATATCCATTCTTTTGTCATGGGTGTGCCAAAGGAAGCGGCAGAGAGTCGGTTTAACTTTACACGTGGCCGGTCTTTTGATGATGTGGCGCTGAAAAATTTCGATAATGTCGAGATCAAACTGCGGGAAAAAATGCCGGAGCGGCCACCCGAGGTCAGTATTCAGGATTTTGATGAAGTAAAACTCGGGTTCACCGAAAAAATGGCCCACCGGGAATCCAAACGCTGCCTTTCCTGTGGTTGTACGGCGTTTGATCGTTGTGATCTGAAACGACTTGATATTGCCTTTAATGTCAATATTAATAAGACCGGCATGGGCAAGGTGCCGCTCTATCCCATTGACGAAGCCCATGGCGCCATACGCGTTGATCGCAATAAATGTATTTACTGCACTCGCTGTGTGCGTTCCTGCAAGTATGATGCACTGGAATTGAAGGCTGAATCCTTTGATGACAAGGGGCGGCCGGTTGGGCTGGAGATCATTTTCAACGAGAACTGTGTTTCCTGCGGCAACTGTGTGGATAACTGTTCCACCGGCGCTTTGAACAAGAAAAATAGAATAGTTCCCGTCCAGTCCGAGCATGTTGACACTATTCGTACAACCTGTCCCTATTGCGGCACCGGCTGCCAGATAGATCTCAAGGTTAAGGGAAAGACCATACTGGAGGCTACCGCAGATGACACCGCAGCCCCTAATTATGGAGATCTCTGTGTGAAGGGCAGATTCGGGCATGCATTTATCCAGCATCCTGATCGGTTGAAAACGCCACTTATTCGTCGACAAAAGGGTGGAATTCTTGAACCGGCAACCTGGGAACAGGCCCTGGATTTCATGTCCGGTCGTTTTGCCCGGATTCTTGGTGAGCATGGAGCCGATGCCCTGGGAGGCCTTTCATCGGCCAGGTGTACCGTTGAAGAAAATTACGCATTCCAGAAGTTTTTTCGCTCAACCCTGGGGACAAATAATGTCGACCACTGCGCAAGATACTGACACAGCCCAACGGTGACCGGTCTGGTCACGGTTCTAGGCTCAGCGGCAATGACAAATACCATTGCGAGTATTGTTGATAACCAAGTCCTTCTGGTGATTGGCTCCAATACAACTGAGACCCATCCTGTTATCGGTATTCGTATGCGCCAGGCGGTAAAGAAAGGAGCTCGGCTCATTGTTGCCGATCCACGCAGGATTGATCTAACCAAAGATGCTGCCATGTGGTTGCGCCAGCAACCCGGAAGTGACGGTGCCCTGATCAGCGCCCTATGCCATGTTGTTCTTCGTGATGGTCTTGAAGATACTGAGTATATCGCAAGCCGAACTGAGAACTTCGAGGTATTCAGGCAATCCGTTGAGAGTTGCACCCCTGAATGGGCGGAGACAATTACCGGGGTCCCGGCTGCGGATATTGAGGCGGCTGCCAGGATGTATGCGCAGGCTGATCGGGCCGGGATTTATTATACAATGGGTATTACCCAGCATACTTCCGGTACTGACAACGTCTGCGCACTGGCGAATCTTGCCCTGTTAACCGGCAACCTTGGGAAGATTGGCGCCGGGATCAATCCACTTCGCGGCCAGAATAATGTACAGGGCGCAAGTGACATGGGGTGCAATCCTGTTCTTTATCCCGGTTACCTACGTGTTGACGATGAGAACAATAAAAAGAAATTTGAGGAATTATGGGGTACTCCGCTTTCATCCAGGCCCGGGCTGACAGCAACCGAAATGCCTGCCGCTATCCTGGATGGTAAATTGAAGGGTATGTGGATCATGGGTGAGAATCCTGTTTTAAGTGATCCCAACAGCTCCCATGTCAAAAAAGCGCTGCAACAGCTGGATACTCTTGTTGTGCAGGATATTTTTCTGACAGAGACAGCTGAGCTTGCCGATGTGGTTTTACCGGCCGCCTCTTTTGCGGAAAAAGATGGTACTTTTACAAATACCGAGCGCAGGGTACAACGAGTACGCAAGGCTGTGCCGCCGCCGGGCAATGCCATGGATGATCTAACCATCATCAATCAGGTAACGACGAGGATGATCGGTAACGGACACCATTCGACAATGGATGGATCGGCTACCTTTGCCGAAATAACCCGCTGCTGGCCGGCAATGGCAGGCATGAGTTATGAACGGCTGGAATCCGGTGGTCTGCAGTGGCCGTGTCCTGATCAGAAACATCCCGGCACCCCGACTCTGCACGAAAAGGGATTCCCCCACGGGAAAGCCGTTTTTACCGTTATTCAATGGAAGGGACCGGATGAGACTACGGATGATGAGTATCCCCTGGTGTTGTCCACCGGCCGCGTGCTTTATCAATATCATACCGGAACCATGACCAGGAGGTCCGAAGTCCTTGAAGGGGCGGCGCCTGCACCGTATGTGGAAATGCATCCCAAGGATGCCGATGAGTTGAAGCTGGAGGATGGCGAGATAGTACAGGCCTGTTCACGACGAGGGAAAATTACCCTGCCGGTTCGTATCACCCGGCGAGTAAATCAGGGTCTGGTCTTTATACCGTTTCATTACAAGGAAGCGGCGGCAAATCTGCTGACCAATGATGCCCTTGATCCAAAGTGCAAGATTGCTGAGGCCAAAGTTTGCGCGGTTAGAATTAAAAAGAAAACCAAGGCGCCTGTATAGACACAGACAGGCCGGAACAGATTCCCCTGACAGCCCGGATCATTCACGGGTTTCGCTACGACCTTTGTGAAAGATCCGGGCTGGAGGGGACACAAGAATTATAGTAAATTTACTCTGGAGATTGTAATGGGAAAAGGAATGGAACACAGGGCCGGATCAGTTATGGTTGTCGGTGGAGGTATTGCCGGTGTACAGGCCGCCCTGGACCTGACCGAGCTTGGTTACTATGTTTATCTGGTGGAAAAATCTGCTGTGGTCGGCGGGGTCATGGCCCAGCTTGATAAGACTTTTCCAACCAATGACTGTTCTCTCTGAATACTGGCGCCTAAGCTGGTAGAGGCCGGTCGGTCTCCAAATATAGAAATGCTGACCAATGCGGATCTTTTGGCATTGGATGGAAAAGCAGGTGATTTTACGGCAAAAATTCGTCAGCGCCCTCGTTATATTGATGCTGACGCCTGTACGGCCTGCGGATTATGTACCCAATACTGTCCACGGCATCATGTGGATCCCTATAATGAAGGGCTGTCAATAACACGTCCCATCCACATTGATTATGCCCAGGCCGTGCCTGCCACCTATTACATTGATCCTTCTTCATGCCTGCACCTGCAGCACGACACCTGCCAGATCTGTGTGCCGGTCTGTCAGAGCCATGCGATAAATTTCAACCAGAAACCAAAAGAGATTGAGCTCAATATTGGCGCTGTTATTTTATCACCTGGTTTTGGCAAGATTGACCCGGATACACTGGCAAAATTCAGTTACGGTCACCATCCCGATGTCGTAACCAGCTTTGAATTTGAGCGGATGACAACCGCGTCCGGACCCTTTATGGGTGAGGTTAAGTGTTTTTCCGACGGCAGACATCCCGAGAGAATTGCCTTTATTCAGTGTGTGGGTTCTCGTGATCTGGGGTGCGACAACGGATACTGTTCTTCTGTCTGCTGCATGTATGCGATCAAGGAGGCGATGGTAGCCAAGGAACATGATCCGGCTGTGGATATCACCATTTATTATATGGACATCCGGACTCAGGGCAAGGAATTTGATAAGGCCCGGCAACGGGCGGAGTCAATGGATATCAAATTTGTCCGCGCCAAGGTCGGTGACATCACTCCCTGGAACAACCGGCTGCAGTTAACCTATTCCACCCTGGACGGCAGCCACGAATTTGAGCCCTTTGATCTGGTGGTCCTGTCCGTTGGTCTTGAATCTCCACGGGACGCCAAAGGTATTGCCGATATTACCGGTATTGAACTCAACCGATATAATTTTGCCAAATCCGATACCTTTCATCCCCTGGCAACTGACCGGGAAGGGGTGATTGTTGCCGGCGCCTTTCAAGGGCCAAAGGATATTCCGGAGTCCGTAACCCAGGCTTCCGCTGCCGCCGGTATTGCGGCAGGACTTTTGGAAAAGCAACGTGGCCAGGGAATTATCCATAAGGACTATCCCGAAGAAAAAGCAGATACCGATGAGCCGAGGATAGGGGTGTTTGTCTGCCACTGCGGTATAAACATCAGTTCTGTGGTGGATGTCCACCGGGTTGAAGATTCGGTCGCTGACATGGAAGGAGTGGTTTATCACACCGATTCCCTTTATTCCTGCTCCCAGGACGCGGTGGAAACGTTGAAAAAGACCATTATCGCCCATAACCTGAACAGGGTTGTGATTGCCGCCTGCTCGCCGCGTACCCATGAACCGCTCTTTCAGGAAACCTTGAAGGATGCCGGGTTAAACCCTTGTCTGGTCGAGATGGTCAATATACGAGATCAGTGCTCCTGGGTCCATGCCGGGGAACCTGATGCGGCAACGGATAAATCTCAGGATCTGGTACGAATGGCCGTAGCCAAGGCCCGTAAGCTCAAGCCCTTGCCGGAACAGACAGTGCCGGTCACTCCCAGGGCTCTGATTGTCGGCGGTGGTATTGCCGGTATGGTCGTTGCCCTGACCATGGCAGAGCAGGGCTTTGAATCTGTACTGCTTGAAAAGGGGAAGGCCCTTGGGGGCAACCTTGGCCTGCTCAACCATACCTTAAGCAGCAGCGAGACAGCTCTTCATCTGAAAAAACTGGTTGCCCAGGTCAAAAAGAACAAGAAAATTGACGTGTTGGTAAATGCCGAGATAGTTCAGAGTTCCGGTTTTATCGGTAACTTTTCTTCGGTCATTGCTGCCGGAACAGGAAAGAATAAAAAAGAGCACACTGTTGACCATGGTGTTGTAATTCTTGCCACCGGTGGGCATGAGCATCGACCGGAAGGGTACCTGCTTGGAAAGAATAACAAAGTTCTTACCCAGCAGGAACTTGAAAAACGTCTCGCCGGGAAGGCAAAAAACCGGGCGCCGGACTCGGTGGTTATGATTCAATGTGCCGGATCCAGGGGCGATGACCTGAACTATTGTTCCAAGGTCTGTTGTAACCATGCTGTAAAAAATGCCCTGCAGATCAAGGAAATTAATCCTGATTCCCAGGTTATTGTCCTGTATCGTGATATGCGGACTTATGGCTATGCCGAGGACAGCTATCGTGAAGCCAGGCTCAAAGGCGTGTTGTTTATTCCCTATGAACTGAAAAATAAGCCCGAGGTCTATGAAAAGGGCCGTCGTCTGCATGTCAGGTTTTTTGATTCACTCATGCAGGAAGACATTGACCTGACACCGGATCTGCTTGCCCTTTCGGTTGGTATCGTTCCTGACGGAACCGAGGATTTGAGTAAACTGCTCAAAGCGCCGCTGACCGATGATAAATTTTTTCTTGAGGCCCATGTCAAGCTTCGACCGGTTGAACTGCCGGTGGACGGAGTCTATGTCTGTGGTCTGGCGCATGGACCCAAACCCGTTGACGAAACCATTGCCCAGGCCCAGGCTGCTGCCGCCAAAGCAGCAATCCCTTTGGTCAAGGGATCCGTGTCGGTTGATCCCATTGTCTCATCGGTTGATGAGAAGGCATGTATAGGCTGTGGTCTGTGCGTCAGTCTGTGCCCCTTTGCAGCCATTGAAATGATCAAGGTGGGTAAGCGGCGAAAAGCCAGAACAATTGCCGCCTCTTGTAAGGCCTGCGGCATTTGTGCAAGTCACTGCCCGACTTTTGCTATTTCCATGGGCGGATTTACCAATGAGCAGATTGTTTCTCAGATAGAGGCCTTTGGTAAGGCTACAGAAAAAGAAACCGCTGAGGTGTAAGATATGAGTGATGAATACAACCCCAGGATACTGGGATTCCTTTGTAACTGGTGCTGTTATGCAGCAGCTGATGCGGCCGGGGTGTCGCGTTTTCAGTACCCGCCCAATCTGCGTACCATACGGGTTATGTGTACCGGCAGGGTGGACCCTTCTTTTATCCTGCGTGGATTTCTTGAAGGCGCTGACGGCATATTCACCGGCGGCTGACAACTTGGCGAATGCCATTACCAGGTTGGTAATTATGATGCAATGGGCGCTGAAAGTCTTCTCCACAGGGTGCTGGACGAAATTGGAATTCGAAAAGAGCGGTATGATCTGCAATGGGCATCAGCTGCTGAAGCGCCTCGTTTTGTCCAGTTGATAACCGAATTTACCGAGCAGATGAAAGAACTTGGTCCCATC
>Ga0256833_1002308_pt1 | contig 13517 bp, 14 predicted proteins | sample 356284metaG_FD_190535 | JGI IMG/M metagenome (GOLD analysis project Ga0256833, IMG submission 190535) | Hydrothermal vent microbial communities from Mid Atlantic Ridge, Atlantic Ocean - 356-284 | ecosystem: Environmental > Aquatic > Marine > Hydrothermal vents | place: Atlantic Ocean: Mid...
TGGTAGAATCAACAGATGGGCATACAGACACGGTAAACATTTGGGCAAAGGATATTCGGATCATTTGCCTGTATATGCGATATTTGAGACGGGGACAGATATCAAAAATCAAAATAGCAAAAAGGGTATCTGGGATAAGATCATAGATATTTTTAGCTCGAGTAAAAAGAAGCAAAAGGTGCCTGAAAAAATCATCTCTACACCGCCACACAAAGATGAAAAAAATCAACAAACAGATATAGAGGCTCTATATTATTTAAGCAAAATCACCAAGCCTCTTTTGCTCTATCACGCAGTCGTGATATACAAACATAAAAATAGTGCCATCATAAAGCAAAGCAAAAACGGCAGAGCTATGATGCTATATAGATGTGCAAAGGATTTGAGTCTCGGTGGAGTGTATGATCTGCAGATATACAAAAAGAAGAGATATAAAGGTGTAGATGAGTTGGTGGATGTATCTGTGGTTTCGCAGGTTAAGAGTATAGACACTAGTAGTTGGATTAGAGAGTTAAATTATGATATTTTTGATAAAAAGCATATATCAGAGGTAGTGAAAGCAGATAGGGCACACTATCAAAACGGCAAGATCAAAGTAGGCAATAGAAGCTATAGGATTTATTTCAAAAGGTGGGCAGGCAGACCTGCTAATGGTGCTACAATCAGGATAAAAAGAGCAATAATTGGATATTATAAAAATCATAATGAGCTTGTGATCTGGGATAGGTCAGATTATGAGATTTTGGAGTAGAAGATGCAATACTATACTTGGATATTGGCTTTTCATGTGATGAGTTTTGTTAGCTGGATGGCGATGCTGTTTTATCAGCCAAGACTCTTTGTCTATCATAGTGAAAATGGTGATAATGAGGGGTTTGTAGAGGTAGTCAAGATACAGGAGTATAAGCTATACAAATATATAGGCAATCCTGCAATGTGGGCTACGATTTTGTCGGGCTCAACTATGATATATCTAAATCCTGAGTATCTATCTCAGGGATGGATGATTGCCAAATTGATTTTTATTTCACTATTGATAACTTATCACTATACTTTAGAGTGGCATCGCAAAAAGCTTTTGAAAAATCCTCACTTTAAACCCGGTGTCTTTTATAGATTTTATAATGAAGTGCCGACTCTTTTGATGATAGGTATCGTGATATTTGTAGTTATCAAGCCTTTTTAGATACAATATAAAGAAATATTTCCAGATAAGGATTTGTTATGAACCTACCGCCACTAGTTATTCCAAATATACCGTTGCCTATCGAAATTCCACAAATGTTGCATCCTATTTTTGTGCACTTTGCAATAGCACTTCCTGTTGTGGTGCTTTTGCTGGAGATTATTAACCTTTTTAGCAAAAAGAGAACTGTTGGGGTTTTGAGTTTTGTGTTTATGGTGCTTATCTCCGTAGTATTTTTGGCTGCATATCTGACGGGATCTACTGATGGCAAAGCTGCTGTGGATGCACTCAGCCCGCAAGCCAAAGAGACTCTCGCGGCACACAAACAGCTAGGCATTTATCTAGTGTATGCATCCGGTGTCTTGATGCTTTTTAAACTCTTTAGTGTTTTGATTCGCAAGGTAGTCTTTAGGGTGCTGTTTTTTCTAGCACTTATACTGTTTGTAGTTGCTGTTTTCAATGAGGGCAAAAAAGGCGGTGAGCTTGTGTATCAACATGGAGTAAATGTCAAGTCGTCTCCTGCGATACCTGCATCTAAAGCTCAGGAGTCAAATCATAAAAGCAATGACACAAAAGAGACCCCAAAGAAAACCGTATCTGAGGAAAAAACACAACATACACAAAAGAGCTCATCCGAAAAAGCAGAAGTAACTACTGACTCAAAACAAGAGTATAACAATAAAACTCAGCCAAAAAAAGAGAACTCAGAGCAAGCAGAGAAAACTGATAGCAACAAAACGGCAAAAGAGCCTACAAAAACCACTCAAGAGAGCGAACATACGCAAGAGAAAAAGGCTGAAACCAAAGAGACAAATAGCACAGAGCAATAATCTTTTAATCAGTAATTATAGTAAATTACTCTGCCGCTATTGTAGCTTGGTGATGGTGATGAGGAGATGAAATCATCAAAGTAATCACCATATACCCCGATAGCAATCAAAACCGCCAAAACAAAAGCTATAATCAAAAATATTTTGGTATAGCTATATGGTCTCTCACCCGCTATTTTACCGGTTTGGGCATTGATGGCGTAGTAGTAGGTTTTGCTTTTATACTCAAAATTAGCCGTCCATACGGGAAATAGGGCATTTTTGAATGTGCTATTGTAGTAGTGTGTCTGCATCCAATCGATCTGTTGCTCATCACCACCTATATCTTGGCGTATATCATTTTTGATGATGCTATCCATTTTGTTTCGTGCCATCTCAAAGCCATTGTCCAATCCAATTGAATACTCCTCCGAGTCAAACCCACTTAGATACTCCTCGTCAAACGGTTTTGATCTGCTTGTGTCCCAATTGCCAAGTTGGGATATAATTTTGCGAGAGAGTGTATTGCTAGCCTCCACGGTAACATCATCGAAATGTCTTCTGACCTCACCTGAGGCATATGACCATCTGATGCGTGGCTCCTGAGTTTGGACAATTTGCTCCTTGCCATCGATGATGACCCTTTTTTGGACAGTGACATAGTATATATCGCCTCTTTGACCTTTGTAGGGTGTGACGGTATCTGCATCAAAAGTCCAAAAAGGCAGATAGTATCCCTTGAGTGCCTTGTCAGTATCGACCAATTTTTTCAGTTCGCTTGGAGCAAACCATAGCGATCCTATCCATTTGGCAAATATCTGTTTTGCCTCTTTGTGGGTAATCTCAAAGGGGATGATTGATTCTGGCTTGATTGAGTTGACAAACTCAGTGATAGCTGGTGTGCCGCAGTATGGGCAATTTGTGCTGACTGAAAATGGGGTTAGGGTAAAATTGTTGCCACATTTGCTGCACTCTACCTCTTTGTTTATCTCTTTTGGGCTATTTTGGTCCAATCTGGATAGTGCAGAGTGTAGATCAAACTCTTCGATCTGATTATCTTGGGGTGTGATATCGGTGCTTGTATGACAAAATTCACAGGTTAGCTTGCCTGTAGTTGGGCTAAACTTAAGAGGTGCCCCGCAACTGGGGCAGGTGTAGCTAATGGGTGTGAATTTCATAGATTTTATTTGGGTAGTGGTGGAGGTGTTTGTTTAAATAGTTTAGCAAGTGCTACGCCGGCATGCTCCCATTTTTCGTAACCATTTTGCCATACATAGCTATCTTTGTCTATTTTGCCATCAGTTATCATTTTGGATATCTGCTCCAATGGATATGGTCCCTCAGCTTCACCATCGATAGAGACATAAAAGCTATTTCTCTCCGGTGGTGGAGGCGGTGTTTGGGGAGTTGCTGTTTTGTTATTTTGCATACTGTTTGCCATCTGCTGACCCATAGCAAGCCCAGCCCCCATACCTATCATATCTGACATTGAGCTATTGCTGTTGCCCATTGCATTGCCTGCTTGATACTTGAGATTTGCATCCAAATCACCTGTGATCTCTCTACTTGTTCGTTTATCTATTGCTGCTTGGACATCTTCAGGCACTGAAATATTTTCTACGAGTATTTTGTTTAATTTGAGCCCATATTCTGCAAAGTATGGCTTGATGCCATTGGTTATATGCTCATTAAATAGATCATAGTTTGCAGCCAAATCAAGCATAGGCGTTTTGTCTTGACCAAGCACGGTAGCAAGTTTGGATACGATTAGATTGCTTAGTTGATCATCTATTTCATCGACAGTGAAGTGCACGTCTGTGCCTACAATTTCTCTTAAAAATGCCTCTGGATCACTTACTTGTATCTCATATGTGCCGTATGCTCTAAGTCTAACCATACTAAACTCTGGGTCTCTGACCATAATTGGACCTTTCGTGCCCCATTTTAGATCAGTGAAGCGATGAGTATTGATGAAATATACTTCAGCTTTGAATGGGGAGTTGAATCCATGATCCCAATGTTGAAGATCTGTCAAGATAGGCAAATTGTTCGTTTCTAGCTCATAAGTGCCAGGTCCTAAAACATCGGCGACTACACCCTCATTGACGAAAACGGCAGTTTGAGACTCTCTGACAATTAGTTTGGCACCATACTTGATCTCATGATCATCTCTTGGAAAACGCCATACCATCGTATCGCGGGAGTTATCAGTCCACTCGATGACATCTATTAGCTGCCCAAAAAGCCAACTCCATAGTCCCATCTAAGCTTCCTTTGGTGCGTCTGCTATTGCTTTTGGCTTATCCTGAGATGTCTCTTTTGCGTCTGCTTTGTTCTGATCTTGTGGAGCCTCTTCGGCTTTTGCCTTAACGGCCATAAGAGCCTCTTTGAGATTTTGTTCAGTTTTTTGAAGTTCTACAATGGCTGCCTCTCTAGCCTTCTTGCCCTCTTGAGTAATTTTGATAGAGTCATTTAGGGTAGCGATGAGAGTCTCATTTGCCTTTTTGATGCTTGAGATATCAAATACACCCCTCTCCATCTGCTCTCTAACCTCACGGTTGGCTTCTCTGAGACCTTCTGCATTCTTCTCAAGTAGCTCATTTGTCAGATCGGATGCCTCTTTGACTGCGATAGCAGCATCATGACTTCTAAAGATCGTGACAGTTTGGGCCAATTGGTTTCTCCAAAGAGGAACAGTGTTGACAAGAGTCGAAGTGATCTTGTTTATCAAAGATTTGTCATTTTCTTGTATGAGTCTAATTGAAGGCAATGCCTGCATAGCTACTTGACGAGAGAGTCTAAGATCATATACCCTTCTTTCTAAATCATCTCTGAAGCCTCTGATCTCTTTGAGGTCCTGTATAGCGAGCATATCTTCGCTTTTGGCTTTTGCTTCATACTCTGGTATTATCTTATCTTCAAGCTCTTTGAGTTTGGCTTCTCCTGCTTTGATGTATAGCTCCAAACTTCTAAAATACTCTAGATTTGCATCATAAAGTTTATCTAGCGAGACGACATCTGTCATCAATGTGCTTTTGTGTTTTTCCAAATCATTTGAGATGAGATCTATTTGGTCTCTTACCTTTTCATACTCTTGGACAAATTTGACTACCGGTTTGGTGAAACCAAAAAGTTTTTGCCACCAAGCAAGCTTTTTGTTTGGGTTGAACTCATCCATATCAAAACCACGAATTGCAGCTACCATTTTATTGAGTGCCGCACCGGCTGCACCTGTTTCATTGTTTCTGACACCATCGATCATACGATTGGAAATCTCATCAAGCTTCTCTTGAGCTTTTGAACCAAAATATATGATAGAGTTTCGATCTTTGATATCAAGCTCATTCATAGCACTCTCAAGTGCAGGCTTCTCCTCCTCCGTGACCTCCGGCAGATTTTCGCTCTTTTGAGCTATCGCAGTTTCTATTGTCTCTTTGGTTTTTGTATCCATTTTTTCCCCTTTTTGTGATTTGGTTAATGTTTGATCTGCTCTTTTAGAGTGTCAATGTGGACATCTAGATCAAACTTGTTATTGGATTTGAGTCTGGCAAGCTCCTTGTCAAATCTCTCCTCAACACTATCCATCAACCCATACAATCTATCCTTGGTGGATTGGTCTATATCTTTGGCGTCAAGTTTGATATATGAATCTACTACATTTTTGACCCCATCAATGTATACTATCAAAAATTTGCGAGCCACTCTTATATCCTTTGGGTCCTCTTGGATAGTTTGTAAAATTGTTCTGGATTTTTTTAAGGCTTTATCAATTTTGCCTCTTAGTTTATAGTCATTTATTGATTGAGCATTATTTTGTATATAATCCAATTTTTCATTGGCATCTGAGATTGTGCTTAGCACCAAGTCAGCCGATATGCCGTCAATTGAGTCTATTTTGTCTTTAGTGGGATCAAAACCATAATAAAGATATGAGCCTATCGGAGCCAATATCCCCACAAACAGTGAGGCAAGAAACCCTCTGCCGCCAACCATAAAACTCAAATAAAATGATGTAATACCCAAGCCTATGGCTGCCATTTTGAGATATGGAATTTTTGGTGCTTTGGTGAGTATGGATTTGTCATATTCGTGTTTTGCAAGAAGTCCCTTTTTTGCCATATAAGTAGATCCATACAAAAGAGCGAATCCCACAATCTTGAGAGTAAAGCCGTTAAAATCACCACCAAACAGAGATATGACTACCGAGATAAACATCGGGATAAGCAGGATATAGAGTAGTGCCACTTTTGGAGTTCTCTCTTTTGAGTTTAGTCTGTGTGTTATGCGTTTGACCCTTGACATATCTGTCCTAAAATGTAGATGCTATACTGCTACCTACAGAGTATAGTATAAATAAAAAACCAAATACTTTTATATAATTCATTTGCTTTCCTTATCGATTAATTTTATCAAATAATGGTTATTGAAGCACTTAAGTTATAAAAATATTTCATATTTTCTTAGATCTTTTTTGTGCTGTTTGTGTTGGGGCAGATATCTTTGCACTAGTGACCAAAAATCTTTGGAGTGGTTTTTGTGTTTGATGTGTGATAGTTCGTGGATTATGACATACTCTATAAGCTCCTTTGGAAGCATTGCTAAAGCGGTGTTTAGAGAAATATTGTTGAGTGACGAGCAGCTACCCCATCTACTTTTCATACTTCTAAATGTTATCTTTTGTGGATATAGATTCATCATACTGCTACACTCATCGACAATGGGTGCAATATATTTGAGTGATAATTTTTTGTAGTAATCATTGAGTAGTTTCTTTAAACCATCTTCATCGAGAGTCTCTTTTGTCAAAAAATATGCTTTGTTGTCAATAATTTTAAGAGTATTTGATCTTTTGTTTTTGTCTATATCGATCAATACAGGATATGCTTTGCCAAAGATATAGATAATAGTATTTGGATGTGTAAGCTTTGGTCTATTGGAGCTATTTGAGATATGCTTGATGACCCAAGATGCCTTATCTTGCAAAAAGTTTTCGATATAGTTTTGAGTAACTCCCCTATCTACACTAATGACGGCTATATCATCTTTTATTCTAAGATAGATATTTTTTTGATATTTTTTTCTGATAATTTGGTATTTGAAGGTGTGTGTGCCATCATCAAATATTTTAGTCATCTATATAGCTGTAGTAGATATTTTTTTTATCAAGCTCATCGGTAAAAAGTTTGATAGAGTTTTGAGTTAGTTTTTTATCAGAGGATGATACAGAGATGACCACTTGCCAGCCGTCACTTTTGAGCTTGGGTAGGGATGAGAGCTCTACATTCTCAGGAAGCTGCTTCATAATATCGATCAATTCACTCTCGCGACACAGTGCATTGATAGTTGCTCTGTATGTTGGCTTATGTTTGATTTGGAGTATATTTTCAAGTATATCATCGACCATAGGGTGGCTCATTTCGGGAAAACCAGGCATAAAGAAAAACCTATTATCCAGATAAAAAGCGGGCATCTTATTTACGCTATTTTTGAGAAGTTTGGCATCTTTTGGTAGATTTGCCATATTCAATGCGTGTGGATATTTTGTCGTATCTACATTTGAAGTGATGATTTTGAGTGCATCTTGGTTTTGATAAAGTTCGCCATCTTTTAAAGCAGTAGCAGCACATTGGCGGGTGTAATCATCCGGTGTGGAGCCTATCCCTCCAAAGGAGAAGAGGATGGAGTCTGGCTGCATCTTTATAAACTCTATTGTCTCTATGATTAGAGCGGGATCATCCTCTATGATAAAGGAACCCGAGAGTTTATATCCTTTTTTTATAAGAGCAGAGCTTAGATAGTCAAAGTGTTTATCGTTTCGTCTGCGATTTAGGATCTCCGTGCCTATGATTAGTGCAAAAAACCTTGGCACGATTTAGCCTTTGATATAGTTTTTGAGCTTTCGTCCTACTTTTGGATGCTTGAGCTTTTTGATAGCACTTGATTCTATCTGTCTGACACGCTCTCTTGTGACATTGAGCTCCTTGCCAATCTCTTCAAGAGTGCGATCGCTTGCATCTTCCAAAAGACCAAATCTCATCCTCACAACCGCCTCTTCTCTATCATTGAGTTGATCGAGCACTTCATCTATTTGGCGATTTAGATCATCATTCATTACCAAATCGGTAGGACTCAATGTATTTTTGTCTTCTATGAAGTCGCCAAATCTTCCATCGTCATCATCGCCCACAGGGGTCTCTAGCGATACCGGCTCTTTTGTGATTTTGATCACATTTTTGACCTTGTCTACACTAAGCCCCACCTCTTTGGCAATGGTGTCTAGATCAGGCTCTTTGCCGGTCTCTTGTAGGTGTTTTCTGATGATTTTGTTTATTCTATTGATAGTCTCAATCATATGGATTGGTATCCTGATGGTGCGAGCTTGATCGGCTATAGCACGACTGATAGCTTGTCTGATCCACCAAGTGGCATAAGTAGAGAATTTGTATCCCTTTTCATATTCAAATTTATCGACCGCCTTCATCAATCCTATATTGCCCTCTTGGATCAAATCAAGGAACGGCAAGCCTCTATTGGTGTATCTTTTGGCGATTGAGACGACAAGTCTGAGGTTTGATTTACCCATTCTTGTTTTGGCCTTTTCGCTTATGGCTTTGCCGATACGGATTTGATTTAGAATCTCTTCTAGCTTTTTGGGATCTAGATTGAAGCTATTTTTACTTGCCTCTTTGGTCTCAAATAACTTTTTGATCTCGACATAGGTGCTGACCATAGTAGTCTCAGGCACGGCATTGATGATATCCTCTTTGTCCATCTTGATGATATTGTCAAGTATCTTTTGGTGGTTGGCTCTGAGGGTATCGTTGAATAGCTGCAACTTGTATTCGAGTCTTTTGAGCTCTTTTTCAAAACCATCATCGCTTTTAAGAGCTGTCTCCATAGCCTTGACAAGCTCATTGATCAGTTTGGATGTTGGTCCTAGATTTAGGAGTGCGGTTTTGAGTTGATCTTTTCTAAAGGCTACTTTGAGCTGTTCGTGGAAAATCTTCTCTTCATTGTCTGGATCCTTCTCTATCACTTTCTCCATCTCGTTTCTGGCTTTGATCCAATCTTTTTTTGTTTTGGCAAGATAATCAAAGCTCTCTACTACCTGATTGACTCTTTTGTCATCTACTGCAGATCCATCGGAATTTTCGATATCGGATTCATCTATATCGTTATCATCTTCTTCTTCATCATCTACATCCTCAAAGCTCTTAAATAGCTCCTTGACTCGCCTCTCTCTATTTAGAAGAGGCTTTTTGTAGTTGAGAATATAGTCTATAAGGTATGGGACGGAGCAGATGGCATCTATGATGATATCTTCACCCTCTTCGATCTGCTGACTTAGCTCTACCTCCTCCTCTTTGGTCAAAAGTGGAATTTTGCCCATTTCACGCAGATACATCCTCACGGGAGAGTCGGAGCGACTCCATTCAAGAAGCTCCTTCTCTTTGGTCATATCAAAAAACTCCTCCTCATTGCTCTGTGCTTGTTTTTTGCGTGCATTTTCTCTCTGTTTTCTCTCTTTTTCGGTTTGAGTTAGGGCAAATTCTGATGAAGATACGACTTTAATACCCTTATCTTTGGTAAGTTTCAATATTTTTTTGGCTTGTGCTGCCGTAATTTGTTTGTCAAACTCTTTGGCAAGAGCTTCAAAGGTAATCAAGCTACCCTTTTTTTTGTTTTTTAAAAGATTTTCTATTTTTGTCATACTATCTTTTGCTTTTGTTGCCATATATGAGGACTCCTGTAGATTTATCAACTGTCGCAGAATAATTGAGGATTATATCGAAAAAAGTTTAACCCTTAATCTTTTTTGGTATAATCGCACATTATTTACTTCTATATGGGTATTTGAAAGGATTACAATTGCAAGGAAAAGTTTGGAAATTTGGTGACAATATCGATACTGATTTGATCATCGCAGCTAGGTATCTCAATACAAGTGAGCCCGCTGAGTTGGCAAAGCATGTAATGGAGGATGCAGATCCTGAGTTTGTGAGCAAAATGCAAAAGGGCGATATTATAGTAGCCGGAGAAAACTTCGGTAGCGGCAGCTCAAGAGAGCATGCACCTATCGCACTTAAAGCAGCAGGAGTGGCAGCGGTCATTGCTCCTACATTTGCTAGGATTTTTTATCGCAATGCTTTCAATATGGGACTACCTATTTTTGAGCTGCCTGAGGCCAATGAGATAGAAGAGGGGGATGTGGTTAGAATCGATATGGAGAGTGGAGAGATCATCAATGAGACGCAGGGCAAGAGCTATAAATTTACCCCTATACCTGAGTTTATGCAAGAGCTTGTAGATGCCGGCGGGTTGATAGCATATGCACAAAAAGAGATAGCGGAGGCAAAATAGTGAGTAAAAATTACACAATAGGGGTCATCAAAGGCGACGGAATAGGTCCAGAGATTGTAAATGAAGCTATCAAAGTCCTTGATGCTGTGGCGGTAGCAGAGGATATCAATTTTGATTATAAAGAGATGCTAATGGGAGGTGCTGCCATAGATGCTACCGGCGTGCCATTGCCTGATGAGACGGTGCAGGGCGTCAAGCAGTGTGATGCCGTGCTTTTTGGGGCTATCGGCGGACCAAAGTGGGATACTCTTGAGAGACATTTAAGACCTGAGAGTGGATTGCTTGGGCTTCGTAAGGCTATGGGCACCTATGCAAATTTGCGTCCGGCGACAGTGTATGATGAGCTTGTAAATGCTTCCACTCTCAAACCTGAAGTGCTCAAAGGTGTAGATATAATGGTAGTTAGAGAGTTGACGGGCGGTATATACTTTGGTCAGCCAAGAGAGGAGCTTGAAGATAGAGCTTACAATACAATGATATATACTAGAGCAGAAGTTGAGCGAATTGCTAGGGTTGCCTTTGATATAGCGATGAAGAGAGATAAAAGAGTCTGCTCGGTAGATAAAGCAAATGTGCTTGAAGTTAGTCAGTTTTGGAGAGATATTGTCGAAGAGATAGCCAAAGAGTATCCGGAGGTTGAACTAAGTCATATGTATGTGGATAATGCAGCTATGCAGCTCATTAGAGATCCTAAGCAGTTTGATGTGATACTTACGGGCAATATATTTGGAGATATACTCTCAGATGCTGCAAGTATGCTAAGCGGATCTATCGGACTACTTCCAAGTGCTAGCACCGGTGACGGTGTTGGGCTTTATGAGCCGATACATGGATCTGCTCCCGATATAGCAGGGCAGGGAATCGCCAACCCTATCGCCACTATTGCCAGTGCTGCTATGATGCTTAGATACGCTCTTGATGAAGCTTCGGCTGCCAATCGGATAGATAATGCGATCAAAAAAGCTCTAGCTGAGGGTTATCGCACGGGTGATATAGGTGCTTATGATGCCAAAGAGATATGCGGCACCGAAGAGATGGGTTCAATCATCGCAGATTTTGCTTCAAGGGGTTAAGTTATGTCAACACAAGCTCGCGTTTTGATAGATTGTCAAGATGCCAAAGGATTGGTCTACAAGATATCCAAGGTCTTTTATGATATGCATCTAAATATCGATAATAACCGTGAATTTGTGGACAAAGAGTCTGATAAATTTTTTATGAGGACGGTTGTTGACGGCGAGTTTGAAGTGCAAAAATTACAACAGGAGCTAAGAGCTATACTTCCAAAAAATGCTGATCTAAAAGTTGTATTGCCCAAGCGAAAAAAGATCGTTTTGATGGTGACAAAGGAGTCGCATGCACTTGGTGATATACTGATGAGATATGTTGATGGTGAGCTCAATGCCGATATAGAGGCAGTCATAGGCAATTATGACATTTTGGAACCGCTAGTTCGCAAATTTAATATCCCATTTTTTCATATTTCAGCAGATGGACTCACTAGAGAAGAGCATGAAGAGCTAATGATGCAGGTTTTGGATAAGATTGAGTTTGATTATATAGTTTTGGCAAAATATATGAGGATTTTGACTCCAAATTTTGTCAGCAAATATCCACAACGAATCATCAATATACACCACTCATTTTTGCCTGCCTTCATAGGTGCCAATCCATATAAACAGGCATATCAAAGAGGTGTCAAAATCATAGGAGCGACCGCTCATTTTGTGACTGATGATTTGGATGAGGGTCCAATCATTACCCAAGATGTGATACCGGTAAATCATAGATTTGATTGGCAAGATATGCAAAGAGCAGGTAGAAATGTAGAGAAGATAGTGCTATCTCGTGCTTTGGATTTGGTGTTGCATGATCGTGTGTTTGTGCATGGAAATAAAACGATTGTGTTTTAGGGGGAGTTAAGAGTGAAGAGTGATGAGTGAAGAGTGAATAGTGAATGATGAATGATGAATGATGAATGATGAATGATGAATGATGGAGGGTTGATGATATTTTTGGGTGCATTGAATGTTTAATATAGTGCTTGTGGAGCCGCAGATACCTCAAAATACTGGCACGATTGGTAGGCTTTGTGTCAATTTGGGGGCTACTTTGCATCTGATTCGACCTTTGGGATTTGATATTGATGATAAGGCTGTCAAGAGAGCGGGGCTTGATTATTGGCATAAGCTGGATTTGGTGGTTTGGGATAGTTTTGAGCAATTTTTACAAGCTCATCCTATAGATAACCATACTCATATGGCTACGACTAAAACTGATCGATTGTATTGGGATGAGGTTTTTGAAGAGGGTGATTATATGCTATTTGGTGCCGAGACCAAAGGCTTGGATGAGAAGCTTTTGTTGGAGCACCCTGATAGATGTATGACGATACCGATGGGAGCAAATGGACGCAGCCTAAATCTGGGTGTAAGCGTAGGCATAGTAGCCTATGAGGCATTGAAACAAAATTATGATGGTTTTGAGAAGATCACCATTGCAAACAAGGAGGCAAAATGAGTATTGGCGATATTGTCTATATAATAGCGGCGATTTTGTTTGCGATCATAACCTTTGCAATAGTTCGTGGCAACTTCCAGAGGAAGTTTGACGATGAAGGCAGGCGTAAAGATTTGGTATCAAAAGAGCAAGATAGCTCTCTTTGATACCTGTTAGTTCTCATTTTCACGAGAAAGTTTTTCGATGAGTCTCAGCATAGTTCTTACGCCTGCACCGCTTGCTCCATGAGGGTTTTCGCCCCAAGCTGACTCTACAAATGCGGGTCCTGCGATATCAAGATGTGCCCATTTTTGTTTGTGTTTTTCATCTACAAACTCAGATAGAAACTCTCCTGCCGTGATAGCTCCTCCATATCTAGTGTTGGAGATATTACAGATATCGGCTATTTCACTTTTGAGTGTCTTTGCAAGATAGCGATTGAAATCCAGCTTGGTAGCTAGCTCTCCTGCATTGTTGGCTGAGGCTAGCACTTTGGATGCTACCTCGGGGTTTTTACTCATCACGCCGGTAGTGTATTGTCCTACGCCCACCACGCAGGCACCTGTAAGTGTCGCCATATCAAATAGATAATCAGCCTCTACCTCCTGCTGAGCATAGCAGAGTGTATCAGCTAGCACCAATCTACCCTCGGCATCTGTGTT
>Ga0256833_1002309_pt1 | contig 13514 bp, 17 predicted proteins | sample 356284metaG_FD_190535 | JGI IMG/M metagenome (GOLD analysis project Ga0256833, IMG submission 190535) | Hydrothermal vent microbial communities from Mid Atlantic Ridge, Atlantic Ocean - 356-284 | ecosystem: Environmental > Aquatic > Marine > Hydrothermal vents | place: Atlantic Ocean: Mid...
GAGCCTTGCAATCTCACCGGCCTTCCTGCCTGCGCTCTCGGGGTCAAACTTCTTGAGAATCCTCACCGAATTCGTCCCGTGCCCGCTCTCAAGGTCGCCGATGAAGGCTCTAACGCTTATCTCTATCCCCGTCCCCTCGTCGAAGGCTTCAACCCCGTTGCTCGTGGTCAGGTAAAGCCTGTTGTGGTCGGTGTAGAGAACACCGGCAACTCTCTTCGCTCCTTCCTCAAGTGCCGAGTTGATTGCCCTCTCGACGTACTCGTTCGGCTCGTCCAGCTCGACTATGGCCTTATCGAAGGTCTCCGGAATGTCCCTGTACTCGAACGGCCCTTCGGCGATTCCGTAGTAGTCCTCCTTGGGAGACATGCCCTTCATGTTGCTCAGGAGGGTCTTCAAAGTCCGCTCTATGTTCTCCTCGCTCAGCTCGGTGATGCTCGTTCCGGCAACCCTCTTTTCCATCTCGACGAAGAGCTCGACCTTCCTCTCGTGCCAGTTTTTCGCTACCGTTATCTCGTTGTTGGCAAAGCGAACCTGGCGCCTGCTCATCTCGTAGCCCAGAACTACGACGTCGCCGAAGCCCAGCTCCTTGGCTTTTTTAAGGATGAACTCATTAACGTCGAACATCTCCACCACCTCACGGCCTCCTCAGCGGTATGTCCCTGAGCCTCGCGTGCGCCCCGCCCATCCAGACGGGGACACCTTGTCCTGGCTCGCCCTTACCGCAGGTTCCCGGGAAGAACTCGACCTCTTTGCCAACGGCATCGACGCTGCTCCATAACGCTCTGGTGGTTATCTCAAGGATAGGCCTCCTGACGGGGTGCTTTATCTCGCCGTTCTCGATGAGGTATGCCTCCCTTCCGATGTACCTCTGCTGGTAGCGCCTGTCGTCGATGTTCCACTCGTTGAAGGACACCATGTAGACACCGAGCTTGATATCCTCGATCAGCTCCTCGAAAGTGTAATCCCCTGGCGCGAGGTAGGTGTTGGCCATCCTCACTATTGGCTCGCGGTTGTAGTTTATCGCCCTCGCCGAGGCGTTGGAACGCTGTCCGAGCTTTGCGGCATATTCCCTGTTCGTGAGGAATTCCGTGATTATTCCGTCCTTGATAAGGTAGCGCGGCCTCGCCTTGACGCCCTCGTCATCGTAGAGGTAGAAGCCCCAGCTGTTCGGCAGAGTCGGGTCCTCTATGACCGTAACGACCTCGCTTCCAATCCTCTCGCCGAGCATGTCCGGCTTTACGAAGCTCTCTCCGGCCTGAGCCGCTTCCCTTCCGAAAATCCTGTCCGCCTCATAGGGGTGCCCGACGCTCTCGTGGACGGCTATGCCGGCCACTTCTGGACTTATGACGAGGTCAACCTTTCCTTCCGGCGGCTTCTGTCCCTCATAGATGAGCTTTTTCAACGCTTGAACGTCCTTCACCGCCCAGTTCCACGGCTCGTCCTTCTCGATGAGCTCCAGTCCACCGGAGAAGGCTCTCTGGACGAAGGGTGCCTGCTCCATCTGGCCGTTTTCAAAAACCACGAGGTTGTAGGTTATGGAAACGCGCGGGATTTTGCTCTTCACGTAGGCCCCCTCGCTGTTTACAAATACCTTCTTCCAGAGCTGGTCGGAGTAGCCGAGGTAGCGCATCGGCACGTTTACGCCGGTAGCTTTGACTTCCTCCTCGATTTTCTTCAGGAGTTCAAGCTTCTCCTCCGGGGAAAAGTCGCGGAAGTCCTTCTTCATCTTGACCTTGTAGGAGACGCGGTGGAAGTCCTCCTCGCTGAAAACTATTGGCTCCCTTCTAACGCGGGAGGCTGCCTTTGCCAGCTTGACGGCCTTCTTGACGGCCTCGCTCACGCTCTCCTTCGTTAGGACGTTGGTTGAAGCGAAGCCCATTCCCCCATCGACCAGAACCCTTACGCCGATTCCCTTATCTGCCAGAATCTCCAGCCCCTCTGGGGAGCCGTTTTTCATTGCTAAGGAAGTGCCGTTCTTTTCCTCGAACCTCGCTTCCGCGTAGGAAGCGCCGAGTTCGAGGGCCTTTTCAATCGCGAACTCCAAAAGCTCCATGCACATCACCTCGGACTAATGCATTGAATAGTTCACCCGGGAGTATAAAAGTCTTTCCGTTAAGATGGTGGTCGAAAGGAGGAGAAGGTTTAAGTCTTTCAAAGTCCAGTAGTTGCTGGCCAGCCTGTTTGCTGAAGGCTTTTTCGTCCCCTGTTTAACACCGGGATCGCCGATGGCTATTCTGTTCGAGGACGGCTTCTTTGTGCCCTGCTTAGCCCCGGGATCGCCTATCGCTATAAGCGTGTTGCCGTTGGAGTCAGTGATGGCGTAAACTACCACCGCTGGGCTCTGGTTCTCAAGCTTCTCCCACGCGACCGGGATGTAGGGGCCGTTTCCGAAGTCCGTGATGTTGATGGCCTTTGGCTCCGGAACCTCGTTAAATGGTCCTCCAAAGGTTCTCCTGAATACGCCATCAATGAGAGGGCTCACCGTGCAGGAGCATTTTTCTTGCGTTCTCATCTCCGCGGAGTAGGCGTTGGTTATGGCGTCCTGGAAGGCGTCGAGGGCCTTCGTTGGGGTTTCAACTGTTATCACTCCGTTGCCGACCCTCATGTTTATGTTGACGAGCTGTTCAGCGAGCTCCTTGAGGTCGGCCTTCATGACGAGGGTCGTTACGGTGTACCTGCCCGGAAGCAGATAAAGCCCCTCTATCGGGGTCTGAGTAATGTTGTCATCGGTCGGTTCAAATATGAAGGGCGCCACCTGGGGAGCGGGGCACACCACAAGCTCGTCGGGTTCTTCCGGCATTGGAGTTAGCGTGTGTGTGTCAAGCGGCAACGGCTCGTAGCACCATTCCCCGTTATCGTCTACCTCTCCGATGAGCGTTGTGTTAACGGGGGGAACGAAGTAAACGCCATCCTCATCCGGTGAAATTCTCACCACCGTTTTTCCGTTCCCCGGATCAATCAGCCGAAGTTCCCCACCGGTGGCGTTTACAGCCCTTATCTTAACACCGTTCTTAGTGCCGGCGATTATAGATACTATCTGCCCGGCGCCAACTGTTCTTCCGCCCTCACGGATTGCCCTCAGGCTGCTCCCCGTTCCGAGGTGGTATATCTCAAGGCTCTCCATCCCGTATCCCTGAACCTTTTTCATCCTCTCAACTATTCCCGCTCTGTTCAGTTCTTCTATTCCCCTCCCGGAGACGTAGAAGAAGGTTCCCCTCATGCTGTAGAAGGCCTCGATCGGCTCGCCGGTTGTGGCGTTCTCCCAGTATTCCCCTTCAATCGCACCGATCCCTGCGAGAGCTCTCAGGTTGGCCAGCTCGTAGTACCTGAGTTTTGCAAGATCGTAGAGCATAAGAACTCTGACCTCGGGGTTCTCCTCGCTTTTAACCCTCCTGAGCAATTCGGTTGAAGTCCTGTCCCATTCGATGAGACTGTCGCCCGTGAGGATTTCATCATGTGGAAGTCTGGCAAGCTTTTCTTTGGCATCCTTTATGGCCACGTCGTACTCATCTATGAGCGCCCTCAGCTCCTTCTCCTTGGACTCCAGCTCATTTCCCGGAGCCGGGCTCTGAGTCGTGGTAGAAGTCTCTGGAGAACTCACGGTTCTCGTAACGGTTCCTTGGTCGATACAGCCCGAGATAAAGGCCCCGACCATCACAATTCCCAAAAGCAGGGCAAAGCCTGCTATCGTTTTTCCCTTCATCTTGAACACTCTCTTCCAGTCACGAGGCAATAAAAAATCAGAAAAACGTCGAGTGACTTATAGTTGTGGTTAGGCGAGCCTGTTATTAATGCTTATGGTTGCAAAGTGGAAAGAATTAAGCGAAAACGCTTTCACCCCTTGAACGCAATCAGAATCGTGAATGTAACTATCAGCGCTATCTCATAGGTCTCTATTAGCGCCACAGAGGGCCAGTGAAGGAAGGTTCCCAGTAGGGCGAGTGCGAAGAGCAGGACGGAACCATACCGGATGGCCTTCTCTTTCGAACCCACTCCATAAATGAGCATCCCTAAGAAAAACTGGACGAAGAAGTAGGTAGAAACGAAGGTATGGGGCCTAGTACCGCCGGGGAATACTCCAATAAGGGCCAGAAAAAGCGCCGAGATGCTGATATATGCTCCTCCAACGGTTTGGAGCTTGTTTTCGCCAGAGGTTATCAAATAGACGGAAAATGCCAGCACGAAGAAAGCCGTCACCATAAGTCCATAGTTGTATATCCATGGAGAAGAAGCCTCCCCAGTTCCCAGGTCACTCAGTGCATTCCTCCAGAAGGAAAACCCTGGATTTCTGCTTATGCTCCAGGCAACGAAGAGCCAGTAGATTATTCCACCGGTTAAACCACTCCATCTTAGTCGCTCCACAGCCACCACCGCAGGAACTTTGGTGAAAAGCGTAAAAAGATTAATACACGGGCTCTTGGTAGACAGACCGCAGGAGGATCTCTTCAACCCTAACATGGTGTGGAAGCTTTAAGAGTGACAGCAGGGCCTCTGCAACATCCTCCGGCTTCATGAAGCCCTCTTCCCTTGACCTTCCAGGTTTTCCATAAAAATGGGTATCAACGGCTCCAGGACGTAACTCAAGGAACTTAACGGTTGGATTCTCCAGCTGGAAAGTCTTGACAAGGGCCCTTGCCCCCCATTTGCTTATCACGTACGCTCCGCTCCCAGGAAGGAGTCTCGTGGAAAGGTCGGAAGTGACCACGACAACGGTTCCCTTTTTCTCCCTGAGTGAGGGTAAAAACGCCTTTACGACCCTCCATACACCAAGGAGGTTTACCTGCAGGCTGTACAGGAACTCTTCCTCGGTTATCTCGTCGAGTCTGCCGGGAATTCCAATCCCCGCGTTTGCCACCACAAGGTCAACACTCCCAAAGCGTTCAAGGGTCTTTTTAACGAACTCCCCAACACTGTCTGGACTTGAAACATCGAGATACGACCAGAGAACCTCTGTTTCCAGCTCATTTGCGAGGTTTTTCAGGAGGCCAAGGCTTCTCGCGCCAAGGGAGAGGGAGTACCCCTCACGGGATAGGGCCTTTGCAATAGCACGACCTATGCCTTTGGAAGCACCGGTAACTACCGCGGTTCTCATGCCACCACCATTGGTGATACTTACTTACCCTTAAAGAGGTTTCGAGGGCCAGCAGGTTGACACGCGTCATGTTCACTATATGAAAGAATTCCGACGAGCAGATTACTCAAGCCCTCTACACCAACCTTTTTGAAAAGTTTCCGCATATGCAACGTAGCCGTATTTTTCAAGCTCTTCCCTCCCGATGAACCTGAGCGCGGCGGAGTTTATGCAGTAGCGCTCCTTCTCAGGAAAGAGACGGAAATGGGCGTTCCTCTCCCAGACGGACTTTATGAAGCCCAGCCTTCCGGAGTAGAGCTTGTAGAGTTTATAGTGCTCAGGAAAGGTAAGGTAATAACCCTGGTGGTATCTCTCGGCCGGATAAAACTCTTTAGCTGGGAGTATCTCAGTAACTATGGGTTCGTCAAAGATTCCCGAGAGTTCGAGCCTTCTCCTGGACTCCTCCGCCAGCTTCCTCTGCTCCTCGTTGAGGTAGAAAATCGCCGTTCTGTACCGCTCGCCCCTGTCGGCGAACTGGCCGTAGGGGTCGGTCGGGTCTATGTTCCTCCAGAAAACCTCCAAAAGCCTCTCGTAGGAAACCTTTAATGGGTCGTAGATGACCTTAACCGCCTCGCGATGGCCGGTTTCACCGGTTGAGACCATTTCATAGGTCGGGTTCTCAACGAAGCCGCCGGTGTAGCCGGCGATGGCATCAACCACTCCGGGAAGCCTCTCAAAGGCTTCCTCCATGCACCAGAAGCAGCCACCGGCGAAGATGGCAATGTGAAGTTCTCTTCCCTTGGCCATTTTATCTCCGAACCGATGTATGGCGGAAACCTTTATATATCTTTGCACATCATTACATTTGGGTGGTTATAAATGGCCAAATTTGTTCCAAGAATTGGCAGGAAGGGTATCCACGTTACCCTTGAACTTGTTGGAAAACTGATAGGACATGCTAAAACCTCTGAAAAAGCCTCCCCCATGGTGACGCCCCATGTCCGAGTTCAGGAATGATGTTTCCATAGTCCTCGGCGGTGAAGCCGGCCAGGGGATTCAAACGGTGGAGGAGATACTCGCAAAGACCTTCAAAAAGTCAGGTTACCACGTCTATGCGACCAAGGAGTACATGTCCCGCGTGAGGGGCGGTATAAACACAACGGAGATACGGGTTTCTTCAAGGCGCGTTAGGGCTTTCGTGAAGAGAATAGACGTCCTTGTGCCGTTCAAACAGGGCGTCCTGAGCTGGGTGAAAGACAGAATGTCAAAGAAAACTGTGGTTCTTGGAGAGAAGGGGAACGTCGAAGAGGAGTTTCTCGAAAAGGTGAAACTCGTTGAAGTGCCGCTAACAAAGCTCGCCCTCGAAACCGGCAGTCAGCTGTATCTGAATACAGTCTCAGCGGGGCTGATTGCGGGGCTATTCAACGTGGATTTCGATGTCCTTGAGGGTGTCGTGAGGGAAAGGTTCTCCACGAAGGGTGAGGGAATAGTTAAAAAGAACGTTGAAGCTTCGAGAAAGGGCTACGAACTCGGTCTTAAACTCAGAAAAGAAGGAACCCTCGGTGTAGAAATAGAACCAGACGAGAAAGTTAAGGACGAAATCCTCCTCAGCGGTACCGAGGCTGTAGGAATAGGCGCCTTGGCTGGGGGCATGAACTTCCTGAGCTTCTACCCCATGAGCCCCTCAACGGGCGTCTCAACCTTCGCGGCACAGAAGGCTGAGGAGTTCGGGATAGTTGTGGAGCAGGTCGAGGATGAGATTTCGGCGATAAATATGGCTTTGGGTGCCTGGTTCGCGGGAGCGAGAGCCATGACAAGCACCTCAGGAGGGGGCTTCGCCCTGATGAGCGAGGCGTTGAGCTTGGCAGGAATGGCGGAGAACCCGGTAGTGGTACACCTCGCCCAGAGGCCCGGCCCCGCAACGGGCCTGCCCACGAGGACGATGCAAGGTGACTTAAACCTCGTTCTCTACGCGGGCCACGGCGACTTTCCGAGGATAATCCTCGCCCCGGGAAGCATGGAGGAAGCTTTCTACCTGAGCGCTGAGGCCTTCAATTTAGCGGACAAATACCAGGTTCCCGTAATAATCCTCACCGACCAGTACTTTGTCGATACCTACTACAACCTACCCAAGCCGGACTTGAGAAAGGTAAAGTTTGAGAGGCACATTGTTGAGGCGAAGCCAGGTTATCGAAGATACGAACTCACCGAGGATGGAATCTCGCCGAGGGCTGTGCCCGGCTATGGCGAGGAAGTGGTCATAGCCAACGGCAACGAGCACGACGAGTGGGGCGACATAACCGAGGATGCCGAGCTAACGGTGAAGATGCAGGAGAAGAGGGCAGTTAAAAAGCTCGAAACGATAAGAAAGAACGCACCCCTGCCGAAGCTCTTCGGAAGCGAAAACGCCAGGTACCTCGTTGTCAGCTGGGGTTCAACGCTCCACGTCGTTGAGGAAGCTATAGGGAAGCTCGGAAGAGAAGACGTTGCTTTGCTCCACTTCAGCTGGGTCTATCCCCTCAACCCTGAGACAAAGCGGTTCTTTGAGGGCAAGAGGGTAATAGTTGTGGAGAACAACGTTACAGGACAGTTCGCAGACCTTCTGAGAAAAGAACTTGACGTTGAGGTTCACCACCGCGTTTTAAAGTACGACGGGAGGCCGTTTTCGGTGGAAGAGGTTTTTGAGGCCCTAAAGGGGGTGGTAGAATGAACCTTCCAACCGGCAGGGAAGCCTTTGAGCCCAGGAGGCCTGGGAGTAAGGACGTCGCCTGGTGCCCCGGGTGTGGAAACTTCGGCATAAGGAATATACTCATCTCGGCACTAGCTGAACTCGGCCTGAAGCCAAGCGAAGTGGCGATAATCAGCGGAATAGGGCAGGCGGCCAAGATGCCACACTACATCAACGCCAACGGCTACCATACTTTACACGGCAGGGCGATACCGATAGCCACCGGTGTGAAGGCGTCTAATCCAGAGCTGACGGTCATAGCCGAGGGCGGGGACGGCGACATGTATGCAGAAGGCGGCAACCACCTGCTCCACGCGATAAGGCGCAACCCCAACATAACCGTTCTCATCCACGACAACCAGGTTTACGGTTTAACGAAGGGACAGGCGTCGCCAACGACGATGAAAGGTATGAAAACCCCAACCCAGCCCTGGGGAGTGTTTGAAGAACCATTCAATCCAATCGCGCTGGCCATAGCCATGGACGCCTCCTTTGTGGCGAGAACCTTCATGGGTTACTTCCGTGAGAGCGTCGAGATAATCAAGAAAGCCATCCAACACAAAGGTCTCGCGATAGTTGACATCCTCCACCCGTGCGTCAGCTTCAACAAGGTGAACACCTACGCCTGGTACAGGGAACACACCTACTGGATGGATGATCACGACCCGCACGATAGGGAGGCGGCATTCAAGAGGGCCCTGGAGGATGATCCGCTCCCGCTGGGAATCTTCTACGTCAACGAGAAGCCGACCTTTGAGGAGAGCGTTCCTGCGTACAGAACCGATAAAAGGCCCCTCTGGAAGCGCGAGCCGAGGCTCGACCTTGTTAGGAAGCTCTTCGAGGGAAAGGCTTTCTGATACTTTCTTTTTCCATTTCCAACTTCTTTGAACCCGGATTAAAACCTTTGGTTTAAAAAGGGCTTATATTTTCTCAAACGGACACTTCACCGGTGGAAAAATGGAACTCGTCATAGTCGGAAACGGGCCTGGTGGTCTTGAGCTGGCCAAAGACCTGGGCAGAGAATTCGACGTGAGCATAGTCGAGAGGGAAAACCTGCCTCACTACTCCAAGCCCATGCTGAGCCACTATATAGCGGGCTTTATTCCCGAGGAGAGGCTCTTTCCGTATTCTCCTGACTGGTACGAGGGGAAGGGTATAAACCTCCTCCTTGGGACGGAGGCGAAGCTTATCGACAGATCCCGCAGGGTCCTCGTGACCGACAAAGGCGAAGTACCCTACGACGTCCTCGTCATGGCAACCGGAGCGAGGGCCAGGGAACCGGTGATTCCGGGGGGAGAGCATATTTTAACGCTCAGAACCCTAAAAGACGCGAGGCTGATAAGGGGACGCCTTGAAGAGGAAGGGGAAATAACGATCCTCGGCGGGGGATTCATAGCGCTCGAACTGGCTGGAAACCTCTCCAAAGCAGGCTACACTGTTCGGCTCGTTCACAGGAGAAAGACCCTCCTCGGTCTGGATGGTGAGCTGAGCGGGATCATTAAAGAAAAACTTGAGGACGTTGGCGTCGAGTTCCACCTTGAAACGGGGGCCTTAGGAGCTGATGAAGATGGCCTGAAAACGGATAAGGGCTACATCAAGGGCAGGCTGAAGGTCTGCGCCTTCGGGATAGTGCCTAACAAAGAGCTGGCCCTGAGGAGCGGTATCCACACCGGAAAGGGAATACTGGTGGACGACCACTTTAGGACCTCGGCCAGGAACGTTTACGCTATAGGGGACTGCGCAGAGCTGAACGGAACCATCGAAGGGACCGCCAAAGGAGCGGTAGAACAGGCAAAAGTCCTTGCCAGGATACTTAAAGGTACCGACGAGAGCTATAAGCCCTTCAGGTCAGCGTTCTTCAAGTTCGCCGACTTCAGCGTGGCCCTCATCGGACGGACGAAGGGAAAAGGCGAATGGCTCGATGAAAATATCAAGGTCTTCCGCGAGGGAGACAAAACCGTCGGTGCAGTTGTCATGGGTAACATAAAGAAAGCGTTCCGGCTCGAAAAGGTCATTAAAGGGGGACTGCCCGTTGACTGAATCGGGAGCTCCCTCAAACCTTTGGTTTAGAAAATCGTTATATACTCCGAATCCGAAGATGTCAGTGCAGCACCGTTTTGTTGGTGGTACCGTATGGTAGTGGAGAAAAAAATGACCCGAAAGTTCTTAGAGGATGCCTTCGCCGGCGAAAGCATGGCCCACATGAGGTACCTGATTTTTGCAGAGCAGGCCGAAAAAGAGGGATATCCGAACGTAGCCAAGCTCTTTAGGGCTATAGCCCACGCCGAGTTCGTCCATGCCAAGAACCACTTCATAGCGCTCGGACACCTCGGCAAGACGCCGGAAAACCTTCAGGAGGGCATAGACGGCGAGACCTATGAGGTCGAGGAGATGTATCCCGTCTTCAAAAAGGCCGCGGAATTCCAGGGTGAGAAAGAAGCCCTCAGAACGACCCACTACGCTTTGGAGGCAGAAAAGATACACGCGGAGCTCTACGCCAAGGCTAAGGAGCTCGCCGAGAGCGGGAAGGACATCGAAATAAAGAAGGTCTACATCTGCCCCGTCTGCGGATACACGGCAGTTGATGAGGCTCCCGAGTACTGTCCGGTGTGCGGAGCCCCCAGGGAGAAGTTCGTGGTCTTTGAATGAGCTTTCGTTTTTCCCTTTCCCAGGTTTGAACCACAAACCTTATAAGGGCGGACTAATAACATTAGGGTGGTGAAAGAAATGGCAAAGTGGAAGTGTATAGTTTGTGGATACATCTACGATGAGGATGAGGGCGACCCGGACAGCGGTATCGAGCCCGGCACCAAGTTTGAAGACCTTCCGGAGGACTGGGTCTGCCCGCTCTGCGGCGCACCGAAGGACATGTTTGAAAAGATAGAGTGAGGTGGTGGAGATGCTCAGCGGAACCATAAAGAGTGGAGACTGGAAGGGGGAGAAGCACGTCCCCGTTATAGAGTACGAGAAGGACGACGACCTCGTAAAGGTCGAGGTCTCCGTTGGAAAGGAGATACCCCACCCGAACACCCCAGAGCACCACATTGCATGGATACAGCTCTGGTTCCAACCTGAGGACGGCAACTTCCCGATACTCGTTGGGAAGGTCGAGTTCACCAACCACACCGACCCGCTCACCGAGCCCAGGGCGGTCTTCTTCTTTAAGACTCAGAAGAAAGGCAAGCTCTACGCCCTCAGCTACTGCAACATCCACGGCCTCTGGGAGAACGAGGTCGCGCTCGAGTGAACCTTTCCCTTTTGCCCTACCCTTTGAATTTTTATGATTCTAAATCAGTGTCGCGTTCTATGGTGGTATTTCCCCAGAACTGCCCAGGAAGGCTTATAACCGAGCACCCCAACACCCAGTAGGTGAGAGGAATGAAGGTTTACATGCCAGGAAGAGAGTGGCCCGAACACTACAGGGCCGTTTTGGAAGAACTGGCCAAGATAACCGACCCTGTGACGGGCGGTGACATAGTGGATTCCGGGGTTGTGGCCGGCTTAGAGGTTAGCGGTGATACCCTCAAGGTCTGGCTCAACTTTGAGAGCCACGCCGAGTACAACATAACCGGCGCGAGTGCGATAGCATACTCAAAGATAATCGGGGACATAATTGAGCGCTTCGCCCTGGTAAGGTTCCAGAACGTCTACGTCTACGACCTCAAGAACAACCCCGTCGGAGTCTTCGAGAACAGGAAGGGCTACAGGCCGGAGGACATAAGCCACGGGAGGGTGTGAATTGGGGATACTGAGCTTTCTGAAACCTGAGAAGAAACCAAAGCGCGGACCAAGGGAGGATCTGCCCCCGGAGGTGAAGGCCGTTGTGGAAGTCCTCCGCAACGTAATCGACCCCGAGACGGAGCTGAATATAGTTGATGAGGGCCTGCTCTACGGCCTCACCGTCGAGGGAGAGAAAGTTCAGGTTTTTCTTCTCATGGCCCGCTCAACGCCTGAATGCCACTTCTGCCAGAGCATAGCGGTAAACGTCCAGAGGAGAATCTTGAGGGAGATCGTGAAGACTCTCCAGGGGAAAGGGTTTAAGAGGATTGGAATATACAATGAAATAGGCCTGTTGCTCGATGAATGGGGTGATGAAAATGGTTCCGCCTGAACTTGAGGAGGGGCTTCCCCTCGAAAGGATTGAGGACTTCTCCCTTGAGGAGCTCCTCGGAATGGCCGTGAAGGCCGAGATTGGAGCCAGGAAATTCTACCAGAGCCTCGCTGAGAGGATAGATATCGTCGAACTCAAGGAGAAAATCGAATGGCTGGCCGGCGAGGAGAAGAAACACGAAGAGCTTTTGAGGAAAATCTACGCCAACATGTTTCCCGGGAAGGAGATAGTCTTCCCGAAGGAGCACATTGGGCCCGAACTCCAGCCCGTTGCGAGGCAACTTCACGGCGTTCAGGACATCATAGACCTGATAAGGTGGGCCATGAAGGCAGAGGAGATAGCGGCAAAGTTCTACGCCGAGCTTGAGAAGATGGTTGACACCGAGGAGAAAAAGAGGCTCATGCGTTATCTAAGCGACATGGAGTGGGGCCACTACTACAACCTGAAGGCCGAGTACGAGCTCCTCCTCGACTGGGCCATGTACAGCCAGATGATGAACGTCGGCCCGTGATTCCAACGCTTTTAAAATTTTAAAGAAACGAAGGGAGTTTACTCCTTATATTTTGCTATCAGCTCCGCAAGGAGCCTGTGGTGCTCTCTTTCGTTCTCAACCAATGCCTCCGCGAGGCCCTTGAAGAGTGGGTGCGTCATCTTCTCGGCCATCTTCTCATAGGTTTGTATCATATCCTTCTCTATCTCAAGGTGCATCTCGGCGAAGCGCTTGACGAGGGCTTTCTGTTCTGGGGAGAGCTCAACCTCCCGTACTTCTTCAATCGGCTTTTCATTGAGTTTCTCCATTTCTTTCTGGGCTTCCATTATGGCCTTCATAAGGTGCTTGTGGATTACAGTGTCAACCGCTATCCTCTCCACTATTTCCTCTACCTTCGTATAGTTTAACCCCTGTCCTTTTATGAGTTTAAGGCCGTCGAGGTAGCTGCTTGCTGCTTTCTTCTCGGTTTCATAAGCCTTCTTAACAAGTGGCTCAGACATAGACATCACCATACTAAAATTTGCACCAATGACTTATAACGGTTTTCAAAAAAGAAAAGTTCAAAAATCGACCTTTATGCCGGTCTCTTCCTCGACTTCCTCAAAACCGTCCTTCATGTACTTTGCTAACTCCTCGTCAACCTCAAATAGCGCCGCCAGGAACTCACCGAAGTGCTCCTTCTCCTCGTTGGCGACGTCGTAGAAGATGTGCTTTATCCTCTCGTCCTCTATGTGCTCCGCCAACTGCTCGTAGAAGCTTATCGCATCCAACTCGGCCTCAATGGCCCAGCGCAAAGCCTGGGCGATTTCCCTCTTGCTTAGGGGCCTGTCCTTCGGGAGCTCAAATGGGTACTTCGCGAGCATGGTATCACCACGGCATAGTAAGTTCCAACGTTAATAACCCTTTCACCTCAGGAACTTCGAGACGAAGGGGCTTTCACCAGGCTTGGTTCTCCTGAAGTGACCGCTCGGCTTGCCCGTGAGGAGCTCCTCAAACCATGCCTCGTGCTCGATCTCCTCGTGGAGTATTGCCAGAGCCAGATCGTACGTCCTCGGGTCTTTTCCAAAGGTGTACTTGCATATCTCGGTGTAAACACCAACGGCACAGCGCTCGG
>Ga0256833_1002311_pt1 | contig 13509 bp, 12 predicted proteins | sample 356284metaG_FD_190535 | JGI IMG/M metagenome (GOLD analysis project Ga0256833, IMG submission 190535) | Hydrothermal vent microbial communities from Mid Atlantic Ridge, Atlantic Ocean - 356-284 | ecosystem: Environmental > Aquatic > Marine > Hydrothermal vents | place: Atlantic Ocean: Mid...
GAGACGATGATTCCCCTTCCACCAAGAGGGATTTTGAGAAGGAAGCCCCCTTCTGCAGGGACTTTGGAAATCCACCTGTGTCCCCCTTTTGACAGAGGGGGATTTTAGAAACCATGATCCCCCTTCTCCAAGGGGGATTTTGGTGAACCCCTCTCCTCGCAAATTGAGTTAAGAAAGTGTCTTTCCGAACTTACCCGATACAGGCTTCTTTAAAGCTCCATCGCCTTTTTCTCGAAGAGGTACCTTTTAATCTTATTCGTGGTCGTTTTGGGGAAAGGTTCTTCCCTCAGGGTAAACCTCTTCGGTCTCTTGTAGTCGGCGAGCTGCCTGGAGTACTCGTCAATCTCCTGTTTTATAAGGTTGTAAACATCATCCTCCGTGGGACTTTCGACTCCCCTGTCTTTAAAGTACTTGTCAACATTGTCATAGTTGGGGAAGACGATGGCCTGTATTTCCTCTGTCCCTGTTTTTGGATTGATACCCTGGAGTACGAGAATTTCCTCAATGTAGGGTGACTGGGAAAGTACACCTTCAACCTCTTCCGGGTAGATGTTTTTCCCGCCTTTAGTAACGATGACGGACTTTGCCCGTCCTGTGATATACAGGTATCCATCCTTATCAAGGTATCCGAGGTCTCCGGTTTTGAACCATCCGTCAGGAGTAAACACCTTTTTCGTTTCTTCAGGTTTTTTGTAGTATCCGGGCATAACATTCGGCCCTTTTGCAGCAATCTCTCCAACGCCCTCTTCGTTGGGGTCGAGTATCCTGATTTCCACATGGGGTATCGGTAATCCCACGGATTTGTTACGGGGACAGCACGGGGGATTGACCGTTAAGACAGGTGCTGTTTCTGAGAGACCGTATCCCTGAAGTATAGGGAAACCCAGTTCTTCCATTTCCTTTGAAACCCATTCAGGCAGGGCAGCACCGCCCGATATGATGTACCTTGCATTCCCCATACCGGTTTTTTCTCTGATGGACCTGAATAGAATCTCCCTCCCCTTTTTCCCGGTGATTCTGGAAATACCTTTAAGTCCTTTAAAAAGACCCTTTTTGATCTTTGGGGCCTTCCTCAGTTCCCTGTGAATTGCATTAACGATTTTTTCGAGCAGAAGGGGTACCACGAGGAAAACGGTGGGTTTTGTGGCGTACATGTCCTCTCTCATTTCGTTGGGCTTGAGACTCCTTGCGTAAACGATCCTTGCGCCGCCATACAGGGGAGCAAGGAATCCAGCGGTGGCCTCAAAAACATGATGGAGCGGGAGTATAGAGAAAAATGTGTCTCCAGGTCCGTAATAGATAAGCTGGTAAATGCTGTCAACATTAGACATGATATTCTTGTGAGTGAGCATAACGCCTTTGGATGTCCCGGTGGTGCCTGATGTGTAAAGGATTACTGCGAGGTCATCGAGGGTTACATCTGGCATTCTGTCAAGGGGCTCGTATTTTTCCCAGATTTCAGGCAGGCTATCGCAGGTATCGTCTTCGTCCATGCACACCACAGTTTCAAGTGATGGAATATCGTCCCTGATCTCGAGGATGTCGTCCTTGAAGTTTCTGGACGCAATGAGGAGCTTTACTCCGGCGTCGTCCATAATGTGTCTCATTTCCGATACGCTCAGTCTGGCGTCAATGGGGACGATAGTGGCACCTGACCAGGCTGCTGCAAGATAGGAAATCGCCCACTCAGGTCTGTTTTCTCCTAAAACTGACACCTTATCACCCTTTTTTACGCCTCTTTCCTTAATAAAGGCAGCCGTCCTCTTGACCCTGTCGAACATTTCGTCGTAGGTGAACTTTACCCATCCTTTGCCCCTCCTCATTTGAAGTGCAACTTCGTTTTTAAAAACCGTAGCACTTCTTCTTGTCATCTCGGGGATGGTCATCCACCCGAGTCCTTCCCGTTCTGTTGGGAACCTCATACTTCCTCCTATTTTAGGTATTTTTCAAACCAATCTGCGATCCTTTTCAACCTATCAACCCTGTGATCGGGTCTTCCACTCCTTGAGAGATCATGAGTTTCACCGGGATACCTTACAAACTCGACCTCTTTTTTCAGGTATTTCAGGGCTGTATAAAATTCCTCGGCCTGGCCAATGGGGCATCTGAGGTCATTTTCTGAATGAATGATCAAAAGCGGAGTTTTGACATTGTGAACATAGAAGAGTGGAGATTTCTCCATATATTTCCTGTGTCTCCTCCATGGGGTACCTCCAATTTCTTCGGGGGTGAACATAAAACCCACATCGGATGTACCGAAGAAGGAGATAAAGTTGGAGATGGACCTCTGTGTTACGGCAGCCCTGAACCTGTCGGTGTGGGTAACGATCCAGTTGGTCATATAACCTCCATAGGATCCGCCGGTTACGCCTATCCTTTCAGGATCAACATATGGAAGTTTTGAAAGGTAATCCACCATTTCCATGATGTCGTTGTAATCACGGTCTCCATAATTTTTGACTATTTCGTAGGCGAACTCTTCGCCGTATCCTGCGCTACCTCGTGGATTGATAAATGCAACTATGAAGCCTTTTGCAGCAAGAACCTGAAATTCGTGCATGAATGCGTTTCCATACGCTGTTCTCGGGCCTCCATGGATCTCAACAATTACCGGGTATTTCTTTGAGGCGTCAAAATCCGGTGGTTTCATAATCCAGCCCTCGATCTCTTTACCGTCGGAGGCTCTGAAGGTGAACCTTTCGGGATATGATAGGAGGAGTTCTGCGATAAAATCGGCGTTGAGGTCTGTTATCTTTCTCTCTTCCCCCTCTGTTGTCACATAAACTTCCTTTGGCATGATGGGATCCATTGCCGTGAAGGCAAATACCTTTCCAGAGTGGTCAACAGAAAAGTTATCTATAACTCTGTCTCCAAAGATCACCTTCCTCAGCTCTTTTGTATCAGTGTCAATTTCCATTACATAGGTGTTGGCGCCCTCGGTTGTCAGAAAAAAGATCTTCTGTGAATCAGCTGACCAGTAGAGTGTGGGAGCATTTTCTGCGAACCTGACATCACTGTTGATGGCGTTACCGACAGAGATGTCAATTCCATCAGTTAGATGAAGCTTTTTGCCCTCTATGACATCGTAAATCCAGATTCCCCAGTTGGTGGCAAATCCTTTTTTCATGGTCGAAGACACAAAGGCGAGTTTTTTCCCGTCAGGAGACCATGAGAGGGATGTTATGTACCCTCGTGAATTTGCCACTTTTTGCGGTTTACCACCTTTCCAGGTTACCATATAAATGCTACGCTCAAAGGTGTAATCCTGATCCCTCTCCATGTTGGTTACGAATGCGATGTGTTTGCCGTCAGGAGACCATGCAGCTGCTTCCACATCGAAGTTTCCGCTTGTTACCTGTTTCTCCCTACCACTTTTTAGAGTTACATAGAAAAGGTGGTACCGGGACGGAGGAAAGATTCCCTGTCCGTCGAGTTTGTAGAACAGTCTGTTGATAACCCTGACATCGTACTCTCTCTTTCTTTCGTCCCCTTCAGGTGCAGCTATAAATAGGATCTTGTTGCTTCTTGGAGACCAGTCTGGATTTTTAACGCCGTATTTGAAATTGGTCAGTCTTCTGGCTTCACCACCGTGAGAAGGGATTACATATACCTGAGGACCCCGTTTTAGGTCGTCCCTGTTTGACAGGAAAAGTATGTATTTTCCGTCTCTTGACCATCGAGGGTTGAAGTCAACCCCCTTACCGTAGGTGAACTGATAGACCTCGTTGGTGGTAAGGTCGGCCATCCAGAGGTTGGAAACATAACCCTCTTTCCCGCCCTCAAATCTGTGAGGAGAGGCCACCACAAAGATGATTTTTTTCCCATCTGGTGAGATCTGGGGGTCGGACACGAATTTGAAACGGTATAGATCGTCCACAGAAATCTTTTTATAGTGCATAAGAACCTCCTTTCAATTTAAAAAAGCGTTTTCACATTACCATAAAGTTTCATGTGCTCATAAGCCTTCGCAGTCGCCACTCTACCTCTCGGAGTCCTCTTGATGAATCCTTTCCGGATCAGGTATGGCTCATATACCTCCTCGATGGTTTCTATATCCTCCCCCACAGATATGGACAGGGTTTTTATCCCCACAGGGCCCCCGTTGAATTTTTCTATAATAGATTTGAGGATCCTCTTATCCATATCATCCAGACCTTCTTCATCCACCTCGAGCATATCCAGGGCATATTTTGCAATCTTTAAATCTATTATGCCGTTCCCCTTCACCTCTGCAAAATCTCTAACTCTTCTTAAAAGCCTGTTGGCAATCCTTGGTGTTCCCCTTGACCTTTTGGCGATTTCACTTGCCCCTTCTGGTGTCACCTCCACTCCCAGAATCTTTGCAGAACGCAGTACTATGCTCCTGATTTCTTCAAAATCGTAGTAATCCAGCCTCATGGAAATGCCAAAGCGGGCAAAGAGGGGCGATGTTATCATTCCGGCTCTCGTTGTGGCACCCACGAGGGTAAAGGGAGGTAATGATAACTTTATGGACTGGGCTGACGGACCTTTGTCGATAACTATGTCGATTCTGAAGTCCTCCATGGCGGAGTAGAGGTACTCTTCAACTGTCCTCGGTAACCTGTGGATCTCGTCGATGAACAGGATGTCTCCTTCGTTGAGGTTTGTTATAATACCTGCAAGATCTGCAGGTCTTTCTATTATCGGGCCGGATGTCGTCTTTATGCTAACTCCCAGTTCATGGGACAGGATGTAAGCCAGTGTGGTTTTGCCGAGGCCTGGAGGGCCGTAAAAGAGCACATGATCCAGTGCCTCCCCCCTCTTTAGGGCCGCCTGAACAAATACCCTCAGGTTTTCAACGATCTTCTTCTGGCCTACAAATTCGTCAAATCTACGGGGCCTTAATGTGATGTCAAACTCCAGCTCGTTCCTATCGATATAGTTTGGATCGGTTATCCTCATTTTATCTGGGATAATGCCTGTTTTATCACTTCCTCAACCGGTAGATTGGAAGTGGCTGAAATCACCTTTTTAACGGCGGCTTCAGCTTCCTTTGGTTTCAAGCCCAGTGCGACCAGGGCGTCCACCGCCTGTTTTTCAACATTTTCCCGTTCTTTTCTCTCTTCTGTTTCGAATTCCGGCAGTTTCCCTTTCAATTCAAAAATGAGTCGTTCTGCCCTCTTCTTCCCGACACCCTTTATACTGGCCAGTGCCCTGATATCCTCTCCGGAAATGGCGGCCAGCAGTTCTTCCGCATTCATCCCGGATAAAAGTCTCAGGGCAAGGGAGGGGCCTATACCTATAAGTTTTATCAGTCTGCTGAAAAGTAGCCTGTCTTCCTCGCTTTTAAATCCGTAGAAGACGAGGTCCCCTTTGACCATGGCAGGGAAAACAAAGAGTTTTTCTTCCTCACCCTCTCCCCTGAGTTTTTCATAAGTGGAAAGAGGAATCGTCAGTTCCAGGTCCAGATAACTGCCGTCCTGCATCGTGAGCCTTATTACACAGGCAAATGGCTTTTTGGCTATTAACTTACCCTTTATTGAATAAAGCATCTTTTCGAAGTTTATGAACGGCAGCTACCGCACAGGCAATTGCGTCACTCACATGCGATGGAAAACGGACATCTAATTTTAATATTTTGTTAACCATGAATGCAACTTTTTCCTTGTTTGCCCTGCCATCCCCTGTTATCGAAAGTTTCACTCTCGTTGGTGGCAATGTGAGAATTTCCACCCCATTCATACGGGCAGTAAGGAGGCAGACTCCTTTAACAGCTCCAAGTTTGATCGCCGTATCGGGATTTCTGTGGTAAAATGTATCTTCCATAACGAAGTAATCCGGCTCCCACTCCTTCAGTTTTTCCAGTAATTTCTCGTGTATTTCAACCAGTTTGTCTTCAAGTTCAGCATCTTTAGTTTTTATCACGCCGTAATCGAGCAAAGAATAATTTTCGTCAATGACGGCGTAACCCGTGTTGTTCAGGGATGGGTCAACCCCCATTATTTTCATTATGCTACTTTCTGCAGGATCTCATCGGGGATGTCAAAGTTGGCGTACACATGCTGAACATCGTCGTGTTCTTCAAGTGCATTTATTAACTTTATAACTCTTTCAGCCTCTTTTTCTCCCAATTTAACAGTTGACTGGGGGAACATGGTGATTTCCGCCTGGGTAAGGGGAATGCCTTTCTCCTCAAAGGCCTTTTTTACATTTTCGAACTCTCTGGGATCGGTATAAACTTCGTAGGAATCCTCACCTGTTACGACATCTTCTGCACCGGCTTCGAGGGCGACCTCCAGTACCGTGTCCTCGTCTGCCGCTGACCTGTCGATGACGATGAACCCCCTTTCTTTGAACTGCCATGAAACGCTTCCAGGACTACCGAGGTTACCTCCATATTTACTGAAAAGATGCCTGATTTCCCCTGTAGTTCTATTTTTGTTATCTGTTAAAGTTACAACGAGAATGGCTACGCCACCGGGTCCATATCCCTCGAATATGGCATTTTCGTACTTGACTCCTTCAAGCTCGCCCGTCCCCTTTTTTATCGCCCTTTCAATGTTTTCCATCGGCATGTTGTAACTCTTTGCCCTGTCTATGGCGAGTCTGAGACGGGGATTGTGGTCCGGATCGCCGCCTCCCATCCTCGCTGCAACCATGATTTCCCTGATCAGTTTGGTGAACAGCTTGCCCCTCTGGGCATCCACCCTTGCCTTCTTGTGTTTAATTTGAGCCCACTTGGAATGTCCGGCCATAATCTTCAACCTCCGTTATTTTTCGTAATTTTAATATACCACAGAGTAAAGCACAATATTCGTCCCCATCCTGAAAGCCTCTTCCCTCTTAACCGGTGGATCCCCGTGCCTTGGTGTCCATCCATCAGATATGTTCGTGTTAAATGTGTAAAAGACCGCAAGTCTCCCCTTAACGAAGATGCCAAATCCGTGAGGTGGCCCCTTGTAGTGCTCGTGAATCTTGGGAAGCCCTTTTTTAAAATCAAAGAATGCATGGTATATGGGATGATCAAAGGGGATCTCCACGAGTTTCTTTTCCGGGAAAACCTTCTTTAATTCGCGCCTTATATACTTATCGAGTCCGTAATCATCATCGATATAAAGAAATCCACCGTTTTCCAGATAATTCCTCAGGTTTTTTACCTCTTCTTCTGAGAGCCTGATATTACCGTGGCCTGTGAGGTAGAGGATAGGGAACCTGAAAAGGTCCGGATTATCAAAGGTAACCACATACTCTTTTGGATCTACCTTCAGGTTTGTGTGTTTATTTATGTATTTTGCAAGATTGGGAAGGACATCGGGATCGTTGTACCAATCGCCTCCTCCTCTATACTTCACCCGAGCGAGTTTCAGATCGTATAAAATGTTTCCACCCGATATCAGCAAGATTGCGAGTAATACACCCATGGTGAGGTTTCATTATAAGACGGATTCCGGTAAATCTCAAACGGACTGTAGAGAGTGCTCGAAAAATATTCTTCTTCCTCATTTAAAGGTGTTTTTAAGAAGTAGGCATCCCCCCTTAGTCCCCCTTCTTGAGAATGGGGTTGTCGTTTCCAAAATTCGTCCCTGGAGAAGGGGGATCATCCTCTCGTAAATCCCCCCTGGTGAAGAGGATCCCTCCTCCTAAAATCCCCCTTGGTGAAAGGGGAAACAGGGGGATTGTATTTTTAGCCGTATGGATCCCCTTTTGTCTTCCCCCTGTAAATGAGGGTGTTCGAAAAGTATCTCTCTTTTTCAACTTAATTTGCAGATAGAGATGGTTTTTCGGTTATCATCCCCCTTGAGTCACCTTGCTGAGGGAGAGGAATTCTCAAAAATCCCCCTTGGAGAAGGGGGATTTAGGGGGATTGAAATTTTAAGCGGTTTGCACATCCCCCTTTAGTTCCCCCTTCTGAAGGAGGGGGATTTTTCGAACAACCTCTCTCTGTAAATTGACAGTAAATAATGAATGCCTAAAAATTGGGAAATGTCCGGCAGACTTTATGTCGTTGCGACTCCCATTGGAAATATCAAGGATATTACAATCAGGGCACTTGATGTGTTGAGGGAAGTGGATCTCATTCTGTGTGAGGATACCCGCAGGACGAGACAGCTTTTAAGTCACTATGGAATAAGTAACGAACTTCTTTCTTACAACGAGCACAACGAGAGGGAGAGGATACCTCTGGTTTTGAGTTACCTCAAGGAGGGTAAGGAAATAGCCCTGGTATCGGATGCCGGTACACCGGGGATTTCGGATCCCGGCTACAGACTGGTTAGAGAAGCCCGGATAAAAGGCTTTGAGGTTTTATCCGTCCCTGGTCCTTCAGCGATAATAGCCGCACTTTCCGTGTCGGGCCTTCCAACTGATAGATTTGTCTTTGAGGGTTTTCTACCCCGCAGAAAAGGAAAGAGATTGAAAAGGCTTGAGTTTTTGAAAAACGAGGATAGAACGATTATAATTTATGAGTCGGTTCACAGGATAGAGAGGACCCTCCAGGAGATTTTAGAAGTAATAGGTGATAGAGAGATTGCTGTATGCAGGGAATTGACCAAGGTGTTTGAAGAGGTAAAATACGGGAAATTGAGCACCATTATCAATGAAGGGATTACGAAAAAGGGTGAATTTGTAATAGTTCTGAGGGGAAAGGATGAGTCTTGAGGTTTTAAAAAAGAAGGGAAAGGCATCCCTCAGACCCTTTGTGGTCTTGATGATCAGACTCGGTGTCTCGGCGGATGTGCTGAGTGTAACCGGATTTCTTGTAACCATCTTAATAGGTTATTTTTATGCCAGGGGCAACTTACTTTTAGGGGGTATATTCATACTTCTCTCCGGTCTTTTTGACGCCATAGACGGAGAAGTTGCGAGGGCAACGGGGAAAAGCTCGAAGAAGGGGGCTCTACTCGATTCCAGCATCGACAGGGCATCGGAATTCTTCATCTTCGGAGGGCTTCTGTACCACTTCCGGTTTGATAGTATCTCTTTTGTGATCATCTACCTCTCCCTTATATTTTCGATTCTGGTAAGCTACATGCGTGCCAGGGGAGAAGGACTTGGATATTCTGCCAAATCGGGCTTGATGGATCGGTCCGGAAGGATGATATATTTATTCCTTGCGTCCCTTTTTGGGGAAAGGGCATTTATCCCTTTGATGGCCGTCTTCATGATGTTAACATTTCTAACGGTCATCCAGAGATGGTTGGTTTTGAGAAAAATTCTATCTGAAAAATAAGGAGGTAAGAAATGGGAGAAATCAGAGTTGCGATTATTGGAGTTGGTAATTGCGCATCAAGTCTTGTGCAGGGAGTTTATTATTACAGAAATGCGGCACCGGACGATTTTATTCCGGGAATCATGCATGTCGTCTTTGGTGGTTACCACATCAATGACATCAAGTTCTGCTGCGCCTTTGACATAAACAGGACGAAGGTGGGTAAGGACCTTGCCGAGGCGATCTTTGCGCATCCCAACAACACATACAAGTTTACGGATGTTCCCAAGCTCGGGGTTAAAGTCTATCGTGGAATGACACACGATGGGATTGGAAAGTATCTTGAAGGTATCATCGAGAAGGCTCCCGGCCCCACAGACGATGTGGCAAAGATTTTGAGGGAGGAAGGTGCTGATGTGGTGATTAACTTCCTTCCTGTAGGTTCAGAGGAAGCTACGAAGTGGTATGTGGAGCAGACGATCCAGGCCGGAGCTGCCTTTGTCAATGGAATCCCTGTCTTTATAGCAAGCTCTGAATACTGGTCCAAGAGATTTGAAGATGCGGGGCTCCCGGTCCTTGGAGACGACATTAAGTCACAGGTAGGAGCCACGATTCTTCACAGGACACTCGTTCAACTCTTCCTGGACAGAGGGGTTAAGCTCGAGAGAACTTCCCAGCTGAATGTCGGTGGAAACACGGACTTTCTCAACATGCTGGAGAGGGAGAGGCTGCACTCGAAGAAAATTTCAAAGACCCAGGCGGTAACCTCTCTCCTGCCGTACGACATAGGTGAGGAGAATGTTTACATTGGCCCTTCTGACTATGTGGCGTGGCTCAAGGACAGAAAATGGGCCTACATGAGACTTGAAGGCAGGACATTTGGCGATGTGCCTCTCAACATAGAACTGAAACTCGAGGTCTGGGACTCTCCCAACTCGGCGGGCGTGATGATAGATGCCATAAGGGCGGCGAAGATTGCGAAGGACAGAGGGCTCAAGGGCGCAATAATTGAGCCATCTGCCTACTTCTTCAAGTCTCCTCCGAAACAGATACCTGATTTCCGGGCAAGGGAGATTCTGGAGGAGTGGATAAAGAAGAACACGGAGAAGGTAGAGGAATAGTGGATTTTAATCAGGGTATGGGGGCGGCTCCCGAAGGGAGCCGCCCCTTTTTTATTACAGTGGTACAGTCATGAACTCCTCTCTCCAGCTGAATAAAGGAAATTTGTCGGTGAGCATCCCCCCTTCTTGCGAGGAGGGATTTTCGTCTCGTAAAATCTCACCTGGTGAAGGGGTTTTTCTCCTCGAACAATCCCCCTTGGTGAAGGGGGAGACAGGGGGATTGAAATTCAATCGGAAAACATCCCCCTTTAGTTCCCCCTTCTGAAGAAGGGGGATTTTTCGAACATCCTCGCATCAGGGGGTTGATTTTATCTTGACAGGGGGGTATAATATTAGAGGCTTAACGATGACGATCTTTAAATAAGAAAGAAATCCCCATCCAACCACCCCCTCCTGCCCCAGGGAGTCCGTCCCCGCTCCCTGGGGATTTTTTTTCCTGTATAATTTTTACATGTCTGCATTTTTCCTTGTACTTATCTGTGTATCTCTCTGGGCCCTTATACCTGTTGTATCAAAGTTGGGGCAGGTGACTCTCGACAACCACCAGTTCCTCTTCTGGTCAAGCCTTATATCCACTGCAGGTCTGTCAGTTCCACTGTATACGAGGAGAAAAACTCTCAAAAATTATAGTATCTTCGACTACGGTTACATGATCTTTCTCGGATTTCTTGGGACATACTTCTACTACATTCTCCTCTACTATGCCTATGCAAAGACTCATGGTATTGAGGTTCTCATTCTTCAATACAGCTGGCCTCTTTTTACAATGTTGTTTTCCGCCATTATCCTGAAGGAGAGATTAAGTTTCCGCAGAATCTTATCAGGTTTTCTCGGTTTTGTTGCAGTAATACTGGTCATTACAGGTGGCAGGTTAAGCGGTTTACACATAGTGAAGATTGATCTGGTGGTCATTTTTGCCGCCTTTGTCTTTGCAATGTTTTCCATTTTAAGCAAAGATGTGAATTACGATCCCTTTGTTTTGATCTTCGTCTATTTCGGGAGTGCGGCAGTGTTTTCATTCATTTCCATGATGGCTCTCTCTCACCCTGCGGTTCCGGCAGGAGGTGCCTGGATACCCGTTGTGGTAAACGGGCTGTTTGTAAATGGTTATTCTTACCTGTTCTGGATCCTTGCTCTCAGGAGGGCTGACGCTTCTTATGTTGCACCATTTGTCTTTATAACGCCGGTTTTATCGACAATGTATCTCGTGTTATTTATGAGCGAGAGGCTCAGCCCGGTTTACGGGCTGAGCCTCTCGCTCATAATCCTCTCAGGCCTCCTCAATTCGCGAACTTAAGTAAACACATCAACCACTCTGAAATCCTCGATGAGACCGATGTCCGTCAGTTTCAACCTGGGTATCACCGGGAGAGCGAGAAAACTGAGTTGCATGAAAGGATTTTTCAATCTCCCTCCGAGTTCCCGGTAGGCCTGATTCAAACTTCCTTCCAGAGAAGCAAGTTCTTCAGCCTCCCGATCAGCCATCAGGCCTGCAACGGGAAGGGCAAGAGAGGCAAGAACCTTTCCCTTTTCTACCACGACAAGTCCACCCCCCATGTCCTTAAGCACATCCACCGCATAAAGGATGTCCTCATCATCCACACCTGCAACAATTACATTGTGACTATCGTGCGCAACTGTCGAACCTATTGCGCCCCTCTTTATCCCGAATCCCCTCACGAAGCCCACTCCTACATTCCCCGTGCCCCTGTGTCTTTCCCAGACTGTCAGCTTGATAATGTCTCGTTGGGGATCAGAAACCACATAGCCTCCCTTTATCCGTGGCTCACAAAAATCCTGTTCGGTAAGAAGATTCCCCTCAATTATCCGGATGACACGGATCCTGCCGGATCTTGATGGGATTTTTACCTTACTCTGATCAACTTTGATGTTAAAGTTCCCTATCCTTCTTTCTGAAACTTCGGGAAAGGTGAAGTTCAAAGCCCCGTTTTTTACCACAATCCTCCCTTTTTTAACCACGAATTCAATATTAAGGTTCTCGTCAAATGCGACCATGTCCGCAAGTTTTCCCGGCACAATCTCTCCCCTATCGTGCAATCTGAAATAACCTGCAGTATTGATGGTAACCAGTCTGATAGCTGTGACCAGATCCATGCCATGGTCAAGTGCCTTTTTTATAATGCCGTCAAGATGCCCTTCTTCTACAAATGTGGAAGGATGTCTGTCATCTGAGACGAAGGAAAAAAACGGCCAGTTTCTGCTATTAACCACTTCAACAAGGGATACGAGATTTCGTGCAGCAGTACCCTCCCTGATCATCACATGCATCCCCTTTTTCACTTTTTCAATGGCCTCCCGGGCTTCCGTGCATTCGTGGTCTGAATATATACCTGCGGAAATGTAAGCGTTAAGATCTTTTTCTTTGAGAAGTGGGGCGTGTCCATCCTGAATTTCGAAGATCCCGAGTTTTGAGATTACTTCTGGAATATTATGGACAATACCGGGAAAGTTCATCATTTCTCCAAGTCCCACAATTCTACTAAAAGATTTGAGTTTTTTCAGTTCTTCAGGTGTAATCTTTGCTCCTGCCGTCTCGAGGTCGGTTGCAGGTACACATGAAGGTGCTGTGTAAAATATGTCCACAGGTAGGTTTTCAGAATCCCTGACCATGAATTCAATCCCCTGGATACCGAGGACATTGGCTATCTCGTGTGGATCAGCGATCACGGTGGTCGTGCCACGATATACTACGGTTTTTGCGAAAAATACTGGAGTCATCATGGAGCTTTCTATGTGGATGTGACCTTCAATAAAACCGGGGGAAAGGAAAAGTCCACCGAGATCAAGTTCCTCAATCCCCGAATACTCCCCTATTCCGGCAATTCTATCACCTGCAACGGCAACGGATGTCTCTTCCACATCCCCGGTTCTCACATTTATGAGCCTTGCATTTTTTAAAACAAGATCTGCTGGCATTCTACCGGCGGCTACATCAACGACTTTCATTTCGTACACTCCAGGATTTTTCTCCTTGCAAGATCGAGGATAGTGTATGCAGCCTGTTTTTTCACAAAGAGTCTATCTCCTTTAAAGACCTTTTTTTTCACCGTGACATCACCTCTGAAAGAGACGGCCATGTAAACGAGGCCCACGGGTTTTTCCGGAGTACCACCTGTGGGACCTGCGATACCGGTTGTGGCAAGTCCCACATCGGTTTTCAGGAGTTTTCTCACACCCTCTGCCATCATAACTGCCGTG
>Ga0256833_1002312_pt1 | contig 13499 bp, 10 predicted proteins | sample 356284metaG_FD_190535 | JGI IMG/M metagenome (GOLD analysis project Ga0256833, IMG submission 190535) | Hydrothermal vent microbial communities from Mid Atlantic Ridge, Atlantic Ocean - 356-284 | ecosystem: Environmental > Aquatic > Marine > Hydrothermal vents | place: Atlantic Ocean: Mid...
CCCCTCCATAAGTCTTCTGCCACTTCACGTTACCGTTCTCATCCAAGCGAAGAACCCAGAAGTCATCTTTCCCAGCGCCGAAGCTTTCAGTCCAGCCTGCGACGATAACGTTCCCGTTCGGGGCTATTGCCAGAGCGTGAGCCTCATCCCAGTCGCTCCCTCCATAAGTCTTCTGCCACTTAATGTTACCGTTCTCATCAAGCCTGAGGACCCAGAAATCCCTTCCACCGGCGCCGAAGCTGTTAGTGGCGCCTGCCACGATAACGTCCTCGTTCGGGGCCATCTTAACATCGTTGAAGTAATCGTTTTTAGTCCCGCCGTACGTCTTAAACCACTTCACGTTCCCGTCCTTGTCCAAGCGAGCGACGAAGCCATCCGTCTTGTCGTCTTTCTCAACATACCCAGCCACGATGATATCTCCGTTCCTATCAACCGCAACGGCCTTGGCAACGCCCGGCCCATATGTTTTGGCCCAATATGCCATCAGACCACCTCCCTGAGGAGCTCCTTAATCTCGTCAATCCTCGTGAGAAAACCTTCCCTATCGAAGGGAAGACCGACGTGGTTCATAATGACGGTTGCAACGTCCATAAGCTCCCTGCTCTCCTCTGAAAAGAACCTCTCGACGTGCCCAAATGAGAAAGGCTTAACCCGGTGGAGCTCTCCGAACACGTTGAGGTTCAGCTTGGGGGCGCCCATGAGGAGTGAGTAGATGTCCACCATATCTTTCCAGTGCTTCTCCCTCTTCTCGTCTGGATAGTTTGGGTTGGAATATATGTCGAGCTTGAGAACCACGAGAGCCTCGGGTAGAACCACCTTAACCTCCCCGGAGAGTCCCTCGAACCAGAAGATTTCAGTGGAGCAGTATTCTTTTTCAAATACCGGTCTAACGTAAGGACTCTCAAAGCTCAGTTTGCTCGGCTTTTTATCAAAGAGCAAATCAAGGTTCAGCCTTTCTTCGAGGAATGGAAGCTGCTTATCCCTAATTGCCTTGAAGTATCTAAACCCCGAACTCTTGTAACCAAGCTTCCTTAACCTTGAGTCAACCCCCTTAAAGTCCTCCAGCCTGACGAGGAAATCCACGTCAATCGAAGGAACTCCCGTTAAGCCCCACTTGGTGACCCAGTGATAGACCGCCCATCCTCCTGCGAGCAGGACGTTTAACCCTTCAGCTATCTTGAGCATGTCCCCTATTGACGCCCTGATTAGCGGACTGCCGGGGCTCCTTAAAGTCTTAATCTCCTCCATTCCCCACGACCTCCTCAAAAACCTCCTCAAAGAGCCGCGTGTACATGCCCTGGGCGAGCAAATCGGCCAAAACCATCCCCCAGGGTGGCACCCTGAACCTCCTCACGGCCTTTGCAAAGCGGAAGGCAAAGTCGTCGTAGGCGTAAACCGAGAGGACGTAGCCCCTCTTCGACCTCAGCTTCAACGCTTCCTCGGGCTTTCTGGCGTAAACTATTCCCCCGGCCGGACTGAGAACCTTTCCAATTGCCCAGAGGGCGGCCGAACCCGAGAGCAGAACCTGGGGAGAGGGTATAACCTTCACCCTGACCGGCTTAACCCTCTCGAATATCCTCCTCTTGTCTTCAGCCCAGAGCATAACGAAGGCCTTCCTGTCGAGGATTTCCGCGGTTCCGGCGTTGTTCACCACCACTCCCTGCTTTTCAAGCCTCCTGACCTCGCGGTGAACGTAGGGATACTTCAGCTCGACAACTCTTGAAAGCTCCGCTACTCTAACCTTTCCAAGCTCCCAGAGCGCTATGTATATCCTTTCCCTCCTCGTCGGCGGGCGCATCTCAACCACCTAAGCAAATATAACTAAACTTTTTAAAGGATTTATTAGTTTTGGTCTGTTTCAGCGTCAATACGGGGTTAACTATGAGCATCATTCCACCGGCACCCAAACCCCTGTATCGGTATGCCATTCAAACACCTCCGTAAAGGGGTCATTTTGACCCGTTTATGACCTCTTTATGACCCGTTTGACCCCTTAATATATACCTAACACCCCTTCCAGTTTTCCCGGTTTTCTCAAATATCCCTTTTTCAAAGAGGTCTTTCAAATCTCTGGCCGCTATAACCGCCGAAACCCCAAACATCTCCCGGTACTCCCTGTTCGTTATGCTCCCCTTCTCTTTGACGTAGAGAACGGCCCTAACCTGCCTCTCGTTGAGGCCAAGCTCCCTCAGCCTCTCCCCGGTCAGCCAGTCCCTGTAAAAGACCACCTGGAAGCCCCCGAAGGCCTCCTTAAATTCGGGCCTCGGAAGCTTGGCATCTTCAAACGCCCTCAGGATCCTCAGCGTCCCACTGCCCCATTTCTTAACGTAGCCCGCCAAATGGAAAACCTCTGCTATAAGCCTGTTCCTCGGCTTCGATGGGTGCTCGCGGTAGAGCTCCTCCTCGCTCAAACCGACCGGAAGGCCGTCCGGATTCCAGAAGATTATTTTCTCGCATATTTCCATGTTCACCACCTTAATCGATCCCATCCTGACCCGAGTCAATCATTTCATCACTCTCTCAATCCTCTCAAGCAGCTCTCTCCTCAACTTCTTCACCTCCCGGGGGTTTCTGTAACCGAGGTATCTGAACTCCTCGTCTGCAGACACCACGATGCTCCTGAGCCTTTTAAGGTACTCCCGCCCGACGATGGAAATGTACTTCTCCAGGTCAACGAAGCTTAAAAGGGCGAGGATGTCGATCCTGTCCTTCAGCCCCTTGATTGAGGGACTCCTCTCAAGCTCAGCCTGCTGCTTCAGCGCAAGGAGCACCTCTGGCTCGGGGACTTTGAAGCCCTCTATCACCCTTGTCCTCCTCATTATCTCCTCGGGCGGGACGATGAGAAGGGAGTAATAGGGGACGTAAACATCGATTGAGATACCTTCAACCGTAACCTCGTACTTCCTGAGCCTCTCGTTCTTCCTCAGAGGCATTTCCCCCCTTAACTTTTCAAGTCCCTCGAAGTCAACAATTATGTCTATATCCCTTGATTTCGCCGATCTTGTGTAGAGCCACACCGCCCAGCCTCCTATCAGAACGAAGTCGTATCTCTCCTTCAGTTTCTGCAGAATCTTGTAGCTTCTATCCACCACAGCATCATTCCAGAAGCTCATTCAGCCTCACCTCCACCTCCCTGAGGAACTCCGTGGAGTACCACGTTGGCAGGTTGAAAAGGTCAACGTATATCAGAGAGAGAGGAGCCTTTTTGAGTCCCAAGACATCAAAGCACTTCAGCTTCTTCAGACAGAAGACGTTCTCTCTTCCACTGGTTTTTGGAAACCTTCTCGCAACTTCTCCACAATCGGCATAGATGAAAACCTCGCCGTAATCTGCAGGATTTATCCCGTAGTACAGCTTTGCACCCGAGTAAGCGGTAAAGATGCCCTCTGGCATGAGGCCCTCTATTTCCTCGGCACTGGAGGGATAGAACGTCGAATACTCCACCTTCGGACTGTGATGAACTGCCCAGAAAATGAGGAGTTTCTTTGGGTTTGATACAAAGAAGCCCCTTCTCTTCTTCACCACCGCTCCTATCTTCATTAAAGGCTTTAAAGCGTAGTTGACGGTTCCCAGGCTTATATCGAGCTCTTCGGCCAATTTCTTCTGCGTAAAATCTCTCTCGCCCCTCTCTACCCCGATCATGAGCCTGCAGTAAACTTCCTCCCGCACCATGTTTCAAATCCTCCACACTTAAATTTATAAATGTTTCAATTTTTTTGAAACTTCTACACCAGCCCCAGAAACACCCACCACGGGATCATGAGGATGTCTTCCCTCACATCGAACTCATTCCCGATGACTATGCCCTTCTCAGCCTTCAGCCGCTCCATGCTCCTCCTGACCTGTGAAGTGTCACTTTTACCCAGGCCCACCTCGATGACGTAGTGTTTTCCGTTTCTGGTCAGCAGAAAGTCAGCGCCGCCTTTATCCGGCTCGTACTCAAGCCTTCCGGCTCCGTGGAGGTAGAGTGCTACTGCGTCCTCAAACAGGGCCGCATTATCAATGTTCTCGAACCTCTGTAGTATGGAAGCCCTCATAGCCGGTGCAAGGAACTTCAGCTTCGGGCTCTTCCTTACCTTCCGCGTCGGGCTCCCAACAGGTGGAATCTCGATGAGAAGGCCGCTCCTGACGAGTGCCCTGACGAGCTCCATGACCGTGCTCTTGGAAACCCCGAGCGTCTTCGAAAGCCTCTCGTAGCTGAATCGCTCGCCCTTTGGATTTGCCAGAATGAAGAGGAGCCTCATAGCGGAGTCGAGGGTTGACGAGTCAAAATCCCTGAATTCCTTGAGGTCTCTGTAGACTATCCTCTCAACCAGAGTGAAAACCGCCTCGTAGGCCTCTCTCTTGCCGAGTTCAAGCGCTACCGGAAGCGAGCCAAGGCGGAGGTAGCGCTCAGCCTCATCTCCGTATCGAAGCACATCTGAGAGGGCCTTCCTCAGCGAATCCTCGTCAAACTCAAAGAGCGCCTTAAGACCTATTCGTTTAACTTTTTCTCCCTTAAGGTGGAGGTATTCGAGAAAGCTTAGGGGTTTAACCTCAATGTGCTTTGCTCTTCTGGACAAATCCGGATTCTCCTTCAGTTTGAGTACTGAAGAGCCCGTGGCTATTATTAGATACTCCATCCTGTCGTGGAGAACCTTCAGGGTTAGATCCCACTTTTCATCATAGTGGACTTCGTCGAGGAGTATAACCGGCTTCTCTGGCCTGAAGAGCTCCAGATACCTTTCAACTGCCTCATACAGGCTGAAACCGAGAAGGTGGAGCTCATCAACCGGGAGGTATATCACCTCAGACGTTTTGGAGAGTGTATAAAAGTAGAGCTGTCCGAGCAGTGTTGTTTTGCCCGTGCCCCTCAGTCCAGGCAGGAGAACCGTGCCGGTCTTGCCTTCGTTGAGATATTCATCTATTCTCCCCGCGAGCTCATCAAAGATGAACCTTCTCCTCAGCTTTCTTGCGTAGTCCAGCCTACCCGGAAGTTCGGCCGCGAGCTTTATAAGATAGTCGTTCAACTGCACCATGTTAGCCACCATATTGGTTGTTTAAACAACTAAATATATGAAAATTTTGGTCGATTAGCTAAACTAATTTTGCCACAGTTATGGTCGCTCTACCGATCGCTATTTTCAGCCTCCATACCTTTCTCACACCGACCACCACTTTTGGTTAATTCCAGTTTACTAAACCAGCGCCGTTTTAGTTAATCCAAACTAACCAGACTTCCCAACTTCACCCTCAATCCTCAGCACCAAAGCCTTGATGCGCTCTTCAACTTCAGCGCTTATGGGAATGCCTTCCTTCAGCAGCATCTCTATTTGGGCTATTGCATTCATCAGGTCGGCAAGGTTTTCGTGAGTGTAGAACTTCAAGTCGTCTAAAGCTGCCAGAAGCTCTGCCTTGTCGTTCAGTTTGGCGCTTAGGATTGCGATTTTTACCGTCTTGCGGATGCTCCCCCTCTTCAGTCTTTCAAACTCCTCCCTTGAGCGGCTTTTTCTCATTGCAAGACTCGTCTTCTTCAGCTCTTCTTTCTCCATCTCTAGTTCTAAGAGGGATTCGAGGGCATTTAGGAACTCCTTAACGCTCTGGTAGCGCTCCTCCTTCATCTTGGCTAGAAGTTTCTCAAAGATGCCGTCAAACTTCCTGAGCCTTTCGTTGAATTCTGAAACGGGTTTTGGCTTTGAGTGAAGGATTTTCCCAACGAGGGCGCCGGGAGAAGTTGCCTTATACGGGAGTTCGCCCGTTAGAAGCTCGTAGAAGACTAAGCCGAGCTGGTAGATGTCAGTCCTGTGGTCTGGCACTCCAAAGGTTTCTTCATCAAGCTACTCCGGTGCGGCGTAGAGCGGTGAGTAGCCGTAGTGCCTGCTCAATGAACTGCGCGCGCTTATCTTTGCTAATCCCCAGTCGGTTATCTTCGGTGTTAAGTCAGCCTTGAGAAGGACGTTCAGGGGTTTTAGGTCGAGGTGGTAAATGCCCTTCGAGTGGGCATGCTCAAGCCCCTCCGCTATGCCCCTGATTATTTTAATCGCTACCCCCTCCGGAACGGGCTTCGGATAGGCTCCAAGGTCTCTGAAAAGCTCTCCATCGACCTCAACGCCCTCAACGAACTCCATCTCAAGGTAGGGAACCGGCAGGATGTCCGCTTTGTACAGGCGAACTATGTTCTCATGGTTTAGGTTGTACCACACGGCGACCTCCTTGATGAATAAGCTGCTCGTCCTCTCGTCTATCCTCGGTATCTTGAGGGCGACGATCTTCCCGTCTTTCTTACTCTTTACTTTGAAAACTTTTGCAAAGCCGCCCTCACCTAAAAGTTCCAGTGGTTCATAGCGCTCAAGAAGTGCTGGGGGGAAGCCCTCCAATGTCTTGGTACCTTCCACGACCTTTGCTCTTTCGGGGACTTTGGGGATCTCGGAAATTTCGGGAGCGGCTTTAGTCCCAATCGCTTGTTCAGCCGTGAGGCCCCTGCTCACCTTCTCGGGCACCTCGATTTCAGGAATTGCAGTGTTCTTTATCCTGTCGAGGATTTCGACGAACTTCTTTGAAGGTATGATGCCGCTCTCCCCCGGCCCACGCGAGATTATGTAACGCGTCACGAAGAGGTTTTCGCCCTCGATGATGCCCTTGAAAGGATAAACGACAATTTCACCGGGAAGGGGCTGGATGAAGTCAATGCTGCTCAGCTCTTTGTCCAGCTCCTCCAGCGCCGACCTTAAAGCCCATTCATCGATAACTCGTGTCTTCACGATGTAGTAGCGGTTGTTGATGAGGTAGCCGGGCCAGGGTTTTCTGCGTCTCTCCGGAGACCACTCGCAGAGAATCTCAACCTTCGGCACTGCCGTTCTGACGGTGGCGGTGGTGTCGGTGATTTTAACGTAGTTCTTGCGGAAGAAACCGGGCTTGAGAGGCGGAACGGTTACCTTGCAGTTTGTGTTTTTAACTATTGCTTGAGTGTCCATGACTATTGCGTTAGAGTCTTGGCAGAGCTTACAGCCAGGTAGATTTCCATCTGGAGGGAGGCGAAGAAACCAAACATTATTATCATCACCAGCGCTGAAGCTTCTAGTGTATCCGACAACAATGATGTCACCGCTGTCTACCATGGCAACCTCGTTAGCATAATCCCAATCGCTCCCACCGTAGGTCTTTTGCCACTTTACATTACCATTCTCATCAAGCCTAAGAATCCAAACGTCAGCACTACCGGCGCCGAAGCTTTTAGTGTAACCGACAACGATAATATCCCCGTTGGGAGCGAGGGCAAGAGCATCAGCCCCATCGCTGTCGCTTCCTCCGTAGGTTTTCTGCCACTTAATGTTACCGTTCTCATCCAGGTGAAGAACCCAGAAGTCAGCATTACCGGCGCCGAAGCTTTTAGTTCTTCCAGCAACGATGATGTCACCGTTCGGAGCGAGGGCAACTGCATCAGCACTATCATCATTGCTTCCCCCATATGTTTTTTGCCACTTAACATTGCCATTGGCATCGAGCCTGAGAATCCAAGCATCATAACCACCAGCGCCGAAGCTGAAAGTCAAACCAGCAATAATAAAGTCTCCGTTCTCTGCAACGGCAATAGCCCTAGCCCAATCTGCATAGTGTCCCTCGAAGGTTCTCTGCCATTTCACGTTTCCCTCGCCATCCAATCGAAGAATCCAGAGGTTTGAGAAATTTGGAGTATTAGCGCCGAAGCTGTGAGTTTCTCCGGCTACTATAATGTCGCCGTTAGGAGCCAAGGCAAGGGCGTAAGCCTTATCGCCGCCGCTTCCTCCGTAGGTTTTCTGCCACTTAATGTTACCGTTCTCATCCAGGTGAAGAACCCAGAAGTCATAACCACCGGCGCCGAAGCTGTAAGTGTAGCCAGCAACAATAATGTCCCCGTTCTCTGCAACCTTCACGTCGTTAAACTCATCATCCTTATTCCCCCCAAGAATCCTAACCCACTTTACATTTCCTTCCCTGTCGAGCCTCGCAACCAGTCCGCTCGACCTGGCGTCCTTTTCCTTTGGCTTAATGCTCCCAGCAATTACTATGTCTCCATTGGGCATCAGCGCAACAGCCTTAGCCTCGGCTTCCATCCCCTCAAACTCATACCTCTTTACCCAGTACTTTTTATCGGCAGTTTCCGAGATTGAGATTGGCTTCATTTCTTTCACCCCCTAACGAGCCTTTCCAAATCCCCCAAATCCATCATCTCCCCGGTTTTGCCATCAATCCTCTTCGCAATGAGCGTGAAATCTCCAAATGATGTAGGCAAAGTATTATACTTTTCCTACAGCATTTTGTTCCCAATCTGCACCCCCCACTTTCTCCGCGACCTTCCGAGCTTTCTCTGTGAATCCTTAAGCGGGGAAACAAATGCTTGGGCAGTGAGGAGTTTATGCACCACTGACCTCATGAATCACCACCTCGGCTTTTTCCACCAGCTCCGCTGGAACCGGCACTCCTTCGTTTATCCGGATTTCAAGCCCTCTGATTAGCTCCTCAAGCTCCTTTCTTGCCTCACCTTTTGCATATCTCTTCAGGTCCAGCGCATACTTGTAGGCCTCCTTCGCATCACCGAGCTTCAGGTGGAGAAGGAGGAGCTGGCCGGCGTAGTAGGCCGAGCGCGAGAAATCAACGCTCTTCCTCAGCTCCTCCCTGTATCCTCCGCCGAGCAGTTCGCCCAGGTCTCTCTGGAGTTCTTCAACCGACTGATAGCGTTCCTCCTTCCTCTTTGCAAGGCACCTCATTATGATCCCTTCGAGGGGTTTCGCATCGGGGTTAAACCGGCTCGGCCTTTCAGGCTCCTCCATTGTAATTTTCCCCGCCACCTCGACGAAGTCCTCACCGTCAAAGGGAACCCTTCCAGTCACGAGCTCGTACATCAGAACGCCCAGCTGCCAGATGTCGGTTCTTCCATCCGTCGAGCCAAAACGGGAACTAATCTGCTCCGGGGCAGCGTAGAGGGGAGTGAAACTCACCCCTGTAGTCGAGCGGCTCTCCGTTACAACCTTGCTCAGCCCCCAGTCTGAAATCTTCGGCGTGCCGTTCTTGAGCAGGATGTTTGAGGGTTTGAGGTCACGGTGAATTATGCCCTTTGAGTGTGCATATTTCAGCCCCTCGCAGACCTCAAAAATCAGCCTTGCAGCCTTCTCCCAGTTCAGGGGTTTGTCAAGCCCCGCTAAGGAGCTTTCGCAGTACTCCATCTCGATGTAGGGGAGGGGCACTATGTTGGCATCGTAAAGCTCGACTATGTTTTTATGCTTTAACCGACTCCACACCGTAACTTCCTTCAGAAATACCTTTCCAGCCTGTTCCGTGAGGTGATAGGGAATCTTTAAGGCAACGATTGTACCGTCCTTCCTCTTTGCCTTAAAGACCCTCGCGAAGCCGCCCTCCCCCACAGCTTCAACCTCTTCATAGCGCTCAAAAAGGGTCTGGAGGTTCGGTGTGAGGTATTTCTCGCCGGATTCAGCTCTACTCCCTCTGGGGATGCCCTCCACAGGCTCAAGGACTTCAAATTCAACCGGAATCCTGACCAGAAATATGCCTGATTTTACCTTTACATCGGCCTTAAAGCGGCCGGTCTTCCTCGGGATGAACCTGATAAATTCCGATTTAAATTCCCCCTCCCTCATGGAGAGGCGAAGTCTGGACGGCGAAACATCCCCCCACGTCCTCAGCTCGTCGAGAATTATCTCCACGGAGAATCTCCTGCGGGAGGTGTTCCTGAAGCCCACCCTAATTTTGCTCTCCTTATTGATGTAAAGTTCCTCTGGAGGCTCAATTACCAGTCCATTCCGCAGGAGTTCTCTCGTGCCAGTTTTTGGGAGATCAGGAGGAACAGGCAGGGGAGCCGGTTTGGGCTCCTCAAGCTCTCTGAATATCTCGGCAATTAGGGGCATGAAGATGAACAGCGCAATTAAAACTCCAAAACCGTCCATCAGGTATATTAAAAAGATTGAAATCAGGAAGCGCCTTATGAAATCCTCTGTAAAACTTCTTCTCCGCGGCATCTTCACCGACCCATCTTTATCTGATGCACTATCACGTCGGCCTTGACTATTGCCTCCTCCCCGAGCTTAATTCCCTCCTCCATCGCGAGCTTGACCTGGCTTATGAGCCAGTCGAGGTCGTCTCCGTATTTGCCCGCGTAATCCCTCAGCTCAAGCAGGTACTTGAGGGCCTCCTTCAGGTCGCCGGCTTTGAGGTTTATCAGAGCTAAGTCACCGATGTAGAAGACCGTCCTCTTGAGATCCCTGCTCTTCTTCAGACTCTCCGAGTAAGTCATGTTCAGGACTTTGGCCAAGTCCCTCTGGAGCTCCTCGATGGATTGATAGCGGTCTTCCTTCCGCTTTGCGAGCATCTTCATGATTATCGGCTCCACGATCTTTGCCTCGGGGTTGAGTTCACCCGGTTTCACGGGGCTCTCGTTGATTATGGCGAAGGTGACCTCGCCGAGGTCCCGGCCATCGAAGGGCAGTTTACCTGTCACGAGCTCGTAGAAGAGAACACCCAACTGCCAGATGTCCGTCCTCGCATCTGTGTGGCCGAAGCGCCTCGGTGAAAGCTGTTCAGGAGCGGCGTAGAATGGTGTAAAGCTCGATATCGTCGAGGAGCGGCTCTCGCTCATGACCTTGCTCAGTCCCCAGTCGCTTATCTTAGGTATTCCTGCTTTTAGGAGGACGTTTGAAGGCTTCAAGTCCCTGTGTATCACGCCCTTGGAGTGCGCGTACTTCAATCCCTCGGCGATGTTGAAGATTATCGATGCTGCCCTCTCAACCTCCATCGGCTTACCGAGCTTTGCGAGCGAGCCCTCGCAGTACTCCATCTCAAGATAGGGAATCGGAATCACGTTGACGTCGTAGAGCTCCACAATGTTTCCGTGCTTCAGGTGGAGCCAGTTGCTGATCTCCCTTACGAAGGCCTTTCCAGTTGCCGGGTCGAGAGTCTTCGGAATCTTGACGGCCACAACTTTTCCATCCCTCTTCCTCCTCGCCCTGAAGACCCTGGCAAAACCACCTTCGCCGATGTACTGGAAGTCCTCGTAAAGCGTTTCCAGCTCCTCAGGGGCGGCTTTTGGCGTTAACGGCCTCGGGGTAAACTGGGTTGGCGAATAGTAATCTCCAACCTTCACGCTCAGGCTCTTCACGGCATCGCCAATGTTCGAGGAGATTACGACGTTGAAGTCGAAGTCCCCCTTGAACTTGGGGGTTAATAGAACGTCCTTCCCAAGCTTCCTCCTGGGTTTTATCAGCGGGAAGGTGACCTTTTGCTCGCTGAGGGTGAAGTACGGGGACAGCTCGGACAGGTCAACCGTCAGGTTATCTATGGGCTCCCTGAGTTTGTTCTCGACCTCTATGGTCATCGTGACCTCTTTGCCGTAGGGGAGCTCCCTGGGGAGGAGCAGTTTGACCCCGTTTTTGAGGGTTTCGAGGACGAGGGTTCTCTGGAGTTCTTCAATCTTTGATCTTATGCCCGCGATTTCCCTCTCGTCGTTAAGCTTTTTGGCTATCTCCATGGCCTCAGCAAGAATGCCGAGCCCGGTTGCAGGATCGCTCTTCCCGGCCTCGGCGAGCCTGTCCCTGAGGGCCTTTCTGAGCTTTGCCTCTTCGAGGGTTCTTCTGATTTCTTCAACGCTCACGGTTCCGCCAATCTTCTCAGCTAAGGCCAGTGCCTGTGAGAGTGCATCTATGGCACCATCGTAGTCCTCCTCCGCCAAAAGAGCATTTGCCCCGCTCATCAACGATGAGACTTCCCTGTTGATGGAGTCTATGGCCTCGCCCACCTTTGCAATCCTGGATTTGAGGAGTTCTGTAAAGTAGTCGTTGCCTATTTCTTTCGCCAGCTCAAGCGCTCTTGCATACTTTTCCTTTGCCTGGGAATACTTTTCTCCCTCCATGAGGACGTCGCCTTCTGAGATGAGCTCCCTTATTTTCCTGATCTTATCGACGCTCTCCACTTTCTTCCTTAGCTGCTTAATTCTCCCTTCGTCCCCGAGTTTTTCGGCCAGACTAAGGGCCTGCCTGTAATAGGCCAGAGCCCTGTCGTAATCGCTCTTTTCAAGCGAATTATCGCCCCTTCCCACGAGGGAGTTTATCTCCGCTATGACAGTCCCCCTGACGGTGTTGAGCTTCTCCTGGGCCGTTCTGATAAGGGCTGGATCCTTTAGCCTGTTTGCTATGGAGAATGCCTTTGAGTAGTACTCAAGCGCTCCAAACTGATCCTTCTCGACTATGTTGTCGCCCGAGCCTATCAGGGACTCGAACTCGGCCTTCAGCCTCTCGGCTTCGCCTTTTCTCTTGCGCGAGTAGGCAACCCCTCCGACGAGGACACCGCCGATCAGGAGAAGGAGCAGGTAGTACGGGAACTTCTTTGACGGCTGGACCCCCTGGAGGACGAGATCAGCTTGAGTTAATATCTCAAGGGCCTTCGTGTAGTCTTTCTCCTGGTATGCGTTGTATGCCTTCTGGAGCAGTTCCCTGGCGTTCTCAATGTTTTCTCCCCGGTTTTCCTTCACCTGAAGTTCAGTTCTCAGTTTGTCATAATAGGCCTTCACTGCCAGTGCCTGGGCGGTTTCCGCAAACTTTTTGGCGAGCTCGTAGTCGCCGTTGTCGTAGGCCTTCTTAGCCTCGTCGAGCATGGACTTTGCGTCGCTAAGGTCCAAATCCGAGGGAGCCTTGGAGATTATTGTTTCGGCTCCTTCTATCTCGGATTTGGCAACCGGGGCGAGGGTCGATGTGGTGGAGGCCTGAGGTGCCGTGGTTGTTGTTACGGTTGAGGTCTGCGATGGAGCCTGTGTCTGGGAAGAGGTTGTTTGGCCCCCTCCACTTGAGAGATACTCACTACCAACTATGGTGACTGGATCCCTGGGGGCGTATTTGCGGACATAGATGTAGTCAAATTTTGAGGTTATACCTCTCCCAAAACCAAGGAGAATGTGATAGTAGTCTTCAGCAATTCCTGAGAATGAAATCATAGCATTATACTTTTTGTTGTCCCTCTTTACATAATCTACAGTTTTGTCTTTGAAATTTAGGGCAAGTTCATATATATTCCAAGAAGATTGCAATAGTGGTGCTATCTTATATGTTTTGGAGGTGTCTCCATTTCTCAAAGATATATCTAAGTTCTCATCGCCTCCCCAATTATGCTCAATTAGAATCATCAGAGGCCTGTTTCTAAAGAATTCTATTGTCTTGTTTATTTTTAGAGGCATGGGATTCTCTGAAAAGACAATGAGATTTACAACCCCATCCCAACCACTGTCAAAATATACCTTGGTTCCAATGATGACACTGTTTTTTGACTCAAATGCAGATTTTGTGACTATCCCTCCAGCGTTATCATAAGTGTATGGACTGTGATAATAATAAAAACCATCCGATAAGTACTGCTCTTCGTTATCTCCTGGGACGATCTCCCATTTACTCGTATTAAGCTGGTTTTCATTGAAGTCATCAAAGAACTCGAACACCTTATCCCCGTCGCTCCTGCTCTCTGCGTTAGGGTTCCCGTAGTAG